>JAAHTH010000852.1_pt2 | contig 17742 bp, 21 predicted proteins | sample 6116091 | NCBI WGS metagenome assembly JAAHTH01 (sample SAMN13939990, study PRJNA603662) | sponge metagenome | isolation source: marine sponge | host: Mycale hentscheli | place: New Zealand | collected 2006 | reverse complement strand
TGAGCCATGGACTCAACCAGATGTTGATCATCATCAACTAATAGGATCGAAGCAGAATCAGGCATGGCAGGTTTGTTTAAGGATTGGCCAACAAGAGCGGATGACTGCCAGCAAGATTCAGCAGACCGCGCGAACTTTCATCCGGTACACAGCGAAATGGACAAACACTTCGCCTAGGAATGTTTAGGTTACGAAATCACAGTGGTCAAAAAATCACTCGTATTGGCTTCTACCCAACGGGCAATCCCCCCTGAATTGATCAGCCTCGCCACCTCAAGAAGAGACTTCAAACGCTTTCCTGCAAAGGGTTTAGACACATGAGCCAACATGCAAAACTGGCAAGCTCTGGCAAAATTTCGCCGCTAGGGTGCGGTGAGGTTCCTGAAAGTCGCGTGAGCTCCTCGGGCTCAGCACAGAGAGAGTGACGCAACTCTGGCGTTTTGACGCCCACTGAGCCTGAAACCCAGTGCTTCATTCGTTTCAGCACACTCCCCTGTGTGTTTTACCTCCCGTTTCTCGACTAAGTCACATGTTTGAAGATGTTTCAAATCGTTTGCGAACCGTCAGTGGATTTTTGGAGATATTCCGCGTTTAACGTTACATGCGTTGGAATAATAAAATTCAAAGAAACCGTTATGATCACAGGGGCGACAAAGCGTGTCTTGGAGTGTACTGATTGTCGATGACCATGAAGTCGCCCGCGCAGGCGTGGGCTCACTTCTTGACATCGCCCCTTTTCATATTGTTGGTTCGGTAGCGAGTGCTTGTGAGGCTGTAAAACATCTCGAAGAGCAACCAGTTGACCTTGTCTTAACAGAGATTCGACTTTCTGACGGCAGTGGCCTGAAATTGCTAGAACAGATTCGCAGCTCGCACCCAGAAGTTTCGGTAGTCATCTTCAGCGCCTATGAGAATCCCACGTACATCGCCAAAGCAGCGGCATTGGGCGCCAAAGACTATCTCGTAAAAACGATCTCTTCGAAAACACTGCTGGATACTCTGCGGAATATCTCGACGGGTAATTCTGTCAATGCAGAAAGCCTCATGTACCTCATTCAGCAAACGATGCACGAGACCGTGGACGTACGCGTACTGCCATCTGATTTCCCGTTAACAGCGAGAGAGACGCAGGTTTTACGCCACGTAGCACTTGGCCTTAGCAACAAAGAGATTGCCAAGTCACTCTCGATCAGTATTGAAACGGTCAAAGAGCATGTTCAGCATGTGCTCCGAAAAATCAATGCTACGGATCGGACAGACGCGGCCGTCAGGGCGATCAAATCTGGGATCATGATCTAGTGATCTGCCGAGAACCGTCGACAACGACTCCCTTTGTTGCTCCAGCATCACCCGTTTAAACGCTGGGGGCGAGCACCTCGCATCCCACCCACGGTTGAAGCACTTTGGGGACATTGATTCGACCGTCCGGAAGCTGATGATTTTCCAGAATCGCGATCATAGCTCTTCCTGTGGCGACAGCGGTTCCATTCAACGTATGCACGAATTCAGTTCCTTTCTGCCCCGTTTTCTTGGACCTGACGCCTAAACGTCTCGCTTGGTAATCCGTGCAATTACTTGTGCTGGTGACTTCGCCCCAGGCACCACCGTCACCACGACCGGGCATCCATGCTTCAAGGTCAAATTTTCGGTATGCCGGGCCACCAAGATCACCAGTAGCAGTATCGATCACGCGATAAGGAACTTCCAAAGCATCAAAAATTTCGCACTCATAGTCACGCATTTTTAAATGCATCTCGTCACTGGACTCCGATGACGTGAATGCAAACATTTCGACTTTCGTGAACTGGTGAACGCGATACAGCCCTTTCGTGGCTCGACCAGCTGCCACAGCCTCCGTTCGGAAACAATGGCTCAAACCACAAAGCAGGACAGGTAATTGGTCCGCATCCAGTGTCTGGCCGGCCAGCATCCCACCTAGCGTGATCTCAGCAGTACCGACCAAATTCAGTTCGGAATTTTCCACACTGTAGATCTGGGTTTCTGGCCCGCGTGGGGTAAAACCGATCCCTTTAAGAATAGAAGTAAGTGCCAGATCAGGAGTTGTAATGGGTGTAAAACCTTTATCAGCCAAAAAGCTGATCGCGTAGTTCTGCAACGCCAAATCAAGTCGAACAGCAGCATTTTTCAGGTAGTAAAACCCTGCTCCTGCGACTCTCGCACCTGCCTCAAAATCGAACAGATCATGCTTCGCGCCCAGTTCAACATGATCAAGCGTATCGAAGTCAAAATCTGGCTTAGGTGTTCTTCCGAACGAAATTTCCTTCGCATCATCCTCCCCCCCCGTGGGGACATCGGGATGCGTCATATTCGGGATTGCGGACTGCAAATCAATGATCGTATCGTCAAGCTGATCACGTTCACGTTGCACTCCTTCTTTCTGAAGCCGCAGTTCCCGCCCTTTTTCGATCAACTCGTTGCGTTGATCAGCGTTCTCTGCCTTGGGAATTTGCTTGCTGGTTTCGTTGGCTTGGCGGTTGAGTTCTTCCGCAAGCTTCAGCTTTTCCAGACGCTCACCTTCCAAAGCAACAATCTGGTCGATGTCACAAGAGACACCACGCCGCTGACAATTCTCGCGGACCTGATCCGCATTTTGAATGATAAATTTTCGATCGAGCATAGATCACTTGGTGAGTTAGTTGAGTTTACCGATTTCGTCCCACAGCATTGCTGAGGCACGTATGCCTCGATGGTAGTCTTCTACCCGGAACTTCTCATTAGGACTATGGGCATTGTCATCAGACAAACCCCATCCGAGCAACAGACAATCACATCCGAGCACTTCTTGGAAGCGGGTGACAATAGGGATTGAGCCACCTTCACGGATCAGCACAGGTAAAACCCCAAAAGCTGACTCGATGGCAGCATTCGCAGCATGAACAAAACGACTGTCGGTTGCTGCCAACATTCCTGGGGCCCCATGATCGGCTTCCAAATGCCATGACACACCAAGAGGACAATGATCCTGCAAATGCTTTTCGACGGCAGTCGTCACTTCGCTTGGATTCTGATCTGGTACCAATCGAAAACTGAATTTCGCCTTGGCTGTCGCAGGAATGATTGTCTTGACCCCCTCGCCCTGGTGGCCGGAAGTGAGACCATTGACATCGAAGGTAGGTCGCGCCCAACGCCGTTCATCAGTCGTATAGCCTTGCTCCCCCGATAGCTTATTGACACCAATCGCGGATGCAAATGCATCATCATCCTGTGGCAGCCCAGCCCACTGATTCCGCTCCTCCTGACTCAACTCCCGTACATTATCGTAGTAGCCGGGTATTTGCACTCGTCCCTGACCATCGATCATGCTCCCCAACAACTGACAAAGGGCGATCGCCGGATTCATCACAGCACCACCGAATGATCCGCTGTGGAGGTCTTGGCTCGGTCCATTTACCGTCAGCTCGTAAGTGGCAATCCCTCTGAGCCCGTATGTGATCGCCGGTTGCCCATCGGAATACTGGCCGCTGTCGCTAATCACCACGCAATCACAAGCCAGCCTTTCCTTCAATTCAGGTAGCATTCGCTCCAAATTTTCGCTGCCGACCTCTTCTTCACCCTCAATCAAAAACTTGACCTGCAGAGGAAGAGGCTGTCCGCTAGCAAGCCAGTCACAGACACTCTGAACATGAGTCAGTACTTGCCCCTTATCATCCGTCGCACCTCGGGCATACAAATTTCCATCACGAATGGTCGGTTCAAATGGTCCATTGACCCACTCATCCAGTGGTTCAACGGGTTGTACGTCGTAGTGTCCATAAACGAGAACAACTGGAGCACCGTCTATTTTTGGCGACTCCGCATAGACCATAGGGTGCCCCTGCGTCGGCAAAATTTCGACGGCTAGGCCAGCCCGCTCCAGCTTCTCGGCTACCCAGTTTGCGGCCTGTTTTACCTCATTAACACGAGTACTATCGCTGCTGACACTTGGAATTCGGAGCCATTCGACCAACTCCGCGAGGTGGCGAGGAGCGGATTCTGCAAGTTGACCCAGTAAATCTTTGGAAGTGGTCATTACATTAAAGCCTTGACGTTTTATTCAATTCGGGACTGCCGATGGGCATCGGTTCGCGCTACAATATAAGCACTTCGCTGCGAGGGAGAATCACCGGTCTTTTCTCAGCGATCTGTTGGTTTGAAATGAAAGGAGCATGATCTGCGATGGCTGATCAGCAAACAGCGGTGGCCGATCCTCTGATTGGCACCGAAAAACAACAAAAAAAACGCCCCAAGAAGCAACCTCGTTTCCATGTCATCCTGTGGGATGATTCTGATCACAGCTATGACTATGTTGTTCTGATGATGAAGCAGGTCTTCAGGCATCCAATCGAAACGGGTTTTCAGATCGCGAAGGAAGTCGATTCCGGCGGCCGTGCGATCTGCTTAACCACCACTCTTGAACACGCCGAGCTCAAGAGAGAACAGATTCACGCGTTTGGGAAAGATGACCTGATTGCGCGATGCAAAGGCAGTATGTCGGCCACCATCGAGCCCGTCCACGAGTAATTTCGGCTGCATGAACGCTAAACTTCGCGTCGCGACCTTGGGTTGCAAAGTCAATCAGTATGAAACGGAATTGGTTCGTCAAGGGCTTCAGCGAGTCGGCTACACTGATTGCGAAAACTCAGAAAAAGCGGATGTTTGCATTGTCAACACCTGCACAGTCACTTCCGAAGGTGACTCCAAGAGCCGGCAAGTAGTCCGTCGACTGAACCGTCAGAATCCAGACGCCAAGATTGTCGTCATGGGTTGTTACGCAACGCGGGCACCAGAGGAAGTGGCGGAACTACCCGGCGTTGCCGAAGTCGTAACTGACAAACGCGAATTGCCAGATTTGATGTCACGCTTTGGAGTCATCGATGTACCCACCGGGCTCGATGGATTCTCCGGTCGCCACCGTGCCTACGTCAAGGTTCAGGATGGCTGCTTGCTTCGTTGCAGCTACTGCATCATTCCTCATGTCCGACCCAAGCTGACAAGCCGTCCGCATCAACATATTGTCGATGAAGTGAATCGCCTGACGCAAGCCGGACATCGCGAAGTGGTGCTGACCGGTATTCACCTCGGACATTACGGAGTGGATTGGAACCGCAACAAACCGAAAGAGGAGTGGATCCGCCTAGCACATTTACTCCGAGATCTGTGTGAGTTGCCCGGGGACTTTCGAATCAGACTCAGCAGCATTGAAGCTACCGAGGTCACACGCGAATTAATCTCGGTGATGCGGGATCACACAAACCGGATTGTGCCACACCTTCATCTCTGTTTGCAAAGTGGCAGCGATTCTGTGCTTCGACGCATGAGAAGGCGTTGGGGAACGCGTATGTTCTTGGATCGCTGCCAAATGCTGAAAGAATCACTGGATAAACCAGCCATCACAACTGACGTGATCGCCGGCTTCCCGGGTGAAACCGAAGAAGAATTTGAACAAACCCTGACAACATGCCAAAAAGCGGGTTTCTCAAAGATCCATGCATTTCCATTCAGCCCCAGGCGAGGTACGCCAGCTGCAGAAATGCCTGACCAGATTGCCAAGCAAGTGCGTAGCGAGCGTGTCAAACGTTTGGCAAGGTTAGAAAAAGAACTTCGAACCGAATATTACCAGCAACTAGTTGGATCTGACCTTGAACTTCTTGTGGAGTCGTCGAGAGATCTGGTAGGAATGAACAGGCGTGTCATGCTGGCTGGTGAGCCCAGCGAGAATATGGCAGGACCGCCAACCGACCGCCTGCTACGTGGCACCACATGTCGCTACGCACCGGGTGAGTTGATGGTGCCAACATCTGCGGCAACGGGAACCCATTCGCTTAATGTGGGTGACCTTCTGCCTGTTCGTATCACCGACGCGTCAGACGACAAACTTATCCTTGGTCTGCGTCACTGATAGCCGCCTTAAAGACAGGCGTGAACAGTGAGGAACCAGGCCGACAACAGATGTGAAACCCTAGCTTTCATGCCCGTTGCCACGCATTTTTTCCCTCGCTCTGGTGAGAACTGGCCCAATGCTGTTCACGGCAAGACCGGTTTCTTTACTGATTTCATCGTAAGACTTTCCTTCCAGATGATACATGCGTACTATCGCAGCCTCGCGGTCATCAAGTTGAGACAACAGCATCTGGACTTGCTCAGCATTTTCCATGCGTTTGGGCGACTGGTCATCAACAACAGGCGGTTCAGGTGGACTGACAACCGCAACCTCATGCCTTACCTTATTCAGTCTGCGAATGATAACACGACGCGATATCACTGTCAGATAGGTGGCCAAAGAACAGTTGCGACGGAATTTTCTGAGAACAGAAAAGTCATCAGCAATCAGGACAAGAAAAACCTCAGCGACGAGGTCATCCCGAGTAGCCTGATCCAGCTTGATCCCGCATGACTCTGCCACATGATTGGCAACATGGATGACTAATCCAAGAAATCGGTCCACAAAATTCTGCCACGCTCGAGGTGCCCGATCGAGGCAACACTGCAAAAGCTCACGATCGAAATCGGAAAGACTCAAACCAAAATTTCCAATGTTGGACCCGAATGGCTGCGAAAAACCCAGCCGAATGACAATCAATACACCAGAGCCAAATCTATCCGCTGCAGATAATTCAGACTTCTCACGCAGCGAGTGTTGGCATTCCGACACGCCTCATAGTAGGTACGACGGGTCGCAGTCGCAACCATTCGAAGGAATCAGAATGAAATCCCCCCATCTGGTGACATCCAACTTTTTGTCTCCAAAGACAGACAATTTTGCCGCGAACCCTTCGCCGGGAGCCCAAGGTGAGATGGGGCTCTGAAGAGTAAAAACGCATCTATCCCACAATGGTGCACCAAAGTCATCGCGGATACAAAGCGATGAGGATTTCCCGATCAACAGCGATATCAAGGCGCACGATTGGATCTCGGCTGTCAAAGCGGGGAATTAGTGTTTCAGGCGGTTGCTGGCAGGCTTCAAGAAGCCGCACCCTCACCATCCGCCCCCGAAGCCTCGCCAAAAAGCTCGTAAGAATGAAAGCCACCATGGCCCGACAGGGAATCGCCACTTCGCTCTTTTTTGCACTACGGGGCATTTCCAAAGCAAACTGGTCGGCAACACGGTAACTAGCAAATGACGCAAAGCGCAGTGATGAAGCTAAGTGAGACCACATTTGGTAAACACAGTCACGATCACACTCAGCAACACAGGCGGACACATCGCGCAACGGCCTATCCAGAATCAAGATCGCCGAAAAGCTTCCTTAAAAGCTTACTGAGAGCAGGTTCAGGAGAGTCTGAGAAGTTATCTGATGAACGAGATTCTAGACAACACAGCGGATTAGCCTCTTGCGATTGGTAGCCGGCCCGCTATCGTTCTGTGAAAGATTTTCAATCCGCCCCGCATACGGAGTTGTCTAACGTTATGGCCTTCACACTACCTTCCTTGGCGTATGCCTACGATGCCCTAGAGCCGCATATTGATGCGCGAACGATGGAGATCCATCACACGAAGCATCATCAGGCCTACATCAACAAGGTGAATGACGCAATCGCTGGCACGGATCTCGATGGCAAGTCCATCGAAGACCTAGTTTCCAATATGGCAAGCGTCCCCGCAGATAAGCTTGGTGCCGTCCGCAACAATGGCGGCGGCCACGCGAATCACTCACTGTTTTGGACCGTCATGGCCCCCGGAAAAGGTGGTTCCCCAAGCGGCGACCTTGCCGCTGCAATCGACAGCACGTTTGGTTCACTCGACGCGATGAAAGAGCAGTTTTCCGCTGCTGCGGCAACTCGCTTCGGAAGCGGATGGGCGTGGCTGTACGTGGACAGTGGAACACTGAAAGTTGGCAGCACGGCAAATCAGGACAGTCCGCTCATGGGGACCGAGATCGCAGGCATTGGCGGAACACCGCTGCTCGGATTGGACGTTTGGGAGCATGCCTACTATCTGAATTACCAGAACCGGCGTCCAGATTACGTCTCAGCTTTCTGGAATGTTGTCGACTGGGATGCGGTCGCTGCTCGCCTTGCTGCAGCTTAGCCCACTCGTTCATGCGAAAATTGCTTAAGAGGGAGTTCCCGGTCATGACCGGGAACTCCTTTTTTTGTGCCATAACACAACTCCAGCCTTCAGATCCGCTAGACTCAGGAAGTCCTCCGCACTGAACGTCCAGATTCGTTCAACCAATCAATTGCCCAGCCAAGCGAGCGTCTAATGCCTTCAGCAAATCATCAAACCACTCGTCGCGATGTCCTCGCTCAGGCTGCCGCCATATCCGCAGTGGCTGTCCTCCCTGAAATGTCATTTGCGAGTCCTAATGATCGCATGAAAATTGCATTCATTGGTACGGGTGGCCGTGGAGGCAGTAACCTGCAAACGATCGCCAGGACTGCCGGCGTCGATGTTGTGGGCCTCCGTGACGTTGACAGTCGATTCTTGACCAGTGCTGGAAATAAATTTCCACAAGCAAAACAGGTTCAGGACGTTCGAAAACTCTATGATGACATAGGAAGCGACGTTGATGCTGTCGTTGTAAGTACACCTGAGCACACGCATGCGTACGCCGCGATGCCAGCACTGCAGCTCGGAAAACACGTCTACTGCGAAAAACCACTCGCCTACAATATTGACGAGACTCGTCGCCTCACGGAAGCTGCAGAGAAAGCGGGTGTGGCCACCCAAATGGGAACCCAAATTCATGCTTCAAAGAACTATCATCGCGTCGTCGAACTCGTTCAAAGTGGTGCCATCGGCGATGTCAGTGAGGTCCACGTTTGGGTGTCGAGAGCGTGGGGACTTCAGAGCCCGGCAGCAGCGAAGAAGAATCGAGACATCTCGAACGCTTCCAGCAGGCCCAAAGAAACGATCACTCCCCCCGCGTACTTAAATTGGGATTTATGGCTGGGACCAGCACCCTATCGTCCCTTTCATCAAGCCTATTTCCCCGGACCAAAATGGTACCGCTGGTGGGACTTTGGTAATGGCACCATGTCTGACCTTGGCAGCCACTGGAATGACCTGCCATTCTGGGCACTGCGTCTTGATGCACCGCGAACGGTGGAGGCGAGTGGGCCACCAGCACATCCCGAAATCGCTCCTGCTTCGATGACCGCTGTTTATGAGTACGACGCTCGAGACATACCCGATATGGGTAGACGCCCTCCCGTTACCATGACTTGGCATCAAGGAACACACAAACCAGAAATCTGGAAACAGGGTGGCATCCCGCAATGGGGAAGTGGCGTCTTGTTCATCGGGTCCAAAGGAATGTTGCTCTCAGACTACCGCAAGCATCTGCTTCTTCCCGAAAACGACTTCAAAGACTTCACCCCACCCGAACCGTTTTTACCAGCTCCTGCTGGTCACCATCAGCAATGGCTTGATGCATGTCGAGGTAACGCCGTCACAGAAAGCCCATTCAGCTATGCAGGGCCGCTCACCGAAGCCAATCACTTGGGCAACGTGGCATACCGACTTGGTAAAAAAATCATTTGGGACAAAGATTCCATGGAATGCACTGGCTGCCCCGAAGCGCAGCCACTCCTCAAACGAGAACCAAGGAGCGGTTGGTCACTGGGCTAAACATCAAAAATAGCGTGGGGCAGGTAGCACCGTTTTTTTGCCAGCCAAAGCTAATTGCCTTCTGATGTCTGATTGCAACCGCTGCTCTTGGAAAAAATGTCGGTGGCAAAATTTTCCAATCAGCTAAAGCTTGCGGCCCATGTTGTCGATTACCTAATTGGGGTGGAGGATTCTCGCGTCTCCCCATGCGCCGGCAATTCCGTGAAACTCAATCTTCTGGGTTCGACCCCGATCTTTCTGCTGTGCTTGTTCTGCAGCTTGGGATGTTCTCTGTGCCCAGTGACTTACCAAAGGGATCAGATTCACAATCCGTTTCCGCAAGTCCAACGCGTCGCAATTCTGCCGTTCTACAACCAGAGTAAGAACCCGACGGTTGATACGGATGTAGTGGCGGAAAAATATTACGGCGCTTTGCAAGCAATCCCAGGTTTTGAGGTATTGCCTGTCGGTGTCGCAAAAACCCAGTGGATGCTTTACAGCCAACAACACGGTGAGCCCATTAGCGGTGAAGACTTTCAGAAATTGGCTGATTTCATGGGTGTTGAGGCATTAGTGGTGGGTTCAGTCACTGATTTTGATGCCTATTATCCGCCAAGAATGGCGATGACAGTGCACTGGTACGCAGCCAACGAGGGTTTTCACCCCATTCCCAATGGCTACGGCCTACCGTGGGGAACTCGACAGGAAAGTGACATTCCGTCGCGAATTGTTCGAGACACGCAATTCGATCTTGCTCGCAGTCAACTTGCCACACAAACACCAATTCCTGAAAATTCGCGTCAGGCAAATTGGCAACGCGATACACCAAGCAACCGTTCAAGAGCCCAATGGGAAGAGACAGCACTCGCATCTGGTGAACTGGACTCCTTGCCTGCTCATCCAGATTTCTCATCGAACGCAGCACTGCATCCCCAAGGCTTACCCACTCCCGAGCCGAACGTTCACTTCGCGCAGATGGAGGGTATCAGCCCGTTGCGACCAGAACATTGGCCGAACCCGACGGATTCGATTCCAGACCCACCTTCGCCCATTCACCCAAAGCTGATTGTCAGCCACGAACCGATTCTGAACCACACGAGGATTTACCGTGGAGATGACCCATACTTCACCGAAAGACTCTCAAATTACATTGAGTCGTCGGATGATGCCCGTCCGGCAAGCTGGCAGGGTTACTTAAAACGTAGCGATGATTTCATTCATTTCTGTTGTCACCTGCACATCACAGAAATGCTTGAATCTCGGGGCGGAAGAGAGGAAAGCGATCTCATCTTCAGGTGGCCCTTGAGCCGATATTGAGCGTTGGCAGGGTGAAATACCTGCGCGACACACCGCTCAACCCTCGGGACAGCTGCCAACATGGATAAAGAAGTCAACGTACTTGCGTTGGTCAAAGGTGAAGAGAAATTCATCTTCCTTTTCGACGATGAAAACCGAGACGAAACTCTCCGCCAGCTCGCGCGGTTTGCGGCTGATCCCGAATTGGATTTTAGCTGGTACGACGCGGCGATGCTTAGTCGAAAGATCCGCGACGCGGTACCCAGCGACGACGATTTGCTTGCAAGCCAAGAGTTTGACAGTTTATCCATGGACGATTTTCATTAATCAATGCGCAGTGGAATCGCTCAGTTTCTCCGATACCTCGCCACCGAGCGTAATGCCTCGGACCTGACCATCAAGGCGTATCGTGAAGACTTGTTCGGCCTGATCGACTGGCTTGAGACGACCCGTGGAAAGATCCCACGCCCTGATTCGCTCTCTCCTCAGGATTTACGAGCTTTTCAAGCAGCTCTTCAGGAAGCGGGTTATGCGCGGACGACGATCGCACGAAAACTAGCTTCTCTACGGAGCTTCTACCGGTTCGCGATACGACAGGGTATCGCAACCGATAATCCAGCCAAACCGCTTCGAAATCCACGTCAGCAGCGCAAACTACCGCTCGTACTCTCGACGACAGAAATTGGTCGTCTTCTATCCAGCCCCCCGGCAAATGAGACCGCTGGACTGCGAGACCGAGCCATTCTGGAAACGATGTATTCCGCAGGTTTGCGTGTCAGTGAACTGGTGGGTTTGCGTGATGGAGACTTGGATGAATTGGAACAGGTCGTCCGTGTGCGTGGTAAGGGCAGAAAAGAACGTATCAGCCCGCTCGGCTCTTACGCCATCAAGGCTATAAAAAGGTACTGTCGCAAGCGAATACGACATCCAAAAACCGAGTCGCTGGGACGACAAGCACCAGTATTTGTCAATCGCTTTGGAAACATCCTCACCACTCGAAGTGTGGGCAGAATGCTGGAGAAGCACATTGCGGCTGCTGGCCTTGATTCCCGAATCAGCCCCCACTCGTTGCGACACAGTTTCGCAACGCATCTGCTGGACCGAGGCGCTGACATTCGAAGTGTGCAAGAACTACTGGGGCACAAAAGTTTAGCAACGACGCAAATCTACACGCATGTCAGCACTGCAAACCTTCGCCAAGTGTACGAGCGGGCTCACCCGCGGGCCCATTAACTGCCATAGTATTTCTGAGCGAGTTGTTCGACAGGCACGCCTCTGGAATAGGAAAGCTGAATCATCCAATTGGTCACCGTTTGTCGTACCACGCCTTTTTTTTCCCATCTGCGGGCGCTGATTTTTAGCGGTCCCCGCAATAACACAGGTGCTTCAATCTTCCGTAATCGATGGGAAAGCTCGACATCTTCCATCAGGGGCATCTCAGCAAAGCCACCCAATGCCTCAAAGAGCGAACGTCGCACAAAGATTCCCTGGTCCCCAAATGGAACATTTCTCCATCGGACACGTAAATCATTGCCCCACTCAATCACGCGATATATTTTCCGTCGTGAATCTATCTGCTGCTGAAAGGCACCCCAAGCCGCTTTTTCATACACACAGATTTGCTCGAGAGACTGCTTAGACAATTCGTTGTCAGCATGCAGAAACAAAATGAATTTCCCTCTCGCCAACCGAGCAGCTGCATTCATTTGAAGTCCACGTCCCGGTAAGGATCGCACCACCGATGAAGCTCCCGCTTCGGCCGCCATTTCTACCGTGTTATCACGGCTGCCGCCATCAGATACGAGCACCTCAGTGGCACCGGCAGAAACGGCAGAAAACACGGACTGACGGATGGCAGACTGTTCATTCAGAGCAGGTATGACCACAGTGATATCGGCTGGAGTCATACGAGTTGTGATTCTCGATATCGAACATACGCAATGGGGGCGACAATGATCAGCGGCAGCCAAGCAGCCATCGAGGGCGATAGCCAAATCCCATTCGAACCCAATGTGGTGCCAATCGTTTTGACGACGAAGAATCCAAGCACAGTGAACATGGCCGCTCCGACCATAAAAAACAGTGCACGACCATGTCGATTAATGACAATGGGCAAACCCAGTAAGATCAAGCCAAAGTCGAGAGGAACACGCACCATTCGCTCGTGCAGCATCACCTCTAAACTTGGTGGATTAAAGATGGCAGGATTACGCATGAGACTGATTAAATCAGCAAGACTTGCACGACTTTTGGCCTCTTTGTTGGTTCGCAATAATTCCGGGTGCACTGTGGTGGTGAAAAAACACTGACCCTTTTTCAACCACGAAAAATCCTTCGGAGTCAGTAGGATCACACGGTCCTCTAAGCCTACCGATCCCAGTTCGTCGATCGACACAGGAAATTCGACGTCATTCAACAAGTATCCTGCATCGTGCTTCGCATCGGCTTCCAACCACTGCGCCGTGTCCGCGACCAGCAGTTCACCGAAACCGGGGTAATCACCATCGAGGCGAAAACTAGGCCGATGAATCAAGTTAATTTTCACATCGATCCCTTCACCATCCAGATACACTTGATTCATATAATCCTTCTTAAGCGACACAGGCTCTTCACCATCAGCGAAGACCTTCTTGGCCTTGAATGATAATGAGTCCCGATAGTTGGGTAGAACCAACTCCCGATTCGCCAACTGAACAAGGATGATGGCCAAACTGGCATAAATGATTGGCTGGAAGATTCGGCCGTGTGAGATTCCCGCCGACAATATTGCTGTCAACTCGCCAGTACGTCGTAACCATCCGACTGTAAACAAAAAAGCCATCAGCGTGATGATGGCACCCGTCATGTCAAATAGCAGCAACACGTAAGGACCATAACAGCGCATGAAAACGGTGACCAAATTCCCTTGCTGCTGCCCCTGCCGCAAAAGATCTTCCATGTGCGAAAAAGCATGAAAAACAACAAAAATCCCTGCAATCGAGCAGAAACAGATCAGTGCTGTCCGGAGGAACAAAACGAGAATGTACCGGTCAATTTTGGTCACTGGATACACTGATCTTGATGGTGGCGAACGGGACGGTCACCTCGAATATCGGAAAATACACACCCTCAGGGCAATACCGCTGCGAAACGCCCCTAACGACGTCATCCATTGTCCTCGCTGCGAGGGATTCATCTCCAAACCTGCGGCAGGTTACCTTGTCGATCATGACGTGGTGGTTTTCACTTCACTACGCAGTATTTTCAATTCACCGCATAATTGTGATTAAAATGCTAGCAAAAGAACTTTTCTGAACTGATCCTTTTCCCCTTTTCCAATAGAGAAGAAAAACAACGTGGCAGAGCGAGGTTTGAAGCAAGCCCGCCAGAAGCTGAAGAAGAGCAAACTGGTGGAAAAAGAACGTTTGATTCTGATGTGCAATGATCGTCGGGAAGCCGGTTGCGCCAGCGTTCAGCAGATGGCTCAGTCATGGAAGTATCTAAAACAACGCCTTAGGGAAGAAGGGCTATCGCAAAGTGGCGGTACGGCACGTCTTGGCCTGCAATGCTGCGGTGTATGTAAAGCTGGGCCAATTGCGATGATCGTTCCCGACGGTGTGTGGTATGGTCGCTGCACCCCCGAAGTGCTGGAACGGATCATCCAAGAACACCTGATTGGTGGAAAAATCGTCGAAGAATTCGTGATTGGAGAGCAATGTTTTTCTCCTGTACCTGATCCAGATTCCACAACCTGATCCCGACAGGAACGCATCTTCGCGATATCATCATGAATCGGACGCGACGATTCTCACCATCAGGACCTAGCCCATATGTGCTCGGACGCCATGTTGGCAAGACGGAAATAGCTTTGCTCGACTGTTTTCACTTACATTATCGATGTCACGATCACTCGTAACACGGTCACTCGCAACGCTGTCACTCGCAACGCTGTCACTCGCAACGCTGTCACTCGCTGGCTGCAGTGATTCGAAGCCACTCGAGTCGGCAAATCTACCTACAAGCCCTGGTAACGCACTTTCGGAGTCAGAGCAACCGGAAAGAGAACCTGCAGGATCAACATCGCAAATTGACATCGGTAACCAATCGAGCACTGATCCATCTCCAAGCGTACAAATTTCACCATCGGTGACGGGTGCCTCGAGCACAGGACTAAGCTTGGAGAATCCTGGCGAGAATCCGAAATCGATGGTGAAATCGGAACGCTCACCAAAGCAACTCAGAAAATTACTATCTGATATTGATTACAACCTGCGGGTACTGATGAGTGGTCAATCGCCCATTTCGGATCCCAAACAAGCACGCTCAAAACTGCTCGAGTACATCAACTTGAAGCTTGAAGCATCCCGTCGCTTGGCAACCCATAAAGACGCATCGCCAAGCGAGAAGTCCGAGGGTGGACGAGGAGAAATTCAAGCGATGTCACATCTTGCATCGGTGGGTAACGTTAGCGCAGCTAAAGAATTGGAAAAAGTCGCGAAAGAAAATCTCTCCTCTTCTGATCCCGGCCTGGCCTCGGACAGTCGATTGATTCTGATTGGATTCGCACTGGAAGACCTCAAAAATGGCAAGAAAGAAGCAGCCCAAACCATCGTCAACTATTTTCAACAAATCAAAACAACCAAGGCAAAACCAGATGTCCCAACTTTGATGATCATGGGAATGGCTCGCGAGGATTTAGCAAGTGGCGGCTACGACAACCAGGCGCAGTTGGTGCGAGAGATGATACTCGATTTCTACGCGGATTCGCCTGATCCTGCCATTGCTGAAATGGCTGCAAATGCCGCAGGCAGTGTGACCTTCGAAGCAATCGAAAAACAACGCGCGGCATTGACCAGCAGCCTCGCACAAACTGTCCCCCAGGTCACAGTAGAACAATGGTCGAAGTCTGTCGAAACTCTGATTGCAGAATCACCTGATTTACAAACCGTTCAGTATCTTGCCGCCACTGCTCTGGAACTCGAAGGTTTAAAACGCGAAGATTTTGTGAAGGCGACCTACGATGCACTTGGCACTGCTTTTACCGACTCATCCTCTGCAATCAACCAAGAAATCCAAGTGGCCCAAGAGGCACGGCAGGCAAGGAAAGATGTTATCGGAAAAGCATTTACATGGGATCTGCCTGCGACGGATGGGAAGAATTTCCAGCTCTCAGACTTCAATGGAAAAATTGTACTGATGCCATTTTGGGCGGAAGGGTTTCCGTCATCTTTGAACATTCTTCCTCAGTTAAAAGCGATCTGCGCTAAACACCCCGATCAAGTTGTTATTGTGGGTGTCAACCTTGACCCTGAGGGCGTCGATGTCCAGTCCTTCATCAACAAGTCTCAACTGGGATTCATCAGCCTTCGTTCAGAATCATCGCCGAACAGGAAAATATCCAATCAAATGGCCCACGACTTTGGAATGGTATCCCTTCCCTTTGTCGCAATACTCGATCATAAAGGCGTGGTTCAGGATTTGAACTTCACGGGCCAGAACCTTGAGAAACAAGTGACTGACTTGCTAAGTAAGTAAATCTCTTTAGTTGCCATTCTTTCACCAGTGCGAGCTACAATTACCGCCGCATCCTTTTCTCTTTTCCGGTATCAAACATGAAAACACAATTCATTGAATTAACAGGCAAAACATTGCTCGATGTAGTCAATGAGGGTGAGATCGACTTCAAACAACTGCATGATGCCGGCGTCGTGGGTGACTCGATTCTGCGAATCAACCCTCATGGGGAAATCGAACTACGATGCAAATCCAAGTGGATGCTTGTCGGCGGATTGATCGGCAATTTCGAGGAACGACTGACGGAATTAACCGGCTTGGACTGGGCCGAGTGATGTTCGCAGCTAGTCAATCGACGTTGCTCAGGTGCTAGCACCACACACAAGGCTAAACATTACGCGAGTAAACGTTGACACCAAGCCTGAACCAAGTTGTGAGCGATTCTCGTAGTCCGTGTCCCGGAGCAGACATCACCCCTGACCCCGAAGCAATCGGGCATCCAACCGAGCACCTGCAACTCATCGACAATCGGCTTTCGGACAGAGCCTGCAAGTGCCCACCATAGATTTTGCTGGCGAGCAACTTCATGAAGCTTGCTGAGATTGGAGTAGCCCAAATGATCGACGGTTGACCGTCCATCTTTTTGGTAGGTATCGATTAAACAACGCTTGAAGCCGCATTCGCCCGCCAGTTGGAAAACAGCATCCGGTGCAGGGCAGTTGGCCGACTTCCAATCAGCATAGGCGACCGCTACCAGTTCAGTTGAGTCGTCAAGTGCATCCCGTATTTCATCCCATAAACGACACAGACTCGCTTCTGAGCCACAATTGCTGGGGCCGACTTTGGCGAAGGCAAAGTTTGAAGGCAGGCTCACGGCGACCTCTCGGGCTTGGTCCTGCTCACCCAGAGCAGCCGATAATAATCCGTTGGATTGTCTGCTGGAATCTCGCCAGAGTTCGTCTGCAAACTGCCACAAACTCGGATCAGCAGGCGCCAACGGACCGCGCCGAGGCTCCTTAAGATCAATGATACTGACTGCAGATTTCCTGACTTCGAGCAACTCACCTCGGTCCCGAACGCTCACAAGAAGGTCGGCGACACCTCCCGAGGTGATCTTTTCACCCGGCAAACCGGCACCCTTTTCGCCGGGCAAACCAGCGCCATTTGACACGTAAATTTCGGGATTTGAAGACGAAGTCATAACAAAAACATCGGTTTGAAACAGGAATAAATCGCCCGGTCCGGATAGGCGATTGTCAGAATCGAGGTTATTCTCCTAAGACAAAACGTCCCGAAATTCCATTGTGCCAACAAGCCTAACGTTGCAATACGATTCCAAAAACACGTCCGAAGGGCGGCAGCCGTTTTGGGCAGGGGTGGGGGGGGGGGCGAAGAAGGGGGGG
>JAAHTH010001778.1_pt1 | contig 17745 bp, 12 predicted proteins | sample 6116091 | NCBI WGS metagenome assembly JAAHTH01 (sample SAMN13939990, study PRJNA603662) | sponge metagenome | isolation source: marine sponge | host: Mycale hentscheli | place: New Zealand | collected 2006 | reverse complement strand
CCTTGGCAAATTGTCATTGCTCCTGCGATCAGGAATGATTTGAACATCTTGGTTTCCTAGGGAACGCTCGGTCACCGTGTCCACGATGCCCGATCCGGGGAGAGGATAGCGACTCGATCATGGCCGCAACATCAAAATGGCACTTCCGAGGCCATCAACCTGTCAGCAGGATAACAACGTGACAAGAACCGAACATAGCCCCCAAACAGCGGTTTCGATGTCAAATGAGCTATTCGAAGCATTTGAAGCCGCATCATCGCGGGAAACCCTCCCCACCAGAACTACCGACCCAAGAAAGAAGCAAACGCGATCATGGCGAGCACGAGAGCCGCCAAGAAAACCAGCCGCCCCCAACTTACATCATCAGAATGCGTAACTTCCGCTTGACGAATTTCGTTCCGCAGGAGTTCCTTTCCACGAGCGACCACGTCGTCTGCACCAACATCCTCGTCGGGTTGCTTTCCCACCTTACTCTCGTCGGCATCAAAGTTCTCATCCAATTGCAGCATCAACGCCTGTACCTGCCGAGCATTGAAGGGACGATCTTCGGGATTTTTTTCCAGCAACCGACTGACAATGGAATCCAGTTCGAGCGGGCAAGAGGCAGCAAAATCACGAACATGAGGAGCATCGGTGCGCAGATGCTGCTCAAACAACTGGGCAAAATTATCACCCTGAAATGGGGTCCGGCCGACCAGCATTTCGAACTGACAGCAACCCAGTGAGTACAGATCCGCTTTTCCTGAAACAGCCTCATCCCCAGTGATTTGCTCAGGTGCCATGTAGGCGTGTGTTCCAACGGTCATCCCACTGGCCGTAATATCACTGCGATCAAGATCACGAGCAATTCCAAAGTCACCCAGCTTAATCTCACCCGACTTGGTCAGGAACAAGTTACTCGGCTTGAGATCACGATGAATGACTCCATTATTATGGGCGTACTGGAGTGCAGAGCAAATCTGGCGAGTGACCTCAACAACAATCGGCCACTCGAATGCCCCCTTGAGCTTCAGCAAACTTTTGACCGTTCCGCCATCAACAAGCTCCATGACGTAGAACAGGGTCCCGTCATCCTCACCACCACCGTAATAGCAAACGATGTGTGGGTGCCTCAAGCGTTCCAAGATCGCCATTTCGCGGCGGAAGCGAGCACGAATCAATTGATCCTGGGAAACTCCGGGATGCAGTTTCTTGATCGCAAAAGGTTTCCGAGATGACTTCTCGATAGCCCTGTAGATCGTCCCTACGGTTCCAACACCGAGGATGTCGCCCAATTCAAATTCGGAAATCTGTCTGAACGTCTGCATGACTGGCTAAACCCTCGATTACCTGCAAATGACTCCGCAACGGACCACATGCAAACAACTTTTCACCAGATCAGACCGGACGGCTTGGGCTAAGACTGAGCCCGAACCGGACATCAAAGATCAGGACTAAACACCTGCAATCTTCTCAATGCGAACACGAGTATGGATCTGGCGATGACCCGTTCGACGTCGGCTATTCTTGCGACGTCGAAATTTCTGCACGTAGATCTTCTTGTCCATCTTAGGACCGATAATTGACGCCGTTACCGACGCACCATCAAGTGTTGGTGAACCGAGTTTCAATCCCTCGTCGCCGCTTACGGCCAGAACTTTTTCAAAAGTAAGGCTCTCACCTTGGGGGACGTCTCGGTAATCGACATCGACCTCCATTCCTGGCTCGACTCGATATTGGCGACCGCCGTCGACGATGATGGCGTACATAGGACTATCTCTCTACAAGTTTGGTATCTGATCTTTTCGGGCCGCGTAGTCTAACGCCACTTGCCTCTGGCGCACAGGCCTTCCTGAAGGTCTTTTGTGGCGTTATCGGTTTGTTTTTCTCAACAGCTTGGGGTGTTTTCCCGATTTCACGGATGAAATCAGAGCTTGAGGTTGGCAAGACCTATCCGCGGGCAACGCTGTGGCGGATGGAAAAAGTAGTGTTTTTGTTCAAAATAAGGCCATCGGACGCTCATTTTAGAAGAATGACCGCGCACAATGCACAGCGATTCAGGCCACCCCGCAAGCTAACAGGCGGTCTGGCACTGCGTCATCCAGCCCAAAAGATGCTATTTGGGCCAAATCGGCTCTCGATTGTCGAGATATGATTGAATTCCTTCACGGGCAGCTTCCGTCGTACAAGCCGTAGCACTTCCAGCCGCTCCTGCAGAAAGCTGGCTCAGCAGCAATTCGCCAACACCCTCGTTAAGCAAACGCTTGGTTGCCTGAATCGCTTCCTGCGGTGCCGCGGCGCATTGGCTAGCCAACTCATTCGCTGCGACCCAAATTTGCTTGGGATCCACCGGCTCGTCACATAATCCCCAACGGCTCGCCTGAATGGCAGTGACCATTTGCCCAGTCAAAACCATCCGCGCTGCGGTCGCCCCACCCAATCGGAAGGACAACAGAGCGGCCGTCGCTCCGCCAACTAACCCACGGCGCACGGCAATCGCTCCGAACGTGGCCCTCTTGGAAGCCACAATCAGATCGGCAGCCAGAGCGAGCCCAAGTCCCGCCCCCAATGCACTTCCATCCACTGCCGCAACAATCGGCTTCGGAAAGCGAAGCATGGATTCGTACAGTTCGGTTAAATTTCGCCACACGGCCCACCACTCTGGTAAAGCCGAACTTTCGGGCATTTGGGCAATTTCCGACATCACCTTGAGATCAATCCCGGAACAAAAATGCTCTCCACCTCCTGTCAGAACAACCGAAGCCACACGCTTCTCCTGATAGACATCAGAAAAAGCTGTCGTCAAATCTTCAATCAACTGTGGGTTCAACGCGTTTCGTGTTTTCGGGCGATCCATCAGAATCGTCGCCACGTTTGCGTGAACTTTGACATCAACGTACTGCACAATGAGCCTCCAGCCACGAACCTAGGATCGAAGAACAATGAAAGCGTCCATGATGCCGTAATTGAGAACGGTAGACCAGCCATGCAACGCCAAAAGAAAACCCCACGGGCCGTCTTCAAGGACAACCCGTGGGGCTTGTTAAGGAAAATCAATCATGCGGTTTTTTCAAATTACTTACAGCAACCGCAAGAGACTTCGGTAGTCACAGGTTTGCACACCCGAACCTGTACTTCTTTCATTTTGGTTACAGGAACACACACAGTGTATTCCTCTGGTACTTCTTCGGTAACGGTGTTGTAGACAGTCACGTCACAAGTACGAGTCCGTTCCTCAGGAACACACTCGGTGTACTTAACCTCGCGACTCTTTTCCTGAGTTTCCATACGCATCCGATTCACGGTACAAGTACGTTCCTCCGTCTTGCAAGTGGTCTGCGACACCATTCGAGTACGCTCTTCCATGCGTGTTCTGGTAACAGGCACTTTTCGAGTCCGCGTTTCCTTGACCATCTTTGTTACGGGCACAGTACGTGTCTTCTCTTCAACACGGCACTTGGTAACATCACGAGTTCGCTCTTCTTCGCGAGTCTTGCACACCTTAACCATGCACTTTCGCTCTTCAACAGCCATCTCGCAGTAACTTACCTGGCGAGTCCGTGTTTCCATGCGTGTTTTACAAACAGGCACGGTTTTGGTACGCGTTTCACGACGATACGTCGTGACAGGCACTTCGCGAGTCCTTTCTTCAAGACGAGTGTTGCAAACGGGAACCTGACGAGTTCGTTGCTCCGTCTTGTACGTCGTTACAACACAATCACGGGTCCGCTCCTCAGTACGACAACCCTGAACTTTAACCATCCGAGTTCGCTGCTCTGGGCGACACTTGGTTACGCTAACTTTGCGAGTTCGCGATTCATTCTTGCACCGCGTCACTGGTACCTTGCGAGTACGAGTTTCGGTTTTGCAACGAGTCACCGTGTAGGTGTACGGAACCTTGGTGGTTTGCCGCTCGTAGGTTGTGCAAGCCACTTCCTCAGTTACCAAATTCGGAACATGCACACGCTTGTAAACCGTTTTGGTTCCGCCGCAGGTATCATTACAGCCATTGCGACAACCACGATTGCATCCCCAGCAAGGAACTTGCACGGGCTGACATTCGTAGACCCCGTGGTCACGAGTCACCGTTCGCATCGTGGTCACTGGCACGTACTTGGTGACAGTTCGCTCCGCACTGACAGTTTCCTGCGTCGGTACCTGAACCGTGTAAGTTTGCTCGACCTCCTCGGTGTAAGGCACAAGAACATTATAAGTCTGCTCAACTTCCTCAGTGTAGGGAACCATCACCGTATAAGTCTGCTCAACTTCCTCGACGTAAGGAACTTTGACCTTGTAAGTCTTAGTCACTGTTTCCTTTACAGGTACACGAGCGGTGTACGTCTGCTGAACCATCTCAGTGTACGGAACACAAACCTTGTAGGTTTGCTTGGTCATCGTCGTCTCGGGAATACAAACGGTGTAAGTTTGCTCTACCTGTTCGGTGTAAGGAACACGAACCTGATACTCGACTTCACGAGTCTTCTTCACAGGAACCTTAACACTGTAGGTCTTCTGGACCTGTTCGGTGTAAGGAACCATCACTTTGTAAGTTTCCTTCTCGGTCTCAGGCACCATCACTTTGTAAGTTTCAGTCACTTCCTCAGTCTTCGGAACACAAACAGTAAAGGTCTGCTCAACCTCCTCTGTGTAAGGAACACAAACCTGATAGGTCTGCTCCACCTGAGTCGTTACGGGAACCTGAACTTTGTAGGTCACTTCCTCGGTGTAAGGCACGCAAACATTAACCTTGTAGGTTTCAGTACGTGTTTTCTCATGGGGAACATTGACTGTGTAAGTCTGTTCACGAGTTTCTACTTTGGCCACTCGACGAGTGACATTCTTCATTCTCGTGCGTGTTTCCCGCTGATAGATCGTATGAGGAACCGTCCGAGTCTCAGTGACATATTCAGTACGTGTAACCGTGCGTGTGCCGCAAGCAACGCTAGTTTTACAACTGTTGCAACTGCCGCATGCCGCATGGGCGCTGACGCTGCACAGCAACGCCGCCAAAATCCCGAGCATGCCGTGCTTCAATCTCGATCTCATTTCGATGTGTTCCCTCCCCAATGTTGCCCGCAGAGTGCAAGCAAAATGCATTTCGCGGTGGCAAAATATTACAACTGCACAGCCTAGGCAGAGACCCACCACGCGGCCTGAGTCTACGCGATGAGGTTGCCGTGTCAATCTGCGCCGCTCACCGGGAATAGGAAAACGAGGCAATTTAAACGAGGTATGCCCCTGCCTCAGGTCACACACCTAGGTGGGGGGTATTCAGCTCTGAATCCTCGTCGGCCCCGGCAGTAGCTTCCCGTCATCAGCCAGCTCATGATCGCTGAGAAGACCTGACCGATAATCAACACTGAATTACCGCCGTATGGGGTCAACTCGAGCAGCGAATCCCGGAAAAGAGCCGAGGACTTCCAGGCTTCATCAGTTGTTGAGAGATGTGGCAACGGCGGGGGCCTGGCTCTGCAGTCTGGCCTTGGACCTGTTCAGCTTCATTTTCATTAACGAAGCGGTCAAACAGGTGGTGCGATGATCAATCAACTGCTTCACAAACATTGGTGACAATACCCCAATCAATCCCGGCAATCCGGCCACGGTGACGTCCCAGCGCAGAAGCTTGAATTTTCTTCACCACAGGGGCAAGAATCGATTGGGAAGAGCCGATACGCCAAGTCAGGGACGGTTTTTATGAACATTATTCCTGATCTGCGGAAGTCAGCACCTGTGACAAAACATTCCTTGTTACCTATGATTCAAAGTGTTGGCAGAACTTTGGGCTTCTGCGGTTTTTCACGGTAGGTTCATAATGCATCAATTGCATTATTCTTTGCCGGGCAGCAGCAGTCCAATCGTGACCGATCACGCGTCGGCTCAGTTGTGCCCCCCTCTTGGAGTGCCAAGATGGGTTGTGATAGGAGAAGGTCGATGAATCGATCGCCTCAGGCGGTGACACAGTCCATGAGCGAATCAGGCAAATTGATCTGCGTTGGAGATCCGACCACGCTTCCCAGTGAGATCGCGAGGGAATGCGTGATCCTCGTCGATACTTCCACAGCTGTCGTCGATGCTTTAAACGAGCCAGCGATTGACGGAGTGTGGATTGCCCGCGACCAGTTGCCTCAAATCAGTGAGCTGCGTGGGATTGCCCAAAGTGGGCTGATGCTGAGAGACATGCCAGAAGGCGTGGCGTTGATGGACTCAGATATGCGTGTGCTGTGGGCCAATGACCGCCTGATTGAATGGGCGGGTACAAACAATGTTCCGGTGGCAGGCAGGAATTTCTATGAGTTGTTATCCAACCCAGAAATTATGGGACCTGATTTCTGCCCATTCCACACCGCGTTAGCTACGAGTGAAGAAAGTACCAGCACGCTGCATAGTGATGGCAATCGGTACTATCAGATTCATGCCGCACCGATCGTACAAAGCAATCACTCACGGCAATTGATCGTGACTGTCAGTGACGTGACGGATGAAATCCTCCAACAACAGAAATTAGCTGCCATTCACCAGGCAGGTCGTGAGCTTGCAGATCTCCGTCCCACAGAAATTTTCATGATGGAGGTTGATGAAAGGATCGATCTTCTGAAGGAGAACATACGCCATTATCTCAGCGATCTTCTCAATTTCGAGGTCATCGAGATACGCCTGCTCGAACATGCGACGGGTAATCTTGTGCAGCTATTGAGCGTAGAAATCGATCAGGCTGCATCTGACCGGCAACTTTTTGCACACCCTCAGGGGAACGGCATTACCGGCTACGTTGCAGCCAGTGGCATGAGCTACGTTTGCCACGACGTCGAGAACGATCCACTCTTCATTCCGGGCACAAGCACGTCACGCAGTTCCCTAACCGCACCTCTGATTTTGCACGACCAGGTGCTGGGCACTATCAACGTCGAAAGCCCTGAACCGGCTGCATTCACTGACAGTGATCTTCAGTTTCTGGAAATCTTCGCACGCGATGTCGCTTTTGCACTCAACACGCTGGAGCTTTTAGTTGCTCAAAAGGCCAACACCGCCCAGCAATCCTGTGATGCTATTCACAGCGCAGTTGCGATGCCTGTTGATGAAATTCTCAACGACGCCGTGAACGTCATGGAGGGTTACATTGGTCACAGTCCCGAAGTGGTCGATCGTTTACGGCGAATTTTGCACAATGCACGTGATATCAAACAGACCATCCAACAGATCGGTCAACGAATGACGCCGCTGGAAGCAGTTCCAGCTGGGGTGCAATCACCGCAACACGCAGCCTTGAGGGATAAACGAATCCTTGTGGTTGATGCTGATGAGCAGGTTCGCGAAGACGCGCATCAATTACTGGAACGGTACGGTTGTGTCGTCGAAACGGCACAAAAAGGTGCAGAAGCTGTGATGATGGTACGCAGCAGTGGAGGCTCAAGTGGCTATGACGTCATTATCAGCGATATTCGCTTACCCGACTTCAGCGGTTACCAACTCATGTTACGGCTAGGTGACATCATTCACCGGGTGCCAATGGTTCTGATGACAGGATTCGGGTATGACCCGGGACACTCTATTGTGAAAGCCCGGCAGAACGGTCTTCACCCAAAATGTGTGCTGTTCAAACCGTTCAGACTGGACCAGATGATCGACGTCGTGAAAACGATACTGGACCTTAATAAGAACGACCCATTACGCCCCGCATCCGATGTCGATCGCAAGCCAACATCGTGAGTCTGGGAATTCCGGAATACAACTTTGAGAGCAAATGGTGCCTCTTGAAGACAAGAGCAGAGCCGTAAGGTCAGTTACTTTCTTCCATATCCTGGATGTACTGCCTCAAACGTTCCAACTCGTCGGCGGTTCCCTTTAGTTTGAGCATATTTTCAACTCGTTTGAGCAACTCGACCTGATTGACTGGCTTACTAAGAAAGTCATCCGTGCCCGCTGAAACAGCGCGCTCGATGTCACCCAACTCGTTCAACGCGGTGACCATCAGGATCATCACGCGACTGGTGTCGGGGTTCCCTTTCAGCTTTTCACAAACCTCAAACCCGCTTAAACGCGGCATCATGACATCAAGTAAAACCAGATCAGGATTGAATGATGCGACCTTATCCAAGGTATCTTGGCCATCAATCGACGTCTCTATCTCGCAGTCAACATTAACGAGATAGGCCTCGAGTAGTTCCCGATTAGCGTCATTGTCATCAGCGATCAGAATTCTGTGCATTGAACAGATTAAGGGGTACGGCGGTTGAAAAACGTCTGGTGTCAGCGATTCAGAACATCTGAAACGCCGGTTAGTCAGCAAGCTGGAGCGGTCGCAACTCGTCCGGCAGGAACGGGAAAGTCGTCGCACATATCACGCACTTCGGCACGGATTTTTTGATGCATCACAGAATCGTCTGAGTTGTTCAACGCCTGCTGGATCCAGACCCCGACGCGTTTCATTTCCTCCTGCCCCATCCCGCGGGTGGTGAGCGCGGGAGTTCCGATTCGGATCCCCGAAGGATCCATCGGTTTACGAGTATCAAACGGAATCATGTTCATGTTGACGGTAATGCCACAGTTGTCCAGCACTGCCTCAGCCTTCTTTCCGCCAAGCCCTGCCGCCGTGACATCGACGAGCATCAAGTGATTCTCTGTTCCCCCACTGACCAAAGGCAAGCCTTTGGACATCAGCGTATCAGCGAGTACCTTGGCATTGTCGATCACCGCCTGTCCATAGACCTTGAAATCATCTGCCATGGCTTCACCAAAGCACACCGCCTTGGCTGCAACCACGTGCATGAGAGGACCACCCTGCGTTCCAGGAAACACATTACGATTGACTAGTTTGAGGTGATCTTCCTTGCAGAGAATCAGACCACTACGTGGTCCCCGCAAAGTTTTGTGCGTGGTGGTGGTGACATAATCAGCAAACGGGACAGGGCTATTGTGGACCCCAGCAGCGACCAATCCTGAATAGTGAGCCATATCCACTAAGAGACGAGCGCCGACCTCATTTGCAATTTCAGCAAACTTGTCATGCGGTATTTCTCGCGGATAGGCACTTGCTCCCGCCACAATCAATTTCGGTTTGTGCTCTCTTGCCAATGATGCAATTTGATCAAAGTCAAGTCGGTGATTTACCGGATCGACCCCGTAGCTGTGGAAATTATAGAGCCGACCACTGATATTCAGCTTCATACCATGAGTCAGGTGCCCGCCTTGGGCCAGATCAAGCCCCAGGACGTGATCCCCCGGTTCCAGACAACTCAAATACACCGCAGTATTGGCCTGTGACCCACTATGGGGTTGGACATTAGCCGCTTCGGCGCCGAACAGTTGCCGAGCCCGCTCAAGAGCAATATTCTCGACGACGTCGACGTGTTCACATCCACCATAGTAGCGGCGGCCCGGGTATCCCTCAGCGTATTTGTTGGTCAGAACGCTTCCAGCGGCCTGCATGATCGCCAAACTGGTGTAATTTTCACTGGCGATCATTTCCAAGCCATCCTGCTGACGGATCGCTTCGGCTTCAATCGCGTCCCAGACTGCTGGATCTTGCTGCTGCAAAGGATTCATTCGGCCTATTCTCAATGATGAGGGTGGTTAGATGAGGATGGTGTACCGGGTGGGCCCGGCATCGGTACAGGAAAAAACGCCTGTCTATGGATTGTCGACGGCATTAGGCAGACCGTCAATGTCCGCCGCGCGATCACTTCGGAGGACCGAAGTGAACTAGTTTTAGGGCAACTTCTGTCGAAACAATGCGAAGAAGTGGGAAAGAATGTTTGGATTCCCCCTACTTTATCGGATAAAACGGTAAGTTGTGCTGAACTAAGCACCCCTCCTGCGCGTTGAACGTAGTAGACATCTCCCGTCCGCTCCAATTTCGACTCAAAAAGGCGTTGCTTTTCCTTGCAACGCTTTGCTGTGACCTAACCTTTCCAAGGAATCCAATCCTTAATCATCTCAAGTGTCCGGAATGAAATACCACTACAAACTCATTGCTCTCGCCCTCGCTTTCGCCCCTTGGGCGAATGCTGAGGCAGTTCTAGCCCCTTTTGACAAAGTCTCTGAGGGATATACCAAACTGGCCGTTAATGACCAGAACAACCCAAAGGGACTCTTCTCTCTTTGGAAAAAAGACAAGGATGCTCAGTTACTGGGCGAATTGCCCAAAAACTTCATGGGGAAGAATTATTTCATCGCTCTGACTGTCAGCAGCGGTGACAAGTACGCCGGCCTGCAGTCGGGTGACTGGGTCGTTCAATGGCGCCGCTATGGGGATCGTTTGGCCCTGATTGCTCCCAATTTGGACATCAGAGCGACAGGAGATGCGGAAAGCAAAGCATCTGTAAAGCGTTTGTTCACCGACCGTGTTCTGTTGGATGTAGCCATCTTGGCTCTGGGGCCATCTGGTGGTCCTGTGATCGATTTGGACTCATTGCTCGTGGGCAACGCGAGCCGTTTCTTCGGCTCGTCGGTTCGCATCAGCAACAGCCGAATCACCAAACTGGCATCCGCAAAAGTCTTCCCGGGTAATGTCGAGGTCGCCTTTGAGATTGTCGGAGGCAGTGGTCGCCTGCAAACGATTCATTACTCCTTCAGTGAAGTTCCCAGTGCCACGGCTGGGTACAAACCCCGAGAAGCTGATGAGCGAATCGGTTACTTCACTACATCGTTTTCCGATTTGAGCCGTTACGAGGATGACGACACTCGCGTCCGGTACATCAATCGCTGGAAACTGCAGAAACGAGACGCAAGCCTTCAACTCAGCCCTCCAAAAGAGCCCATCCGCTTCTACGTAGAACACACCGCACCTGTCCGCTATCGCCGATGGATCAAGGCGGGCGTGGATTACTGGAACAAGGCGTTCGAAAAAGTGGGTTTGATCGACGCAATCGTGATCGAGTACCAAGACGCCCAAAGCGGTGTTCACATGGAAAAGGATCCTGAGGATGTTCGCTACAACTTCATTCGCTGGTTGAACAACGATGTTGGGACAGCGATTGGACCCAGCCGAGTACATCCATCCACAGGAGAAATCCTCGACGCTGATATCATTCTGACCGACGGTTGGATCCGTCACTTCAATTACAACTACGAAGATCTGATGCCCAAGCTGGCAATGGAAGGTATGGCAGCAGAGACAGTGGCGTGGCTCGGCAAGAACCCACGCTGGGACCCACGCGTTCGCTTGGCTCCAGCGGAAAAAGCAAACTACCTCCGAAGTGAGTTTCAACGGCAATCTCAATTGCCAATGGCAGGATATCAGTTTGCCCAAGCAGATCCTGCTTTGCTGGGTGACGATGAGTTCGATGGCTTGTATGGACATGTCAGTCAAAAAAATGGTCTGTGCATGGCTGCAAGCGGTCGCAATTTGGACCTCGCTTTGGCCAGAATGGATTGGGCCCTGTCGCTGATGGCAACCGAAGAAGCCGAGAAGCAAAAGAAACGGAAGAAAAAGAATCAGCCCAAGGAAGAGGGAGACGACAAGAAAGCTGACGAGGACAAGAAAGAGGACAAAAAAGACGACAAGGACGCAGAGGCCACTGAGGAAGACAACGAGAAAAAGGAAGACAGTGAAACTGCGGCCAAGAAGCCAGCAGCACCCGCTGATCCAATGCTCGATGGCATGCCTGAATGGTTCGTCGGTCCCCTGCTTGCTGATCTGGTTGCTCACGAAGTGGGACACACCCTTGGCCTTCGTCACAACTTCAAAGCCTCCGGCCTGCTGACTCTTGACGAGATCAACAGCAAAGACGTCAAAGGCAACAAGACATTCACCGCGTCAGTGATGGATTACACACCCATCAACTATCGACTCGAGTCCGGTGAAGTCCAAGGTGACTACGGGATGATTGACATCGGACCCTACGATTACTGGGCGATTGAGTACGGCTACACAGCCGACGACAAGAAGCTCGGAGACATCTTGAAGCGTTGCAACGAACCTGAACTGCAGTACGCAACTGATGAAGACACGAACGGTCCTGACCCGCTGGCTCGCCGCTACGACTTCTCAAAGGATCCTCTCGACTATGCCAATGAACAGCGAAAGCTGATCAAACTTTACCGAGAACGCATTCTTGATAAGTTTGTCAAAGACGGTGATAGTTGGGCGAAAGCCCGTCGTGGTTATGAGCTGACACTCAGCTTGCAAACACGTTCCGTGAATATGATGGCGAACTGGATCGGTGGCGCATTCATCAACCGCGACAAGAAAGGCGATCCGGGCAATCGCCCACCAGTGGAGGTCGTTCCTGCTGCCCAGCAGCGAGCTGCATTGCAATTCGTGATCGATACGTCGTTCAATGACGATGCGTACGGTCTGACACCAAAGTTGCTCGAACGAATGAGTGTTGACAAATGGTTGGATGGTGGCTCGCGCGGTGGAATGTCCAATGAAGCCACGTGGCCAATCCACGATCGAATTTTGGGTGTCCAAGCATCCGCTCTGACACTGTTGATGAACCCCACCACGTTGCGAAGGGTTTATGACAACGAGTTGCGACTGCCTGCTGACGTTGACACGCTGACGCTTCCTGAGCTGCTTTCATCGATCAATGAAACGGTCTGGAGTGAACTGGACGCGGAGTGCCCTGATGGACGCAATGATCGCGAGCCAATGATTTCATCACTGAGAAGAAATCTTCAACGTGAGCACATGCAACGGCTTGTCGACCTGATCCTCGGATCATCTGACGACACAGCGGCACACAAACCCATCAGCAATCTCGCCAGAATGGAATTGCGAGGACTTTCCACCAAAATCCAAGGTTCTCTTGATAAGTGTGGCAAGAAGATGGACGCCTACACCAAGGCTCACCTCACAGAGACCAAGGAGCGGATCGACCGTGCTTTAGAAGCTGGCTACACCTACAACGCTGCAGCTGCTTCAGGGCCGATCATGATGATGCTTGGACGAGAGACAAACGAATAGGAATATTCGTCAAGACAAAGAACTGCTGGAAGGTAAGTTCCAAGCCAAGGGTGTCCCGGAAACGGGACGCCCTTTTTTTGTGCTTACAACCGAGTGATCAAAAAACTGCTTCAACACTATTCGCTACTGACTGCTGAAAAAATCGCTAGACTGACGATTCCAATCATAATACTGGACCACACCAATACCCTGTCTTCTCGGAGCCCACCTCATGCATCGTTCAAACGCGTTAGCGCTCTCTTTTTTGATGACGTTGCCTCTGGTACTTCCTTCCGAAAACTCATCAGCTGAACAGTTGACCTTCGAAAAGAGCGTAATTGATCCCAATTTAGGAAAGGTCTGTTACGCAGTCACCGCTGCCGATGTTGATGACGATGGTCGGCTGGATATTGTCGCCATCAGCGAACGGGAAGCGATGTGGTATCGGAATCCTGACTGGAAAAAACACATCATGATCAGTGATGCTGTTACAAAAGATCATGTCTGTATCGCCGCCGGCGACATCGACAAAGATGGAAAAGTCGACTTCGCGATGGGAGCAGGATGGCCGACGAGCGGTGGAGAGATTTTCTGGATCAACCGGGGTAAATCACTTCAGGAACCCTGGAAGGTACATCCAATTGGTGCCGAAGCTTGGACACATCGGATGCGGTTTGCTGATGTTCTGGGAACAGGTCGGGATCAAATCATTGTCACACCGCTAAACGGTGATACCAAGAACGGTATTCGCTTGTTGGCTTATCCGATTCCCGAACGGCCTGCCACGGCAAATTGGGCGCCCAAAATCATGGCTCGTTCCCTCAATCGCGCTCACAATCATTGGCACATCAGCAACACGAATTCGCATCAATCCATGGACACCATCATTGCCAGTCAAGAAGGCTTAAGCTTGGTGCAGCGCGCGGTGGATGGCAGTTTTTCAGTCACCGGGATCTCCAAAGGTGCCACCAGCGAAAATCCAAACCAGCGCGGATCAGGAGAAGTGAAAAAAGGAACATTCGGGCATCAGATCATGCTGGCCACCATCGAGCCCATGCACGGCAACCAGGTCGTGGTTTACCTTGGCAATGTATTGAATAGCCAAATGCAACGAATCGTGTTGGATGATTCGTTTGCACAAGGGCATGCCATCTGGTGCGCCGACTTTGATGGTGATGGGAAAGACGAAGTTGTCGCAGCTCACCGACAACCAAAAGCCGATGGCACTCCCCCCGGCATCTATTTGTATCACGCGAATGACGCAAGCGGGGAAAGTTGGGAACGTACTCGTTTGGATGCTCCCATGGCATGCGAGGACCTTTGGTGTGACGACTTCAATGGCGATGGCAGGGTAGACATATTGGCGGGCGGGCGGGCCACACACGATGTGAATCTGTATCTCAACCAGACGCCAAGGGGACCCAAGGACGAGACTTCACCCGGTAATTAATCACAACGAGTCGCCAAGTTGCGGAAACGCATTCACCCTGCATCTCCATAGAACAGTTACAGTGCAGTCTGAACTGTGGCAACTCGGTTTACATCCGGCTTAAGATATCACTGACTTCGGCCCGCTGCGGCGGCATGAAGTGGTTGAAGGGCTCAGCCATGTGGTCGCTGCAGATGCCGTTGATTGAAAGAGCACACTTTGTTGCCTTGATGAATCGACTGGCATATTTACCAACACTGTAGATCTGCTGCAGCCGATTGACGCGCTGACTAAGTACTTCTACCTGCTGAGATTTCTGCGTCATGGCTGCATTGTACAAATCGACAAAAAGTTGCGGATAAATATTGGCGCCACCATTGACTCCCCCATCTCCCCCCATGGCAATGGCCTCGGCAGTCAGGTGCTCTGGTCCGATGAACATCGACCAGTCGGGTCGAACCTCTTTCAAACTCAGCATCTGCTGAAAGTACTTCATATCGCCACTACTGTCTTTGACACCAATAATCTCTCGATGCTGAGCCAGCGATCGCAGTGTATCAATTTCAAACCAGACCTTTGTCAAGCTGGGCATATTGTACAGCATCATCGGAAGCGGCACCTCTTGCACAATGTCGGCGATGTACTGAATCAACTCCGTCTGACCTGCAGGAAAGTAGTAGGGCGTCGAAAGAACAACCGCATCGGCTCCTGAATCCTTGGCAGACTCTGCCAGCCTCAGAGACTCAACAAGTGAAGTGTCAGTGACCCCTACAAACACAGGCACCCGATGATCTACAGTCTCGCTGACAAGCTTTATAAACTCACGACGCAACCGATAGCTGAGGCTGGGAGCCTCACCGGTAGTTCCCAGAATGAAAACTCCATGGACGCCTCCTTTGATCACATGTTCAAGCAATCTTTGCGTCCCGACGTAATCAAGCTTGTCACGATCCACCAAAGGTGTGACCAGTGGAGGTACGATTCCACGGTACAGTGGTTTGACTGTTTGAAGAGTAGACATGCTTTTTTAAACCGTCATCCAAGCAGCTTTATAGTTCAGACCAAGATTGAGAATTCGCTGCAGAAGTGCCTCATAGGTAATCCCCACCGATTCAGCTGATTCTGCGAGGTCTTCACCGAACTCAATATTTGGATTTGCATTTGCTTCAATGACATAGATTTCTCCCTTTTCTGTCATCCGCAAATCCATCCGTCCATAGCCGCTCATACTGAGTGCTCTGTAAACCCTTTTGCAAAGTTTCGAGATGCGATCTTGTGTCGCTTCATCCAGATTCTTCGCAGCATGCGTCGTGATCTGGTGCTTCTCCTGGTACTTGCGATCCCACTTGACTCGACTGGTAGCAATGCGAGCAAGATCATCAGGCATACTCCCAAAGCTCATCTCCCAAGCAGGGAATGTCCGCAGTCGAGTATTACCCAACACGCCCACGTACAGTTCCCGTCCCTCGATGTACTGCTCCGCGATCGCATCATCATTCGTTTTCTCATGAATAAACTTGACCCTCTCTGCCAAAGCTTCATCGGTGTGGACGATTGAGGCTTGTGCGATTCCATAGGAGGCGTCTTCGACAGTCGATTTTACAAACAGTGGAAACGATAATTTTTTTGGTCGATGAACCGTCCGTCCCACCGGAAAAACGGTGAACCTTGGAGTAGGGATTCGATGGTAAGTCAGGACCTTCTTCGACAAAGCCTTATCTTTAGTCAGCAGTAATCCGCGTGGATTACAGCCCGTATAAGGCTGTTGCATGAGTTCCAAATAACTAATCACTGCAAAATCGTAAGTCACGACCCCATGAAATTCCTCGAGCATCATGAATGTGATATTGGGCTTAAAATCTCGCAAAGCCTCTCGGATTGGTGCCAGATCATCGTAGACCCCCAAAGGCAACACCTCGTGCCCCAAACGGCGCAGCGTCTCACAAACATCAAACTCTGCTTTCCAAGGGTCCATCTCGGCTTCTGAAACCCCATCGAGATTTTGAGGCGGCACATGGCCATCACGTACAAGCACTAGCACACGCAATTTGCTCATCGCTTGACTCGGGGTTGGTGGCGAATGATTCGGTTCGTTGCAAAATCGCATGACAGAGCCAGCGTAAATACCGGCTGACAATATTCCGACTGATAAGCATGAGCCGTGCGAAAGAAGTTAAATGGCAAAGCGGTGCCTTCCCTCATGTATAAAACTCGTCGTCCGGACGGCGACCAAAATCATCGCATCACGTTTTGCATCCTCAGCCGATGCTCCCAACCGCAACTTGAGTTCACGACATCGCTGAATCATTTCCTGCACCACTTGATCAATCGTGTAGGTGTACTCGCCGGTCCAACGTGCAACGGCTCGGCGCAATTCACCACGAACGCGCACCAAAAAGGCGGCGGCTGTTGGATTTCGCCGATGTGCGGGATCGCTCGAAAACAGTTTGCGCAAATCATTGTCATAGATACTTGGAAAGTCGAATCCGTATCGCTCCCGTTTGCGTTCGTAATGGGAGCGAAGAGTTTTCCGAATTTTTGAAATTGGTTCCGCTTTGGCTCGTGATTTGACATGCGCGCTTTTTCCATGAATCGACTTCATCAGATCGTCGACCATGTTCAGCTTATCGATCGCCGGCCAGTTGCGATAACGCGTCCGCCATCGCGATCCAGGACGAAGCCAAACAGCGAACGTCTCTGCAAAATCTTCCAATGGATGTGCCTGAGCGTACCACATCTCGAGGTGCTGCACGAAGTTTCGACTCGAAGGCTTGGGTCGATAACAATCTGGGTAAGGCTGAGAAGGTTTGCCAAATGCTTTCCGGTAGCGGACACGCCGCCGAAGACGATAGGCTGTGTCAATCGCGTGACCTGCCTCGTGCCTCAGGATTTTCATGCACCAAGCCTTGGTACCACCCTCAACTTCAAGCAACTGCTTCCGCTCCAGACGCATCAATCTTGGGTGGGCCAAATAGAAGGGAATCGCGATCCCTGGAATGCCATCGGGTGAAAACCATTCATCACTTAACCAACAATGCGGCGAGAACTTGAGTCCGCGATGTGCCAATTCGTGGTTAAGCTGTTGGATCCGGTCTTCCAGAGGCGTTCCACGAATTGTGAGCTTCAAATCACAAATCCGCGCATCGAGCAACTCCTCATCAGTCATCGAGTTCAGATCTGGCTTTTTCGTCGACATATTGCGATTAAAAAACTAAAAACTTGGGAATGACAGCCGAAACGCTCGCGACAGTTTATTCAACAAACGACCAATGTCTTCACACAAAACCACGAACTGGGCAAAAGCATTTCATCAAAGATAGAGGATCCCCTGAGTGTGACACGGATTCCTGTGGCCTCATTCACAAGATTGACCGGCTCTGGCAGGAGTGCGATTGCTGTGCTAATGCTGCAGGGGGATGGTGCTGAGTCTATCCTTCAACGCTGTTTTACG
>JAAHTH010001017.1_pt1 | contig 17763 bp, 35 predicted proteins | sample 6116091 | NCBI WGS metagenome assembly JAAHTH01 (sample SAMN13939990, study PRJNA603662) | sponge metagenome | isolation source: marine sponge | host: Mycale hentscheli | place: New Zealand | collected 2006 | reverse complement strand
ACATACGCCCGAACAGGTTGTGATTCTTGTTCTGCTAATAACCCTGCTAACTGATTAGTTGCGCCACCGCCTACGATATTAAAAGAAGGTGCTTGTGCAGGTGCAGTAATTGAAGGTGCAGAAGGTACTGCGCCACCTCCACCGCCACTTGCTCCCCTTACTTTAGGAATATTTACAGAAGCTATACTTTTAACAGTTTTTAATCCCGTTGCAATAACCGCAGCTACATTCGCTACTTTAGCGACAACATCAAAAGGCGAAGGCAAAGTACTTTTTTGCTTTAATGCTTCCGTTGCACCTTGAAAAGTGTTTATTGTTGCGGTTGCAATCCCCAATGCTTTACCTGCTACGGTCTGTTCCCCAACTACCGCTTGAAGGTTTCCTAAGACACCTAAAACTTCATTAGTTTGTTTTTTCTTTTGCTCTAATGTTTTTTCGTCTATATTTCTTTGTGCTTCAGCAAGGGCAGTATCAGCCTCAATATTTTGTTGTCTTGATTGTTCTTTAAATTCATTTAAAGCTATCTCTGCGTCTACCTTAGCTTGTGTTCCTGCATTGGCATTATCTACAATGGCTTGAAGTCTTAACGCCTCTTGCTCTTGTTCTAAAAGTGCTATTTCTTTTAGTTTCTCAAGTCTTGCATATTCATCAGTTATTTGTTCCGCATTAAATCTTTGGCGTTCTATTGCTAACTGACTTTCGCTTTCTAACTTAGAATTAATAAGTTCGTTTTCTTCCCTATCAAGTGCTAAATCGTTAGCTTTTTGTTCTGATCTTAATCCTTCAATTTGTGCAAGTACCCCCTCTTTGTTTGCCAACGCATCTATTAAAGCAACTTGGTTTTCAATAGAGTTATTTTTAGCTAAATCAGCTTGTGCAGATGCTAATTGTGCATCCGCTTGTTTTAACATAGCAGCTTCTTGTTCGGCTAAGACTTGTAGAAGTTCGTCATTTGCTTTTTTTCGTTCTTCTACGCTAAATCTTTCGTCATCTCGAACTTGTCTTAGTTGTTCTGCTTGTCTATCGTATTGCTCAACTATTCTACTTTGTTGTGCTGCTGCTAATTCGGCACTATTAGCAAGTTGTACATTGGCTTTAGCAGTTTTTATTGTTTCAGTAGCGTAGCTTTTAATACTTTCAACCGTAGAATCAAAACTATCATCAACCCCCGTAATAACATCTACGGTCTGTTTACCCGCTTCTTTAATTGTATCGAATGCTTCGCTAAATTCACCCCTAACTAATTGACCGATTGCTTTACCTGCCAATCCTAAAACCTCAACAAGTTGCTCAAATCGAACGATAACACCATCGTAAATAGTTTTTCCTAAATTTTTAATGCCTTCTAAAGGATTTTCAAATATTGCTTTAAAAGTGTCTACAATGCCACCATTACTATTTAGTAAAAATTCTACAAAGTCATTAAACGCAATACTAACCGCTTCAAAAGCAGTATTAAAGAAATCTACCGCTTTCTGATTTTGCATAAAAATTTCTTTCAATTTTTGAAATGCAGCAACGGCTAAACCAATACCAGCGGCTTTCATAGCCACCCCAAGACCTTTAAACGATTTTGAAATAACACCTACCCCTTTAGAAGTTTCTTTGGCTTGCGATATTGCTTCTTTAGATTGTGCGGACTGTTCCTTACGAAGTTCTGATACTTCTTCGGTTAAAGCTTCTATTTGTTTACGGGCAGCAGTTGTTTCTGCTTTTAACTCGATAATTACTTCTTGCGCCATTCTTTCTTAATTGTAGTTAGTGCCTCTTTAAATGTTTCTTCAAGTTTATACTTTCCTTTAGCGATGTCTATATATTCACCGCTTACATCGTATTTTAATCCTTCTAATATTGTCTTTATCATTGTGTTGTTATTGATGCCTGTGGCGTTACTAATCCATCAAAAGATCCTACCGTACCAAAAAACCCTTGCACCGATAGTGTATTGTTTACGCTTGTGTCTAAGCTTGTAAATTCATAAGATTCTAACTTAACACCACTCGGTACTACCTTAGCTATGTAATCACCGTTGGCATACATAAAGTATTCAGTAGCGTTGGCTATACTATCCCATTCTAACTTTCTATAAGCAGGTAAAGATGGAGAACCAAGTCTTACATTTTCTGCCCTACCTGCGTTTGTAGTTTCTACCAAGTTTATTCTTTTTGTTGGATTCCATAAAGTCGGTAGTTCGTTATATAAAACCAATGTACTTTCTTGGGTTTGTAGATTAGTGTTTATAGAATCAATCTTAAAGGTGTGCATCCCTATTCTAAACCTATCCTTTAGTTTGTAAGACAATAAAACACCTAAAGGTAAATATGCCTTATAAGTAATTTTTCTTGCTGACTGTTGAAAGATTGAACTTATATAGTCGGAATAAAATCTATTGTATAAACTATTGTTTTCCTCTAATCCTGTCCATTCACTTAACTGCGCACCCCAATGTATAGACCTGTCATTTTCGTCTATGTTAGTGGGTGCGTTATAAGCAAGTAAGCTTGTAGGAGCAATGCTTGGATTATTCCAATCTAAATCCCCTGTAGGATTTCTTTCTACAATACAATGAATCAAAGGTAACCCTACGACAGGTTCTAAATCTTGATTAACAAATAAGCCATACTGCACATCACTTACTGAACCTGTAGAATCTATAAGCCTTTCGTAGTATGCGTGTTCAAAATCTAATTCAATAGAATATTTAGTACCATCCATATCAGCAGTTCCTGCATTCCAATTCAAATCCCCAAACTTGTTAAATGGATAGGCTTGGTCGTATGCAGTAATTAACGCACTTTTCCTACCCTTATATCTGAAGTTTATTTCTTTGTATGGTAGTAGTCGGTCTACTTGTGTGTTTTTTACATCTATGTATTTTGTAATGTTATGTTCTACCCCTGTTGAATAGTAATCCACTAAAGGAAGCACTTCTATTGATTCATCACCGTTTAGTTCTTTACTAATAGACGAAGTAAGTAAGTGCATTTTAAATAAATTGATCACAAAATCGTAGACCTTCATATTAGGCATTTGCTCAGCGACTATTACCGTAGCGGTAACCGTTCCTGCGGTACAATTATAAGTAACTGCCGAAACCGTATCTGTCCAACCCGAACCACTATTGTATTGTTCTTGAATAACTACCGATTGACTTGTAGGTGTAAAAATAGAATCACTAACTAAAGTAAAATCCAATCTATGCGTTCCTTCTAATTCTATTGGGTAATCAACGGTAAAGGTATTGGTGGCGCTTGCACTCCCCGTAAATATTGGTTGACCTCCGTTATCCCTAATTTCTAAAGTATAATCAACAGGTGCAGTAGTTACGGTGTAGCTTTCAATAACATACCTTGTGCGAGTTCCTCCAAATGGTGGATTATTAATTAAAAGTAATCCCTCTGTAGTTGTTCTTTGGTCTGTTCCCGATGTTGACCATTCACCAAAATCATTGAAATAAGTTGTTAGCCTATTTTCTTGTGCTTGTGTCATTCCACCTGCCTCTTTATGAAGCCACATATATAAATTCTTAAAGTATGCGGTGTTCCAAAAGTATTGGCTAAAGTCTAAATTATATTTTTCTGCTATTGCATCAATAATAGCCTTAAGTCTTATAGAAGGTTTTAAATCTGTATAAGTAACATATTTATCATTGTTTGAAGGACTACCCGTTGCGGTTATTACATCGCCACTAATGTATTGGAATACCCTTGTGTGTGAAATAAAAGAATACTTAATATCACCACCAAACAAAGGTGTAGTATTATTAAAGCTATTTCTTACAGTTGCATTGTTGTAACTGTGGTTATAGTTATTTAGTCCATCAGAGCCGCCTACTAAGTCGCTTAAATTATCTTCGCCTAACTTATCTTTTAAAGTAATCGTATTACCAAAAAAAACAACACTATAAGATTCTGGCTGATTGTCTTTTAACTTTACACCGTTTAACCTCAGCTTACCATCTTTGTAACGCATTCCGTTTACATTCAAATAAGCATCTACTCGAAATCTTGCATCAAAGCTGTTTGCTATAATGTCAAAGTTATAATAGTGTTTGAATATTTTGTTATTTGTTTTAGAAGCAGGTAGTGTAAATTGCCTTGAATAAGTAGTATAGATTTTTGAGATGTCCTTAACATTAGCAATACTATCTGAAATAGTTATGCTTTCATCTTTGAACATATCCACTAATTGACCTTCTACATAAAGCTGAACTACTTGCATCTATCTAATGTTTTGTACGGTATCACTTGCAAATTCTACATCTATTGTGTAGTTTATTAGTTTGTCGTTTCTGCTTGTTTTATAAGTAAAGCTACTTGTAGATATGTTACAAGGAATCTGAAAGCTATTGTAATAAATCCACACATACTCGCTCAATAGAAGCTCTTTAAAGACATCATTGTTGTCCTCTGGATAGAAACCACTATTCAAGCTTAAAGATTCGTTAGCGTTCTTTAAAACGATTGATTTCTGTGCCTCACCTAAATCATAATTACCATTCTCTACTATGTTTCTTTTGAAGTAAGACACATTAGTATTTATATTCTTTGTAGACTTCTTGAACATCGTAAGACTTTGTAACGCACCGAATTTATTTACAAAGGTTAATCTGTAAGGTGTGTCTAAACATTCTTCTATGTTCTCTACGGTGTAGTTCTGAACCTTTACCCCTGTTGTAACTATAACTTCATCTACATTATCAGGACTGCCAGTGTTAGAGAAGTACTCTACTTGGTCATAGCTATTTGTGGTGCTTGTTATTGTTTCTGTGTTTACCGTAGAACCATCTTTTTTAAACTCTACCGTAGTACCATTAAAAGAATTAGCTACGGGGAATCTTAAAACATCATCAGCGTTTTTTACAATGTGGTTGTTTGTAATTAATGCTGCATAGGAATTTAGTTGTGGATTAACGCCTTCAGTAATATATCCATAACCATAAAACCCTGCAATCTGAACCATCGATAAAGTAGTCGAAGTATTTACGAAATATCTTGTCACTTGATAGTCTACCCAAACATTATTCTCAATTGTTGAAGTGTTGGCGTAGTCAAGTTCCATATTCATATAGTCCTTAACTAAATCAGCTATTTCAAAGTCTACCCTTCCCGATACTGCATTAGAACTTAATGAGTAAGTAGGACTTGAAGGTCTTGCAGTAGTCTGTACCCCTGTATAGATATATATATCAATAGAAGCCGATACCATACCTGCCTGATAGGTAGAAACGAAATAAGGACTTCTTACATTAATTTTAGCCATTTAATTGTTGTTTAGTTGTAAATTCTAAAAATGCTTCAGTATCTAAGGCAAAAGCAGACTCTAATTCAGTTGGTAAACCCTTTGAGTATTTTTGAAATGGTTTAGTAAAAAATAAACTCGGTTTGATCCCATTATAAAATATACTTCTTGCTATTGCAAATTGTAAACTCTTTCTACTTATAAACCTACCCTTATCATCTCTTGGTGCTATTCCTTTTTTAACTGTCCACTTGTCTAACTTACTTGGCGGTGGCATTCCTTTAAGTCCATTCTTACCTCCCTTGCTTTTATAAGAGTAAGGTGTATTATATTTCTTTTTTATACCACTTACCCCTTTGTCTTGAAACACACCATAGTTTGCCATTTCAATCTCAAACTGAACACTTCTTTCCGTTACCTTTACATCACCCCCCTTTATGCTTTTCTCTAAGTTGCCACCGCCCTTATTAAGGCTTTTAAGGTTCTTTTTAGAGTCTTCTATAACCTTGTCCCGAAATACTTCTAAAGCCTTTCTAAAGTTATCTAATTGCATATATCAATGTTATTCATAGTAACTACTTCAAATGTACTTACCCATCCTGCCAATTCATTCTCAAACCTATCATAGAAAGCTTCTAAACTTGCACTACCTTCTAAATGATACCCATCTTGATGTGGTGTACCTTTTCTTAGTTTTTGTTGAAGTCTGTTTAAGACCGTTAGTTGTGTGTTTAAAACATCCTGACGATTATCGTTCCCAACAAAGATATCAGTCGTCGCGTCTTTACTCGTATCGACCAAGTCCATAGCCATAACCGAAATATTATAAGATAAAGTTTGTCCATTATCCGTTACATTGTTTATCATTATATGCGACAAAGGAAAGATAGTCTGCTTGTTTAAGTCTACCTCAGTAATATCACCAAAGGTTACCGTATTAACATTGTCATCCGCTTGTAGGATGTCTTTTATCTTTGTGGTTAAATCGTAGAATGATTGTATTCCCCTATATGTCATCGCATTTTGTTTTTTAATTCGTTGGCTTCTATGTCTGCCTTTTCCTTTTTAAATGTTAATGCCATTAGGCAAGTGTTCACATTCAAATCCGTTATTGCTTCAAATCTGGTAATATCTCCTTCGGCAAGAGCGTAGACAGATTGATACCAACCCCATTTAGCTCCGAAAGTTGCTCTGGCGTTAAGTCCGCTTCCCCCTGTAAATAAGCTATCATAGCCTTCGATAATTCGATTCCTAAATTCCAAAAAAAAAGCATAGAACTTATAACTGCATCCATTGGTGTGTTTAACATTGCTTGGTGGTAGCTATCACCTTTGTATTCTTGGATTAAGTATTTGTCTTTTATCTTTTGTTTTATTGGTCGGTATAATACCGCCATTGCCTTGTGTAAGTTTTTAATATCACCTATGTAATTGTCTAAGTCGATATACTCCCCGAAGGTCATATCTTCCAAATTAGGAATAAAACCAAATTCAGTATCACCTATTTTAAAAGTCCTAACCAGCTCAGGCTTTTCTTCAAGTGCTTCTGTAATAATGTTCGTAATGATATCAATATCTGACTTACGATATTTAAGAGCATCACTTAAAGGCATATCGCAGAATATCTGCAACATCTTTTCCTGAATAAAAGTATCATTTACCTCAGCTCCTTTGTTTACATCTAACACCTTTTGGAATTGTTGGTATTTGTGTAAAGGGATTTCTGATAAATGATTAGGTACTTTAATCTTTACTTCCATAACTATAAAACGATTTTATTTTGATTTTTAGGACTATCTTACTGCGTACTTGCCATAATTGGCTTTAAGACCTAAGGATTCCATTTCGTGATAGCGTAAGGCATCAATTGCGTGATTATATTGGTCTATTGGTTTGTTTAGTCTTTGACCTGTTTTGTTTGTGTCCCAACAGTATGCCCGAAGTTCTTTGATGAGGTTCTGACTATTCTTTGTAACTAAGTATTCTTGTGTTTGCATTATGTCGATGCCGTAGTTTATAGAATCCCTTCCTTTGGTTACGCCTTTGATTGATATGCCATACCTTCTGATTTCATCTATTGATTTAGGTTCTGCTGAATCAGCGTAGATAATAACACCTTTAGGTAGTTCTTTAGCGATGTCGGAATTTAACATCTTAGTGCGATAGACTAATTCGTTTACTATCCTTTGATTGTTGTAATTGTAAACCTCAACAATAGCGGTAGGGTCGTTAGTGTACCCAAAATCCAAACCTACACCCACAAGTTTAGCTTCACTTGGTATAGTGTCTATTTGTTTCCAATTCGAGAAGATAACGCCTTCTAAAGAACCTACAAGACCAAGACCGTAAACATTCCACCAATTCGCCCAATAAGAAGAAGTCTTAGCTTTCTCTTTGTTCTTTTCTATTTGTTCTACTATGCCTTTATCAAGTGCTTCGTTGTCTTTATATGTTAGAATTATAAAGTCAGAATCTTGTTCGTCTTTTAGTTCGGTGTGTACCCAGAACTCATTGGATGGGTTGTAGTCAATATAGATTTCTTTCTTTGTACGGATAGCAAGTTCGTTATAAGCATCTAAGTTGATAGCGTTTGCCTCATTGATGTATAGGACATCCCTTCTTGCCCCCCTTAACTTACTTGAATCATCAGCACTAAAGAACTCAATATAACTTCCGTTCTTAAATTCGTATTTTAAAAGCGATTTGTTTAGTTGTGATTCTTGGTATCTATTTGTCCACTTTAAGATCTTAAGAAAGTCTTTAAATGCACCCCTGCGAAGATGTGGAATAGACTCAGCTACTACGCTTATCTCTATACCCGAATTCTTAATAGCTTTATCTATTAAAATAGCCAAGATGGAAAATGTCTTTGAAGACGAAGTTCCACCCTGTACAATCTTAATGCGTTTGTTAAGCGCAAGTATTTTATTGGTTGCCGTTGTCCTTTGGAACATCTGGGAATAAAGGTTGTTCTAATATGGTTTGTTCGACTTGTTGAACAGGTGAACCATAACCACTATCCATTAAAGCTTTATATGCGTTTACATCACCATCCGCTGCTTTCTTTAGTAATGCTAAAGTAATTACATCTTCTTGGCTTAGTTCTTCAGATTCTAAGGTTAAAGGATTCTTTGACTCATTAATTACCTGTAACCATTTCTTAGCTATGGTGCTTCTGTTCTTTGAACCTTTAGGTCTACCGTTAGGATTTCCCGATTCACCTTTCTTCCAATATCGTAAGTTCTCTTCGTTCGGCATAATTCGTTGTATTTTCGTTGTACTTATAAAACGATTTATTTTGTGTTTTAAGTACTATTTAAGATATTAAAAGAATAGCTAAGGCTATAAGCATACCGTAAAAAACAACTTTTGCTGAATATTCGTAATGTTTTATCTGTTTCTCCATTGTACTGCGCATATTGCTATTCGTTGTTCTTTTGTTGGGTATTCTTGTGTCATTATAGAATCTTTCATACATCTTTGCATAAATGTTTCTCTTGTTTCTTGTGGTGTTGGTTTAGGTAGTGGCATAATTTAATTTTAAAAAAGGTTTAAGTCTTGTTTCTATAAAAGTTTCAAATAGTTCTTCGGGTATGTTTTCTAAGTCTTTGTATTTGTCTTTTTTTAGTTCATCTATTTGTTTGTTTTTCTCTATTAGTGTGTTTGACATTTGTACCAGCCTTGCTTCTAAGTTTTCTAAGTAGGATATGTCTTTTATGTTTTGTGTGGCTATAATGTCTTTGTTTATTATCACACTTGCCTTTTTATAAAGGTTGATGTATTCGTTATCTTGGTTTAGTGTGTTTTCTATTAGCTTAAATAAATGAATTACCGATGCGTGATTCCTGTTTATTGGCTTTGCTATTCTATGTAAGGTTAAGTAAGGAAATATGTCTTTACATAGTTTTGCGTATACCGCTCTCGCAGTTACATTACTTCTGTTTCTGTTTTTAGTGGTTATTTTAGTTTTTTGTATGCTTTCAATTACTTGAATGATTTGGTGTTGTATTTGTTCTTCCATTATTTGTTATTTATGAAGGTTATAGGATTGTGTCCGTTACCGCTCCAAAAGTTTCTAAAATTGTTTTTTGTTACCTCTACTTCTTGACCCTGATAGTTTATCTGTATCGTAGTCCCAATGGTAGTTGTGTTCCCAGAATTCGTATTCATCCATTTAATTGCTTTTCTGCTCTATGAAGATATAATGCCATATCCATTGCTTCTTCTTTGGCGTGTTGTAGCCATTTTAATAGGCTTAATTGGTTTTTGTCTAAAGTAGTGCCGTATTTCTTTATTCCTTTCTTAGAACGCTCCCTGTATTCTTCTATAAGGCTTTCTACTATTTTATCCGAAAATACTTCTTTTTTTTCAATTAAATACTCTTCTTCGAGTTCTGCTATTTTTTGTCTTGTGTCCATTTATATTGAATATGAAAATAATATATGTTTTTTAATTAAGTATGCTTTTTTTTCTTTTGTATCTCCTTTTGCAGTAAAAGACCTTAATTTAGGTTTTGTTTCTCTAATACATTTTTTTATAGATTCTAACTCAAACCAAGTAAAAGATACCCCATCCCACCAAACCCAATAATCTGCTTTAGATGTTGCTAATGCCGAAGGATAACTATTAAATTCTATCTCAACAACTATATTGCCAGTATAATTTGATTTTCTATCTGATTTTACTTCTATTGACTTATTTATTTCAGGAACATAAATATCATATTCTTTAAAATACCCTTTCATTTTATAAGCTTTTGGGTATTTTTCTTGAACTATTTTCAATAAATTATTTTCTATTTGTTCCCCATATTCTAAATCTCTTTCAAAAGTTTCAATCATCTATGACCTAATTTTAATAAGTGATAACATTGTATAAAGCGTTCTCTTGCCTTTGTGCGGTGTATCTTTTTAAATAAACCTAAAACCTTACGCTGATACCCAAACTCCGTAGAAACGCCTTTAAATAGCTTCTCCGCATACTTAACACCATACCCTTTAGCAAACTGAACATTATCTGCTTGGTCACCGATTATCATTTGCTCGTAAAAGTTATATAAAGCTTCTTGCTTGGATATTGTGATAAATATTCTTTTGTGGTAGTTATAGATAGTTCCTTCGAACTGCTTGTAGTCTTTATCTATTGAAATAATAATACAGTTTTCTTGTCCTATCTTTTGTTGGAATATCGCCACAAGATCATCGGTTTCCATTCCGTTAGCTATCTCTGGTTCGTAATACTTTTCTACATACTTACATAATATGCTAAAGTATTGTGGCTTTTCGCTTGTCCTGTTTGCTTTGTAAGTCTTAGTGATGTATTTTCTGAAGTTGTTCTTAGATAGCCCAAAAGGAATAGTTTCTTCTACTTCGTAAAATTCTTCAATGTCGTTTATAATCTTTTGGTAGCTTTCATCAAATTTAAACATAGCCTCTTCGGGTGAATCTACATTATAACAAGCTGAATAAAGTAAACTATCTATATCGAATAAAAGTATCATAGGTTTTCTATTCTTCTTCTGAATTTTCAAAAGACTTGTTTAAATCTTCTACTCTTTTAGTTAGTGCATCAAATCTAAGGGCAAGGACATATATTGTCTTTTCAATATTAGCTATCCTTTGTTGTTGTGTTGCTCTTTGTTTTCTCATATTCCTTGTGTTTCACTTAGTTCTTTTCTTAATTCTAAACAGATATTTTCGTACTTCTGATATGTTTCTTTATATAAGTCCCTTTCAAGTTCTAATAGGTTATTGTAGGACATCATAAAATCTATGCTTTTGATTAGGTTGGTTAGTTCTACATTGTCGGGTTTTTTCTCCCTCCATTTCGTTAGTAGGTCTACTGTGTATTCAGCATAGTTTACATACATTGATTTTTGAAACAGATTCATAACTGCTCAATTATATTAGTTTCTATTTGGTTTATTACGCTTTCGTTTAGAAGGTCTATAAGGTTCATACCATTAATGTACAAGCCATATAATTCGTACTCTGTTGGTGTGGGTGGCGTATAGTAATCACCTGCACAACCTTCTGCTACAATCATATCATAGGTGAATGTAACATCACCGTATTCTATTTCTCCGTTTTGTACTTCTCTGTTCATAATTCGCTAAGTATAATAATTCCAAATTGATAGCCTAAGTATGCAGCGGTCAAGTAGAAAAACGCCCATTGTAGTTTCTTAAATAGTTTTCCAAGTGTTTTCATAATTTTAGTTTTAGTGTTATTGTTTGTTTTTTAATCATTCCAGAGGCATCTCAACTCTAAACCGTATACATTGTCATCAATAATGATATAAAAATCTTTGTAGTCTCTATCATTGTACTCTTTGGCAAGTTTAAGGATTTTAGCCTCTATTCTGTTGAACTCTTTATTTGTTCTAACAGTGTTTAATTTGTTTCTCAGTTTTTGTATTTGCTCTGTGTATAACATATTGTTTCGTTTTGTTGAGACAAATATAAAACATATTTTCTAATTACAAACAAAAAAGTTAAAAACTTTAATTTTTATTTATAATTGATGCCAATCTTTCGGGAAGCATATAAACCTTTTTATCCTGCATATCCTTGTTCCAGAAGGTAGTTTTAGCACATCTTATATCTTCTAACTTAGGCAGCTCTAAATCATTCAACCAATACAAATAATTGCCTTTAGGGTCTGAAACAAAATACAAAGCCACAACATCCAAAGACATAAGGTTGTCGTACTTCTTTTTTTCAATCATCTTATCTTCGTAGTATTTGTTTCTACATTTTATTTCTATAACACAATCGCTACCCTTTGGTGTTTTACCTTTAGCATCGTAAAATGTATTCTCTAATCCGCACCATTCTAAATCCCAACCATCAAAGTTTAGCATCAGAACAATAGCCTGCTCATATTGGTCTGTTTTATCCTTTGTCATATAATTTGTTTATTTCGTTAATTCTTTGTTGCCATACGCTTACCTTACATCCGCAATCAACTTTGATTCTCTTGTTCAGTTCTTCGGCAAATATTTTTACTATTAATCTTCTGTCATCCTTTGTAAGTGTGTTTGACTTATTGCTTCTGAAGATTGTCCATTGCTCGTAATTGTCTTGGTTCATTGTCTTGAAATTTTAATTTCGTCTGAATATTTTAATGTTATCTAATTTTTCTTTTCTTTTATCACATCCGCAATCTTCCCCCCATATCTTTTTTACTATCCAAGCTACACCTGTGTACTTAAATATCTTCTCGAGTATTGTTCCAAGTTTCATAATTGGTTTTTATTTCGTTCTTAATTATTTTTATGGTATTGTAAAGCGAATAATAGCTTATTGTGGTTTCTCTGGACAACTCAGCTATACTTTTTTTTTCAAGCAAGACTTCGTTAAAAACACAAGCGTTATAAATCTTTTTTAAATCTTCTGTGTTCTCAAGATTTAAGTCATCTAAGTTGTGTTCGTTTATCCACTTAGTAATGTATTGACTTTTTGATGTGTCAGTTTTGATATTTTCCTCATCTATCATTATAAAATATTCATTTGCGACATCATTTTTTCTAACTTTTTCTAAATCTGTTGAAAAATTATCTATCGCAAATCGCTTCTCCTTCTTCTTTAAGTCGAATATCATATTCCTTAAAACCAAATAGACGAAATAGAAATTAATCCTTTCGCCTATCATTATATCGCCTTCAAAATTTGACATCTTTAGGTAGAACTCCTGCACTATGTCTTTAGCGGTATCTGTGTTTACCTTAAAACTTAACACATAACTTAGCCATAAGTCATTGTGCCTTGCTAATATTTTTAACATTATAAATCCATTTCAATCGTTACTAATAATAAATATAGTTTTACAGTTTGATAAGGAAATTCTTCTGTCGGGTATAATACTTCCCAACCTAAACACATCCTTTGATGTGGTAAACTAAATATAAATCTTAACTCCCAATCCATTTACGCCTTTCTTAAAAATGTTTCTGCCTTTTTATCTTCTACAATCTTTTGTAACAAATTAACCCCATCTATTTCAAAGCCTACATTATTAATGATAGACTTTAGTTGTATCGGATTATCCATTGGTGTAGGTCTACCACCTGTTTCAGTTTCTTTTATTTTACGAATGTGGATATGTGTCTGATTCCAATCCGTAGGGTGCTGAGTATAACGATGGAACACAAGGAAGTCATCCGCTCGATTAACGAACTTTGCACCACCCTCTACATCCCCAGCATTAGGTGGAATTGGATAACCTCCGTATTGGTGTTCCGTTCTGTGTAACATCCTTATCGCTCCTGTATTGGCGTGAACATTTAGCCAAATACTAATATTATTCTTTTTTGCAAACTGCCTTAATTCAGTCATAGCTTGGTAGTCGTATTCGTGACCACCTATGTTTTTGCTTAACTCTCCTTCTTTTATAAGACTATTATATGGATCAATCATAAAACCTTCATAATCCCAGGCATTCTTATAGCTTTGCCCTAATTTTATTATATCCCTATAAGTGTATAGCTTCTCAGGACTTATAAATTTAAAGTATTTCTTAACTACTTGAGTAGCATATTGGTAGTCATCATCCCTTAGTTTATTTATCGGTTGAGCAGTTAGGTATTCTATTAGTTTTCTTATAATTGAATAAGGCTCGTTTTCACTTGAGAATATAAGCCACTTTACATCCCGTTTTAAACTATACAAAAGCATTAAGTATAAAGCCATAGAAGTTTTACCTACATTAGCTTGTCCCAATATTACATTAAAGTTTCCTTTCTTAAATCTTAAAAATTCATCAATTTCTGGTATTCCTAACTTATATCCCTCAGTAGTTTCTCCTTTACGGATTTTATTTAGTTTGTTTAGTTCTTCTTCGTAGTTTATTAGCATAGTGTTAAAATAAAGGGGAAGGTTTCCCTTCCCCGTAGTTAATTAAAATGGCATATCATCTTGTCTATCAGGTTGGCGTTCTGCATTTGGAACATCTTTAGCAGTAAACACTTTCCAAGCCTGTAAGCTTGTGTAATACTTGCCTTCGTATTCTCTACAACTTACATTGAAATCTACATCAACCTCTTTGCCTTCTTTGTTATACTTTACAAAAGAATCAACTTGTTCTTCTCCGAAAATATCAAAGCAAAAAATGTTATTGTATTTTGCGTTGTTATCTAAGACAAAAGATAACTTCTTCCAATCGCCTTTAGCACTTTTACCTGTTTGTACATCATTGATTTTTTTGATTGTACCTCTTACTTTTAAACTCATTTTTTTAATTTTAAAATTATTCTTCGATTAAATTCATTACAAATAAACGGATAAATCCGTAACAATCCGAAATACTTCCTTCGAATAAGTTCATACCATCACAATCATAGACTCTATAAGTGTCCTTATGTTTTCTTACGGTATACCTATCCATTTTTAAAGCTTTCAGATTCATCTTCACCAAACACACCTAACTCATAAAACCCTGTAAGTTGTAAGGTGGCTCTTGACTTGGCTCTTTTTTCTGCCATCTCAGCAATGTACCAACTCTGTGTATTACCGTTTTTAAAATCTCCGTATTTAGCAGAACCAAAGGTTTCTAAATAAACCCCATCCTTATCCACAATAGCCTTAAAGCAACAATACTCTGGCGAACAAACTATTACTTCGTATTGAATAGTAAGTTTTTCTTTTGCCACAATCTTGTCAATCGCTTGACGAGTTAAGATTACATAATGCTGATGCTTAAATACATCTGTCGGTTGTAGTTCGTACTTGTTGTACAATTCTCTTAATTTAGTTTTGTCCATAGATTTCTAATTTAGCTTTTAAACATTCATTTTGTGATTCAAGTTCTTGAATTCGTTTTTCCATTGCTTCGATCCTAAGTAAAGGAAATTTAAGCACTTCTGATTTTACTTCCTTTAACTCGTTCTTTAAGTAAACATTGTCTACCTGGCGGCAATAGCTGATTAATTTGTTTAATCTTTCGTTTAATCTTTCTTCCATATAATTAAGTTTTAGATATTCAAATATAAAACTTTTTGTCAATAAAAAAAAATAAAGTCAAAAAAAAGAGGAAGCTTTTACACCTCCCCTTTCAACACTAAAACTAAATTAACCTGAAAAACTATGCCGCAATATAGTTAAAACTTTTCTTTTTCCAAAACTTTTAATCGATTAGTATAATCATCAATCATCTCTTGTAGTTCAAAATCTGCAAACTTTACCGTTTCCCTGCTTTTCATTAATAAGACCTGGCTATAACCTTCACCATACTTTTCATCAATATACTTAGAAAATAAAAACTGCTGCCCTTGTTGCATAACATTACACCCGTAGCATTGTGGTGCGCAATTCTCTTCATCCCATCTTGTAGAATAACTTTTACGGGACATAAAGTGTCCGTTCTGTATTTTTTTTATTTCGTAGGATCTGCCACAAGTAACACACTCTACAAAACCATTCTTAGAATACTTAGTTCTTATGTATTTACTAAATACTCTATCTAAAGCTACTATAAGATGTTTTCTGCTACGCTTTCTCAAGGAAGTATAATATTATCAAGTTTACCAATTAAGTATCTTAGATTCTCTTTATCTACTTTTGTTTCTATTGTTTCCTTATAAGTAAATAATTTTATATTGTAGTATTCTGTATTTCCTTCTTGTTCTGTTATTCTTATGTCTAATTTCATATTTTTTTTTTGTTGTTGGGAACACATATGATATATATGTATTATTTATATATCTATCTATATATTATTATATATCTTATTATATAGATATTATTTATGCTTTAGAAGTTTCAGTTGTTGGAAGGATATAGGTAGCCCTAAGACTACCCATCTAAATTACTTTTGCTTCGTCAGCCTTCAGAGTTATTTAGATACCTAATTTTAACAGGTTAATTAGGTTTGCAATTCCACTACTCCTGTGTAGTACTACCCTTCGTTTGCTTTAGGTTGAAGTCTGACTTTGGTAGCTTCCCATTCTTGTCAGTTTTAATATCTTGCCGAACCGAGTTTATAAGACGCATAAACAAGATGTTCAAATATAAAAAAATATTCTAATACAAAATACTTTACAGATAATTATTTTTTATCTTACAGATAATTATTTTTTATCTGATGAAGTTCCGTAATAATAAGCAAATATATTTGAGATAACAACTCCTTCTATCATACCCATCAAATGCACAAATAAATCATTATCCAAAACAGAAGGAACATAGACCACCGCATAAATAGTAAAAACAAAAGAAAATAACCCCGTTAGTCCCGTAATAAGCATCATCCAATCTTGACTACCTGACTTCTTTATTTCTACCTCTCTCTTTCTTGCACTATCTCTATCTGCTATCTCAAGCTCATAGAGGTCTTTTAAGAGCGTTTCTTTTTCTTGTGGTGTTAGACCTTCATCTGAGTCTATTAAGTTCTTTACGATGCCTAAAACGCCTTTATCAGGCAATATATCACCTGCAAGGTTTGGAAGCTTCTTTAAAAGGAACTTTCCTACTACTGTATCTTTAAATTTTTTATCCATTCCATCTGGCTCGCTCGCCCCGAATATCGTAATGTAAGAACTTATTCTTAGTGTAGATACCTATGCCACCTTCTGACATCTTACCTTCTTCGATAAGTCCTTCTATAACTTTAGCTAATTCTTTAGGTGTTAAATCCTCTACATAGATATCCGCAGCTTTACCTAATATGTGTTGGCTTGTTTTAGAGCCTCCTACTGATTGATTATGATTTCTTGACCTATAAGCATTAGTTATATGGATAGGCTTGTCTAAGGCATCCCTAAGCACCTGTAAGTTCTTAGCAAGTTCTTTTATGTTCTCGAATTGTGCTATGGTCATTGGTGAACCATCTTTACATTCAAATTCTTTTCTACTGAAGTTCTTTGTAAGTTTCATATTTAATTATTTAAGCTAATTATTTAAGCTATTAATATATGCTTGTAGTTCTTCTTCAGTTACATTTAGTTTTAAACTTATGTTTGCCTGGTATTGTCTTACCGCTCTACCATCTTTTAAGATTATAATAGTAGGTACGCTTTTAATCTTTGATTGGATGTGTTTAGGTTGGCTCTCTAATAGTGTGTAAGAATATTCGCAGTTCTTTAAGTGTAGGTTTAAATCGTTTGATTTGTTCCAAGTAGCATTTATTTGTATTACCTCAACTTGAGAATACATACTAAACGACAATAAAAATATTAACCACTTCATTTTAACTCGTATAACCTTTGCTCTATCTTGTCTAACTTACTACCATTTTCTTCCACCTTTTCTTGTGTGTTCATAATGGTTTCCCTTATCAAAGCATCCTTTAAATCGTATTCCGTTCTCGATACCTCTGGCGGTGGTAATTGTTTAGCTAACTCTATTTCGGCTTTTAAAGTATAAAACATACCTATAACAGTCGCAAGAGCAACCAATAGCGCACCAAGTGTTTCTAAACTTATGGCAAACTTACTATCCTTTGATAATTCTTTCATTATTCACTAAACTTATGGTCAGCGTAATTAAGTCCCATAAAAGAGTGCATCCCATTATCCTCTAAATCGACAG
>JAAHTH010001773.1_pt1 | contig 17802 bp, 31 predicted proteins | sample 6116091 | NCBI WGS metagenome assembly JAAHTH01 (sample SAMN13939990, study PRJNA603662) | sponge metagenome | isolation source: marine sponge | host: Mycale hentscheli | place: New Zealand | collected 2006 | reverse complement strand
CCACTACTAAGGTATACTTTACTTCTCCCTGCATGAACTGATATGGAAGTAGTATTAAATGAACACCTCCAATCAGCTTTTCTATAATCAACCCACTCTATGGCAAATCCAAGTTTTTCAATTAAATCCTTAATACCATCTTCACTATTAATAAAAATAAACTTACTATCAGTAATATATTGATAACTTGTATTCTGGAATGATAGTGTTATTAGAAAGTTTGTATCTTGGGTTTGCATATCAATCTTCTCCTCATTTACACAAGTAACTAACCCAGCTGTTCTTTTTGAAATTCTGTTGATGTGGGTTTGACTAAATGAATTCAAACTCAAAGTGCATACTAATGCTAATACTAATTTTTTCATAACTATAATTTTTTAATGTTGAAAAATGCTCTTAACAATACTAAAGTTGCTAATAACACAAATACTAAATTCTCTACCATACTCTAAAACAGGGCTTTTAATGCAATATACAATAAATAAACTGCACATGCTAATACTATAATTCCTTTCATAACTTTTACCTTTTTAATATACATGAATATACGAAGGCTCCCTATGGGAGCCAACGTATTACAATAGATATTTAATTTATTTTTAAATTAGATTAGCTCTATTTTTAATTTTATTTGCTTTTCTATTTTTAACTTTTCTTGTCTCATTAGTATAAGAGAAGAATACTTGATACTCAGTAATATTATTGTTTTGGAGAATTTCTAATTCCTCACAAGTTAAATAATACCTAACAGTTAAGATATAAGCTGTTGGATACTCTTTACAATAATTCTGATTTGCTGCTCCTAAAACTACACTTTTATCACCCAATTGAATTTTAAGTGTATTTCCATAGTTATTCATAAACACTTCAGGACTCCACATTCTAAGTACTATGTATGGGTTTGATTGATCCTCACCAAATGCAATTTGATGTGTTGTGTTAATACTCTGAATTACATACCTAGTTTGGAAATCATTTCCGTGTTGGCTAAAACTTGTAAACCCTAATGTCAGGGCCATTGCTACTAAAACTTTTTTCATCTTTTTTTTTATTTTTATTATTTAACTATATATAATTTTTCTGAATGTCCATTTTCATAAACTTTCAATACTAATCCTTTACTATCTAATGGAATTGGTTGACCCATTAAGTTATAATATTTAAATGACATTGTACTATAATCAACAATCTCTTTAACATTAGTTGTAGGTGCTAATGGTGATTGGAATGGTACTACATTTAAATCTACTGATCTTGAGTCTTGACATCCACCTGTTCCATATACAACATAAGTAATAGTTGCAGTTCCAACTTGGAATCCTGTTGTTTCACCAACACCACTAACTGTCATAATACTCTCATCTGATGAGTACCAATAACCACCAGTTATACTATTTGTAAGGTAAATTGTTTCCCCTAAAGTAATATCACTTACCCCTCCAATTTCAGACATATTTGGTCCTGGGCTTACCCATACAGTTGTTGGAAGTGATTGTTGTGAACATCCATATGAATTTGTAGTTGTTACTGTGTATTGTCCATCTAATGAAGCATCTATTGTTTGTGTAGTATCTCCATTACTCCAAAGATAACTATAACCAGCATTTGCTTCTAAAGCAACAGATGAACCTTCACAAATAGTTGTTGTATGTCCATTTGATGTAATATTAGCTTCTGGTCTAGGGCTAATAATAACATTAATAGTATCTTTATCAACACACCCATTAACATCAACACCAGTTACCACATAACTTACTGACTTTGGGTTATCATCTACATTATGGGCAATAGCCAAAGTGTTATTAGAAACACCATTACTCCAAGCAATATTTGAAGCTCCAGTAGCACCAAAATCAATAAAACCACCATCACATACAACTTGTGATTTCCCATTAGCAATAATAAAATTAGTAGGACATGGAGGTGTAGGATCTGCTACAATAAATGTGTAATCTTCAGTTTCACCTGAATATAGATCAGCACATGAATTTGGAGCAGTAGGTGCTAAATTAGATATAATACAAGTGTTCCCTGATTGGGTTCCATTAGATCTAATTCTGATTCTTGTTGAACCAATAACAGCATTTTGTGGTACATTAATAGTTCCATGATTATTAGAATTACTCATCCCAAAATATGCAATATATTCATTAGCATCATTAAAATCACCATCTTGATTCCAATCAACCCAAACACCAATTCTTTGTTGTCCACTAGATTTAACCATAAATGTAATAGTTGAACCAGGAAGTGCTTCTGCAGATAAATGAGTCCAATCAGAATAGTGATTGTTAGTTTGATTACTATATGTCCATGGGTCATCAACCCAATTCCCTTGTTGGTTATTAATATTGTTAATCCCCCCAAATGTTTTAAATTTATGGATAAATTCATTATTGACACCACCAACAGTTGTTTGTGGGGTACAATAGGTTTGAGCAGTTACTCCCATTCCTAGGGACATTGCTAAAGTAAATAATACTTTTTTCATTTTTTTTTTGTTTAATTGTTTATTTTATTTTAAGTTAACTAAAGCTCCCAACTTGGGAGCCTTTCTATTATCCTGCAAATCCTCGTCTTGCTGATTTTTTACAGTATTTCTTTCTTCTTTTATTAATTCTCTTCTTTCGCCTCTTTTTCTTACCAGGTCCCATTTGAGAATGTTCAACTGAAGTAGATATATGAATATCACTTGTATTTGCGTTAGCAAATGAACTCATAACTACCATTAATAATACTAAAAACTTCTTCATTTTAATTACTTTTAACCTCTTTTAATTTTTCTTTAATTGCATCCCATTGTTTAGGAGTAACACTATAATCGTGCGATGCTTCAACAAACCCCTTTAACCAGATTATAAAATCTCTCTCACTCATTCACTTTTTCCATTTTAAATTTCATAAGAGCTAAATAATAAATATCATTTAAACTTACAAAACGATTTTCTTCCTTTTCCTTTAAAACTTTAACTTCTTCAAACACCTCCTTAGTAATACCTAAATCTAGTGCTTCATACATTACTTCTTCTATCTGTGACATTTTTTCCTTATTTAATACTTGAATATACGAAATTAGGTTTAGTTATCCAAATTATTAGTCACCAGTATAACCATCTTCTGAAGGCTCTCCACCTGGCATTTCATATGGGTTTACTTCTGGATCTTCTGTAAAATCCATTTCAACATCCTTGTCTTCTTTTTTCTCAATGTTAAATACAACATCATTTTTCTTAAGGATATCCAACATATTATTTAAATATGCTTCACTTGGATTTGAACCTCTAATAAAATCAACTACTACTCCTTTATCAGCTTGTGGTGCAAATTCTTCATTTGGAATATCACTATTCTCAATAGCAGCAGCAATGTCATTTTTTACTGGTTGTAGAGATGGGTAATTTTCATTTAGAGTTACAAATGTCTCTTTTCTAAATACCAATTTCTCCTGACCATTAGGGAGTTGGATTTTTAAGGTTGCTTCACCTTCATCTTCAATTACCTCTACTCTGCTTCCCTTCCATAGGATAACATCACCTTTCCCATAAGTAACTTCAGATAGAGCTTTCTTCAACTCTTCTTTAATTAGTTGTCTTAAATCAAATTTTTTCATTATTTCCGTTAAAATTAAGTTATTGTATACGTAGAATCACCAGTAATAATATAATTCACAGAACCACCTGGAACTGTAACTGCTGGTGTAAATACGAGCGAACTTGCTCCTGATGGTACAACTACACTCCAAATGTAATCTGACTGAACAATTGAATTTTCATCCAAATCTGTTACACTACTAAATGATCCAGATGCTGCCTTCAAAGAAGTTAAATCATAGAATCCACTTTCATTACGATTAGTTTCATATGTAAAATACACTGAACCAGAGTTGTTGTTAGTAAAGCTAAAAGTTGCCATTATTTCTTATTATTTAAATATTTAAGTGCTTTAACTATTTCAGCACACATTTCATATAATTCATGTTTTTCCAAGATAGGTAAATGTTTGTTTAAAGTATCAACAAAATCATTTCTATCAATTGTAATATCATACACTCTACCTTCCTCTAAAACAGCAACGTTTAAAACAGGTAAGTGACGCTTTCTCCCCTTAAGATTTTTCAAAATTGTATTTACCAATTCTTTTGATATAGCCAAATCCTGACTATTGATGAGATCTTCAAACTCATCACTATTATTCACAGTAAGTTCTAATGCCATGTCTAAAATAAATTTAAAAAATCAGTATTAATTGTCTTTGATTTGAGTCTCTCTTTAGTCTCATCATCCTTCAATATCTTGCTAGCCAATTTTTCCAAATGCTTAGCTTTTTGTTTATCGTAATCTTTAACTATTTTCTTATGTTTCTTAGATCCCATATCGGTGATAAATATTAAACATTTCTACTTACCAATGAATACGGATCATCATCATCGTCATCATCTTGTGTAAACCCAATTTCTCTCAACCTATCAATCTGATATTTGTCTAATTGTAATTGATCACCTTCAATCTTTTCAGTTGGTTGGTGTGATTCTAATTTATCAATGTCTTTTTCTGTAAATATTTGCCCATAATACAAAAAATAACAATTATAGCAAACCATAGATACATTGTTATTACCCCAATTGGTAGACTTCCCATCTTTAAAATGCAGAATCAGCGGTACTTTGTTGTCAACAACGCGTCTCTCATGAAAGCCACATGATTGGCATTCTTCCTTCCAAATGCCTTCTTCAATCATCCTATGCTTCAGCTTCTTAGGTGAAAAGTTAGACGCATCAACCCTACCTTCAAGTATGTCTAGCATTGGTGGGTCTTTTCTCTTAAAATTACCCCCATTAGCAGCAAATTTAGGAATACCTTTACCAGATGGGTTTTTATGCATCTCAAACAACGTCTTACCTGTTGTCTCATCAGTATACTTCTTCATCCAATCCTTAAGGTGCCAATAAGAACAATTCAAGTAACGAGCAGCAGCTCTTACTGATTTTGTCTTATCCATTGCGTCCTCAATTTGACCTCTGGTAAATGGTTTTGCTTTTGGCATTTTTATTATTTAAATACTATATAATTAAGCTGAAATGTATCAAGAACTACATAATCAACAGACTTAATATAATTACACTTATTGGCTTCTCCACCCACTTTATGCTCGTGATGTGAGGGAATTGAAATAGTATACTCATCAACCCCATTAACAGTAACTAATCGCTCACTAGCACATGAAGTTAACAAAGCCCCAAATAAAATACACTTAAATAATCTCATAACTCTTTCTTTAATTTCAGTAATATACAAATACCCTATTGGATATCCAACATATTAATCAATAAATTCAATATCATTCCAGGTATCATCTTTCTCACCATATAGGCGAGTAACAGCTTTCTTAGGCTTAGCACTAGAACAATCAACACATGTTTTAGCACTAGGTAAAGCTTTAAGTCTAAGAGGATTAATCACCTCTTTACATTTTACACATTTCATAGGTTATAGTTAACATTATATCCTATACATATATCAAAATGGGTAACTATTTGAGTTTCGTTTTTTTAAGCGCCTTCCATAGCTGCTTTGGCGTGTTAGCTACGTATTCTTTCATATTCTCACCCTCACCAATTTGTAGAGTCAAATTACTCCTACCATTATTGTCTTGATAAGTAATCAACCACCACAAAATCACACCAGCTTTTACTTCACCATAGTATTTGTAAATGAATGACTCAATAATCTGATGAAATGGATCCTCATACAAAGTCAAATCAATTCCTACATTCAACATCTGGAGCGAGCGCTCATCCAATGAAATAATTACCTCCATCAAATCACAAAAAAACTGCTCCTCATTCTTCCTAACGGATTGTGCACTTTCATTTATTTGCACACCCTCACCCATAAAGTCAGTAATCGACTTTAATATCTTACCTTCCTTCTTCCTCAATTTCAAATAATTTAGTAAATTCATCCATACCCAAACACTTCAAACTAGAAAATGTTCCTAATGCGCCCCATATATTACGTGCTTCACACCACCCAATCGGCTCCTTCTTCTTATCTCTTTTACTATAAAAATACCACTTCTTCATCGTTTATGTTTTTTATGTGTTTATTGAATCTACGAAAATTTTTTTGCCACAACCATCCTACTTCCAGACGATTTGAATTAATATGAGGGTAATCGAAAGGGTTAAAGACACAAGGGTTTTTATACTAATGCCTTCCTTAAAGAATATCCCTACCAAAATAGCATACACAAGTATTCCCACCCCAAAGCTAATAAATCGAGTTGGCCAAAGCAATCCATCCGAGCCTTCAACCGCGTTTTTAGTTCCAAGGATAAATAAATACGAGATGGGTAAGCCCATAAGTGAAATTACCAAGGGATTTCTACTAAAGTAATCCCATATGAATTGCCCCTGCATTTGAAACCAAGTGAAGATATGCGCTGCGAAGAAGAATAATATGCCTATAATTAAGTTTTTCATAAAAGTCTGGTATATACGTATAGTAGTATTAGGGGTGTGTTTATAAAAGCTTTAAAAGCTTCCTTTGGTGTTCTTCCATTTTGTTTATTTTCACCTTTAAATTTCCTAATTCAAACTCTCCTATTTCTCCATTATCTTTTATAATTTCACTTAGTTGAGTAAGCATTTGGTAATCTTGTTGTGTTATGTTAGAACCATCTATGGTAACTAATATTTCTTCGCTTTTTTCTTCGTTTATTCCTTTAATTTTTTTACTTAAATCAAATTTTGTTTTAGGCTGCTCATTTAAGATGTAATTTTGAACTATAACATCAATGTCATCACCTCCAACATAAATATTCTCACTAAATATTTCTAGCGCCCCTATGAGTTGATGATTACAATTATCAACTACAATCCCAACATTATATTTTGGTGCTTTTGCTCTTGTTCCCCACTTTCTAATGTAGTTTCTATTTGATTTAATTTCAATTTGTTGTGTTCGGTTTTGATATTCTTCGGAGAAACGAGATGTTTTACTTACAAAGTGATAACATATAGCATCTAATGATGTAATACAATTCATACCTAATAATTCCCAACGATAAATTAAATCATCATCCTCACAAAACATTGGATTGTATAAATTGTCTAACCCACCTATATCTAATAGTTGTTCTCTAGGCATACACATAAAAAATGTGATACCTGGTTCTGTTTTATCTTGATATTGTTTTTGTTTCTCTTCTACAAATTTATATAATCCATCTTTTGAAAATGTTTCTAAACTATCTCCCAAGTTATGGATTATTTTACCTGGTCTTTCATGGCCTGCAAATATAGGTGGTTCAATTGTAGTGTATGCTACTATATTATTTTCACCAACATGCTTTTCAATATTTTCAAGAAAGTTAGGAGCCAATACAATATCATTATGTAAATAGGCAACATAGTCTTTAGTTGCTAATTCTGCTGCTTTATTGAATGTATCTGAGAATGTTTTTTGTTCATCTGAATAGAAATATTTAACATTTTCATCATTTAATGAATCTAACCACTCATGTGTTCCATCTTCAGAGCCATAACTTACAAAGCATAATTCGACATTTGGGTAAAGTTCCCTAGTAGTATTATAAAAATGTATGTTATAATCTAAATTATTCTTAAGTCCTATTAGTAATGATATGTTCATATTCTATTTTTTATAAATTAAATCACACACTTCATCTGGGAAAATGGAGCGTACTATTTCTTCTTGATTTTTAGGAACATCATTTAATTTTCTATCAAACAACTCCTTTGATTTTTCTTTATTAAAAAACCATTCATTATATTCTGTATGGTTAGTATTAGCGAAGTCAAATTCAGATATATCTACTATATACCCTGGGTGTAATTTGGTTGCTATATATCCTAATCCATTGTAATGTCTTCCTATTTTATCACCAATAAATTTATGAGGCCAATTACTCATGGTTTTATGCCAAACATCAAATTTATCTAGTCTAGCAGCAGCATAGTATACAGTGTCAAAATATTCTTGATTTTTATGTATTTTTACATTTTTATAATTTGGATCTTGCATTCCTCTAATTGAAAATTTACCTGCTTCTTTTTCTCTAAGTAAACCTAGTGAACATCTTTTAGAATCCATAGCAAATAATTCCATACAATTATCAAACCAATTATCATCAGGAACTATCCAACAATCATTATCTAATAGTAATATATAATCAAAATCAGTGGGTTGGAAGTGTTTTGTTAACATTGTCCAAGCTCCCCCAACTCTTAAGTTACTTTCAGGAAATAATATTCCTAAATTATACTTTTCTTGATTTTCTTCCAACCATTCTCTAGTCCCATCAGTTGAACCATTATCACAAACTATAATTTGGGAATTTGGAGGTAAAACAGAATGGATTGATTTAATAGTACCAATTGTATACTCTATTCTCTCATATGAGACTATATAAACTAATAAACTATTTTTCATTTTTATAAACTATTTTTGGCATATTATTTACAATAGTCATATCATATTGGGTTTTCTTTGATAATGGTTCACTATAACGCTCACCATACAAGTACTTACATATAGCTTCAGGGTCAGAAGCCATTGATATTGATATACCCTTATATTGAATTGGTTTGAAATCAAATAAATATGGTTTTGGAATAGCCATCCACTTACTAGTGTTATAATACTGACCAAAGAAATTCCATTTATCTATAACATAATCCTCATTGTAGTCTATATAGTAATAGAAATCAATTAATACCTCAACAGAATCTATAGTTGTTTTGAATTGTGTAAAGATATTAGGTACATCAAATTTAGTTAATGTGTATCCATTAGCTAAAAATACTTGTTTAACATCACTATATAATTCACTTGGAGCTAAATAATCAACATCATCATCCCCATCAATTACATCCCCATCTCTATGAAGTCCCAATAAAGTACCGAAGAATGGAGTATACTGGGTAGTAATGCTATTCAATAATGTAGATGATTGAATTAAGTTTTTACTATTGATTTCTTTTGTTATGTTGTTTTTGTTCATTTTTTAGAAATTATTCCTCTTAATACATAAGGATTATCTGATTTATGTTTAGCAACATTATTTTCTTCAACTAAGTAATCTATATTGAAATGTTTTGATAATTTAGCTTCCATATAAGATTTGGAATATAACATTCTAAAATGTTTTTCCCCCATACTAGATTTAAAATTAGTTTCTTCCTTAATTGATTCAGTAATACCTTTAGTTGATCTAGTTTCAAATGCAAATTTGGAGGTACTACTCATTAGATTTGAGATATTTTCTAGTAACCCATCTAATCTATCTTCATCAATAGCATGTAAAAAGAATCTAGCATAAAATAAATCTGCTGGTATATTAAAATCTTTTATATCTAATTTAATATAGTTAGATAATTTAGAAGTTGTTTCTGGGTTGGTGAAATTGTCAACACTTGTAACTTCAAGATTATTTTTTGTAAAATATAAACTATCTCTCCCATTCCCACATCCTATATCAACTATACTACATTTTGAATCTTTTAAATTTAAATGATCAAATACAAATTCAGCAAATGATGAAGGAGCACTTAAATCAGGGTTTGATTTGTAAAAATCATCCCAATATTCTTTAATTTCTATTTCTTGTAACTTCTCTTCCATTCCTATAGCTGTCCAACCATCGTAACGGTTTTTCATTATTATCTCATCCTTAAGTATTTCCTTATAACTTCTCATAAAAATCATTTTGTCGTTCTTGTCTTTCTATTTCTTTTGGATGGTATAATGACATTTCCTCATCTGATGGTAATGCAGCATATGATTTGTATCCTTTTAATACTTCATGTACTTTATTTACCCATCTAATTTCTGGTTTATTCTTCCATATTCTCATTTGATGGTCAGGGAAGTTAACCCAACCTTTTTCATTTACTCTCCAACCCCATTTTTGAATGTGAGATTGAGTTAAACCTTCAACAGTATTAACTCTAGGTACAAAATATACCTCATTACTTGGATTAAATTCTAATATTTGAGGTAAAGTAGCTAGTAAATAATCATTTGGGTATTCATCAGCATCTATCTGGAATATGTAATCTCCAGTACAATTATCTGTTAGGTTATTTTTAAATTGTGAGAAATCACCATTAAGAGAATGTTGTACATATTTAATATTTGTCCCTTCAATTTGGGAGTTTAAGTAAGTATAAACAACTTCATCAAGATTAGTATTATCTTGTTGTATAACAATTTCATCTTCTTCCCTAATATTCTCTAGTAGTAGTGGGAGGAGATGTTTAATCTCTTCTATCTCATTATGGATAGTAATAGCATAACTAATTTTCATTTTAAGACATTCTTTGAAGGTGGATTTGACGAGTTAGCATGCCTATGATAGCATCTGCTTCTTTTTGTTGATTATCATTTAATGTGTTATTTTTACTGAACATTTTAACCATCTTTAATGATGTTTGCATCTGCCCAATATTTTCACATGAATCTACAATTCTCTTCAACCACTCCCAAGTATCTTGGATATCTTTTTTACTCATAACTTTCTTATTTAATAGAATATACAAAGGCTCCTTAACGGAGCCTAGTATTAATGTTTTATCCTTCTAAAGCATCTATATAATCTAGAGCTTGGACGAATTGGTTTTCTTCAAATAAATACATAGTACTCATATCTGTTTTGAATTTTGTTTCTCCTAGTGTTGGATTTTTCATCTCTTCTTCAGTAACTGGTCTTGCTTTAACTGAAGCCCATCTCCAATTTGAAGCATCTGATCCATATGGAAAAACAATTCCTTTTTCCTCTACATTAATAGTTTGAGGAATCCATCTAAGATTTGTTTCTGGGTCTTCCCAAATTAAATCTTTAAACAATTCTGGTAGGAATTCAATTTGTTGGTCATAAAATTCTTCACCTTCTTTCATTAGTGTGTTTGTCCAAAACCCACAAGATAAACTCATATATGTAGTTATTTCAGGTGTATTTTGGATCATATAACATATATCTCCTCCTGATTTAGGACATTTGATTATTTCATCGTGTTGCATATTCTTTATTTTATTTTATTTAACTTAGGTAAATTTAATTTTGGTAGTTGTAATTCAACTTGCTTAGGAAATTCAGGTAATTTATTATCTAAAACAATATCAATTTTTTCTTTCATTTTATCAAATGAGAAGTTAGTTCTAGATTGATAACCTTGACGCTTACCTTTTTCAGCATATGGTTTATAGTTTTCAAACACACTTTTAAAATATACTCCAATTGATCCCATATCTACACTAAACCACTCAGCATCTGGTAGCAACATTTTATTTGCTGCTGACTGATGAACTTTTGTAAGATTACCTGGTAGTAATGAAGTGAATTCTGGGTTTAGGTAATCAGTATGACCACTCCAATTTGTAGTAATAATTGGTTTGTTTGTCAAACTAAACTCTAATAATGGTCTACCAAATCCTTCTCCTTTAGTTAGATTAACCATAGCTTTAATTTTCTTATGGTTGTAGATAGAATTCATTTCCTCATCTGTAAAATCACCATGTAATAAATAAACATTTGGTAATTTATTAGCTTTAACTGTTGATTTAATAGATCTAATTCTTTTAAGTAATTCTTCTCTATCTATACATGAAGTTGAAGCAGTAGATGTTTTTAAAATAAGAGCTGGGGCTTTAGATTTATTTTTAAATGTTTCAAAAAATGATTTAATCATTAGACCTACATTCTTTCTATCTTCACCAATATTACCTGGCATCCAATGTCCTACAAATAAATAAGCAAATGATTCTTTAATATCAAAATCAACTTTACAAGGTGAATTATCTGGTTTGTATAAATTAGTATTAGCTCCTTCAAATAATACTTCACCATCTTTAGTCCATTCAACTTTACTTACCACTTGTTGAGTATTTTTATCTCTCTTTTCAAACTTACTATTTCTTAAAACATCAATAGTATGTTGAGATGATCCTAAAATCAAATCCATTCTTTGACATCCTTCAACCCACTCAGCAGGTGCAATAGTTGTTTCAATTCCAGCTGTAATACCAATATTGTATTTTCCAATAGGTTGAAATTCACCTGGGATTGTGATTTGACACCACACATCAGGTTTTTCTGTAAGTTGAGGAGTTTGAGATAGGTGACTACTCAAAAATCCCCACTCAGGATTATCATTAATAAATCCTTTTGGTGTGCTTCCCCATCTTTGAGGAAGGATTGTAACATCATACTTGTCTAGTTCAATTATAGCTTTAACTACGTCTCTAGATCTACTTCCATACCCTGAGTATGTGTCAATTGGGCAACTTATAACAAATTTTGGTTTACTCATCTTAATATAATAATTCGTGTGAAATTGAATCGTCTTTGGTCTCGTTTACGTTAATAAACTCAAATCTAGCTCTTGGTGACCATGTATCAAATAAATCATCAAATGCGTTTATTATGCGGTTACTCATTTTCTCTCCAGTGAGACCAGCTTCATCTGATAAAGCCCATTCACGACCTTCTTTTCCTAATTCTTTACGTTTTGCTCTTCCCATCTCATACAACTTTTGAATTTGTTTAGTTGCATCTTCTGGTCTACATCTATCATCCCAAATGTAAGGAGTTTTAGGTGAACCTTGAAGTGATCTACTTGTTGGATAAACTGGGAATGCCCAATTTCCATGTTCTTTATATCTCCCTGTATGGTTAGATGGGATGGATTTAGATGGTGTAAACCACTCTCCATTCTCATCTGCAAATCTCATTTGATCTTGCATACCACCAGTTACATTAGCAATAATTGGAGTTCCTGCTAACATTGCTTCTGTTAGTGTTAAACCCCAACCTTCATTTGAAGATAATAAGATTTGAGCATCTGCTATATTATACAACATATTCAAATCACTAGATGACAATTTAGTTTGAGAAAAATAAATAGCATTTGGGTAATCTTGAAGTATAGCTTTTCTAACAGCCTCTAAATCAGTTCCTTGGTCACTAACAACTTCAGTATGGAGGATAAAAGCACATTTATCTGCTTTTTCTTTTGGTAATGAATCTAGGAAATATCTCCAAGCTAACATAGCATCTGGAATTTGTTTTCTTCTAATGTTCCTTGAATTGAAGAATAGAACAAAATCCTTTTCTTCTCCACCAAATAAATTCTGTTTAAATTTAATTAAATCAGCATTGTTTTCATCAATTGGGAAGAAATGCTTTTCATTCAAACCATGAGGTACATACTCTATAATCTTACCTTCAGCTTTATCACCCAAAACTACTTCATTAATAAGTTTTGTTTGTTTTGATATTGCTAACAATGCATCACAAGCCTCATAATAAGGTTTATTATACATTGGAGTTGGAAAATCATCCCAAATGTTAAGATAAACAATAGGTGTTGTTTTTCTAATTTCAGCTTCCATTGAAAACAACCATTCAAAATATCTTGGATCAGTAATGATCATGATAGCATCTGGTTTTTCAATTTTTAGGAAATTTCTAAGAGAATCTGCATTTCCATAACCATCAACTGGATATAGAATGACTGATGAATCATCAATACCTGCATTTTTGTTTGTATCTGCTGATATGTCAAATCGCTTTCCACTTTCAGGATGTTTAATAGCTCCTGCTACATTAACCCAATTAAAATGCTGAGCGGTGTTAATCACCATCTCACGTGCAATTGTAGCTACTCCTGAGGTAACACGAATATCATCACAAATTAGAAGGATTTTTTTCCTTTCATTTTGCGGTAAATAACCGAACTTTTCTTTCATGTAAAAACTTTTATTTGTAATGTAAAAAACTAATTTGGATACTCCAAACTTAAATTTTGTGGTTTTGAATTAAACGTCTGAATTCCTCATCTTTCATATAAAGATCGATTGCTCTTTCAGATAGTTTTTGAAAGGAGAATTTTCTTTTGATACATTCTACCTTAAAATCATTAAATAGATCCTCGTCTATTTTTACGCTTGTTAATTTTTGCTTACTCATATATACTTATATTTAATTAGTTGTGGATATACATATATGCTAACCCTTAAAAGTCGCAGGACATAAATGAGTTTTATAAAAAGAGCACCACTTGCAAAATTTATTTTCTTTAGGTTCATGAGATATTTCTCTGTATTTACCACTTGAATCAAATGCTTCTGAAATGAATTTTTGGAGGGCAATACTTACTCTCTTTTGTTTTGTTTTTCCAGATGGGGGAGAGAATGTTTGGATTCTTTTAATTACATAATCCTTATGCTCATACATCTGTCTTTTTGTAATGAAGAATTCAATTTCTATCTTTTTAGGATCAACATTAAACAATTCAGAGAAGAATTTCTTATATAAAACTAATTGAAATTGTTTCATCTCATCACTTTTTTGAGATTTAGTCCAACCTTGTCTACTAGTTTTAATATCGATAATTTTGAATGTTTCTGTTGGTTCATGATACATTACAATATCCAAATAACCATTATATACTACGCTTTTACGTGTTGGATCTGGGGTAGTTTGAATTGGAATCTCACATCCAACTAAATGCCATCCTCTTTTAGAGAAATGTTTAGATCTATTTTTAGCAAAATCTCTTATTATCTCAAGTCCTTCTTCAAAAAATTGTCTTAATTCTGTTGGTGAAGAGAAATGTTGATTTTTATTTTTCTTGTACTGGAGAGCATATTCATTTCTTAATGTTTCTTCAAACATATCATGAGTATTAATACGATCTGCTTCAGCACCACTTTTATCATACATAACATCTAAGTAATGTTGTAGAACTTCATGTATTGCAGTTCCAAACACAGTGTGGATTGTTGATGTAAATTGTTTGTGAGGTGAATTATATTGTAATTCCCATTTTTTAGGACATTCAGTAAACATATTAAACTGTGAGTATGAGATCATTTTTTGTCTCCCCCACTCAACAGGTTCTGGTTTGAATGCTCTAATGTCTTTTACTATTTGTGGTATTTTCTTCTTAGCCATACCCATGAATATAATGATAAGATATGGGGAAGCCAAGTTTATTTAGACAAAAAAACCACCCAGATAGCGAAAAATGAGTGGTTTTTAACTGCGCGGTGTAACGCAAACGGTCCTAAAACCGAATATTATAAAGTTTTTATACTTTCTGGGTTGTATGTAAATGATTCAACATTTGGTACTTTTTTTATTAAATCAGCTATTTCTCCAACTGTTTCTCTACTAAATCCTCCTTTTTTAATAAATGGGTAACCATCTAGTTTTAGATTAAGAATGGTAACAAATTTATCTGATGTTGTTGTGTCTTCTAATTCTTCTGTAGAAACAATAGTAACCCCAGGTAGTGATCTAATATCTGATAGAATCTCAGTTTGTGATCTCTCTTTAGTATTAGTAACCATTTTCCCTGAGAATTGGAATTTATCTTGATATTCCTCAGAAAGAATACTTTTAATTTCCTCTTGGATGATATTTTTTAGCTCTGATTTTTTCATGATTATAAATATTAGGATTTTTTCCCACCTAACATTTTCTCTAATTTTTCCAAATATAAGATAGCATCCATATGTTCTTGTTTAGCATGTTCAATCCAATCTAACACACCCAAATCAGTTCTGTCTAAGTCTGTATTATATTTGTCTTTACCAAATTTTGCTCTAGTAATAAACTGATCAATAACTGAATCAACAATACTATCAGTTTGTTCTACAGTTCTAGTTTTAAAGTCATTTGGAATTCTTCCTAAATCTTTATTTGTTGTCATTTTAAAATATTTTTAGTTTCTTTTTCATCAAATCCCATGTGAGATAGAATTTCTTTATGATCCTTTTTCTTAAGGATTTTTATATGAGATTCTGCCTCAGAAATACTACACTCAAAATACTCTGTAAAAGCCTCAACTAGTTTTTGAGGGGGTGATTTATGTTTGGATTTTAAATACTTAAAAAACATTTTCTTTTTTGGTAAATACTCCTTATAAATGTTGTAAAGTTGTTCTTTACTTTCATATGGAGTTGTTTGTACATAATTAACTAATTCAATGTAGTCCTCACTCATTGAAATAAAACGATTAACCATATATGAGTTAAACTTATCCCAATCCCCCTCTGTAAATTCAGATGAGGGGGTTTTGAGATAGGCAATATGGTTAAGCCAATCAAATATATTTTTTATATTATGATTCGATTGCATAGTCTTTGTATTCTTCTCTAAGTTCTTTAGGTAATGAATCAATGATGATTTTCTTAGATTCCAAATCGTAGAATACTGGGATTGGAACTAGAGCATCTTCAGTTCCTCCAATTACGAATTTAGATACTTTTCTCAATAGTGTTGCTTGACCAAACAATACTCCACCATCAAATCCAGTTACTGGAGTGGTGTTTTTAAGGTCAATGTTCATTTGTGGTTGATTGTCCATTTTTACTTGTTTTTATTTATATAACTTGTTTTTTAATTACTTCTAATATTTTTGATAGTGCAGAACTTAAATTAATTTCTTTATCTATTCTAAAATTTGCTTGATATAAGTGTTCATTTAAAATTACAGACACTGTTCCTTCTCTCCCAGGAGCATAACTTGAAAGATTATCAAATAGGAAACGATATAATTCTTCAAAATCTTTAACACCCGAATCTAAAACTATTTGTCTTAAATTTTTCCAACTTGGTTTTGGTTGTTTAAGTTCTTTTAAAATTAAATTCATATAACTAGATGATACAACAATCGTTTTATCAACTTTCAATTCCCCATCTACAATTGATAGTTGAATTGTATTCAACATCTTTCTAAGATCTGGGTAGAATTGGTTAATAATATTTGCTAAATCACCCAATTCATATTTTACATTTTCTTGAGTCAATACACCATCTAAATGTTGTGCAATTTCTTTTTTAGAAGGTGGAATTACTTTCAAAACTTGACAACGTGATTGAATTGGATCAATAATACGTTCAATGTAGTTACAAGTTAAAATAAAGCGAGTTGTGCGTGAGAAAGTTTCTATCACATTTCTTAATGAAGCTTGTGCGTTGATTGTAAGGAAATCTGCTTCATCTAATATCACAACTTTAAGAGATTTGAAAGATGCTGTGGATGCAAAACCTGTTACTTTTTCACGGATAGTATCAATCCCACGCTCATCACTCGCATTTATATAAAGGTAATCACAATCTAGATTTTTGACAATAATTTTAGCTAAGGTAGTTTTTCCTGTACCTGCTGGACCATAGAAACAGAAGTTTTGAATATCATTCTGATCTAAATAATGTTGAATTGTAGTTTTGATTTGCTCATTCCCCACATAATTCTTTATTTGTGTTGGGCGATAATGCTCAACGAATAACGTATTGTCTTTCATGTAACTTATTTTGACGGAATATAAAAAAAAGCCTGCCGTTAGGCAAGCTTTTCTTAGTAGTATTTGTAGGAATTAAATATTATGATTGTCTTTTTGTAATATTTAATTTCTCTAGATCTTTAATATATTCATCAGTTTTAACTAACATACTTCCAACTATTTTAGATTCACCTGATGGAGTTAATTTAAATAAAGTAAGTTTTGTTACTTTAGGATTAAAGTCCGGGTCTTTATCTTTGAAATTATTGTTGTAATATTGTGTTTGATGAACTCTATACATTTGCCCTTCTTTATCTTCAAATTCATGGTATTGAACATGAGCAAACATTGGAGCATATCGTCCCATTCTTGCTTTAATTGGACTTTCATCATGTGCTAACAATGATTTAACTGCTTCACTTCTGCTTTTTGCTCCCATTGGGAAGTAATATTGAAAAGTTCTTAATTCATCTCCTGAAATAGCAGGTGT
>JAAHTH010001565.1_pt2 | contig 17829 bp, 17 predicted proteins | sample 6116091 | NCBI WGS metagenome assembly JAAHTH01 (sample SAMN13939990, study PRJNA603662) | sponge metagenome | isolation source: marine sponge | host: Mycale hentscheli | place: New Zealand | collected 2006 | reverse complement strand
TAAATTGTATTTTAAATGAAATATATCCTTACTTATATCTGTCTATTTTATTAGTTTTTATTTGTTTTTTGTTACTATTAGCTATATTTTTAATTTTATTGAAACGTCAAAAAACGAGTTAAATATAAAAAATAAATTTATATAATGGATGAATTTAAGTTAGATATTAAAGAATGGGTTAATATAGATAATAAAATAAAAGACTTAAACTCAGAATTAAAATCATTGAGAGAACAAAAAAAAATAAAATTAGATAATTTAGTAAATTTTCATAATAATAATAATTTAAATGGTAGGGCAATCACAATAAGTGATGGTAGATTAGAAGTCATTAATAGTAAGCATTATTATCCAATTACACAAAAAAATTTACTAGATGGATTAGGAGAGTTATTTGATGATGAAAATACAATAAAGTTAATAATTGATAGTATAAATTCAAAAAGAAAAATAAAATTAGAACAAAATATAAAAAGGTATTATAATATATAGCATGAGTGATTTACTTATTTTAAATAAAGATAAAGATGGTATGATAAATCATGCTGGATTTAAAATTGATACTATAGGAGTAGAATTTTTTGGAAACTTATTTAAACTACAAAAACCAATTTTTTATAGTAGTTTAGAGCCTAATAAAATAGGAAAATGTAATTGTGATTTAAATATGATAAATAATGAGAATGATGATAGTTTAGTAAATGATCCATATATAAAATTATTAGACATATATCTTGATACTAAAAAGTTATCAAAAACAAGGCGTCATAGAAAAGCGAATCAAAATAAGACTAAAAAAAAACATAAAAATTGAAGATTATAAATAATAATGGCAAAGAAAGAAATGTTTCAAGCCAAGTTATATGATTTTAAAGCAGTAGATATAGAAAAAGAGAGTGACGTTAAATTTAAAGATAATACTAAATTTACAATACAACTATATTTAATAGACAATGAAAAATCATATAGTTTAATAATAAGTGATTTTAATCCATTCTTTTATATTAAGTGTCCGTCTAGTTGGGGTCAAGGTAAGAAACATGATATAATAGACATTATTAAAAGTTATGTAGGTAAGTATTATGAAGATTCTATAGTATTAAATGAATGTAGGTTTGAAAAAAAGAAAACATTATATGGATTTGATGCAGGAAAATATTATAATTTCTTTAAAGTTGTATTTAAAAGTCAGAGAGCTTTAAATAGAGCAAAGGCAATATTTTGGAAAAAGCAATGTGATAATCCAGAATGTAAAAAATGGCAAAGTTGTAAACATACACAATGTTATAATTGTAATAAAGAATGGAAAGATTCTTATAATTTAAAGAGAGAACTAACAACAGGTATATATTGTGAAAAAACGAAGAAAGAAATAAATATCCAAAGTTATGAGGCAAACATTCCCGCATTATTAAGATTCTTACATATAAATAAGTTAAATCCTTCTGGGTGGGTTACCATATTAAAAAAAAATTTATTACAAAATGATGAAAAGATTAGTCACTGTATGGAAGAATATACTTGTAGTTATAAGGCAATAATGCCATTAGATAAAGAGGACCCTGTGTCATATAAAATAATGAGTTTTGATATAGAGGCTGATTCACAAGATGGAGATTTTCCTCTTGCTATAAAAAGTTATAAAAAACTGGCTACTCAAATTGTAGATTTAACACATAAGAATGAAGATATTACGAAAGAAAACATAAAGATAAAATTACGTAATTGGATTAAAGCTGCATTTGGATTTAGAGAAATAGAGGAAATAGATAGAATTTATCCTATAAAAGAGATATCAAATGAAGTAGATTTAGATGATAAAATAGATAAATGGTTAAATGATACAATTAAAAAAGGAAAGGCATTAAAAGAAATTAAAAAGGAGGAAGAAGAAGAAGATTTAGAAGAGGAAAAAAGTAATACCCAAACATTTTGTAGACCAAATTGTACGGTGATTGATTTATTGCTAAACACTAATAAAAATGGTAAACCTAATAAAATACATAGAACAACAAAAATATTAGGAATAGAAAATTCATTTTGGATGGAGAATAAGCATAAATTATTTCCACAATTAAAGGGCGATCATATTACATTTATAGGTTCAACCTTTTTAAAATATGGCGATGAAAAACCATATTTAAATAATTGTATAGCACTTGGAGAATGTGATGGAGTAAATGGAGCAGAGATAGTATCTTGTGAAACGGAAGAATTATTATTATTGGAATGGACGAAATTAGTGCAAAGAGAAAATCCTGATATTATTATAGGTTATAATCAATTTGGTTTTGATTGTAGTTACTTATTTAAGAGGGCAAAACAATATGGTACTAAAACATTAACTGAATTTATAAAACTCTCAAAAAATATGGATGAAGAGTGTGTAAGAAAAGATTGGAAAGACCGAACTGATATAAAGCATTGGAAAATCGAAGAAAAAGTCTCAACTTTAGCAAGCGGAGATCATGAATTAAATTATTTTAATATATCTGGACGTATACAGATTGATTTATTAAATTTATTTAGAAGAGAGCATAATTTATCCTCATATAAGTTAGATTTTGTATCAGGTCATTTTATCGGTGATAGTGTAAAATCAATAGATGATATAAAAATATATTCAAATAATTTAAATGGACTAGAGAAGGAGTGTTTCATACATTTTGAAGAGATTGGTTATACAAGTGAATATTATAATAATGGTGAGAAATTTAAAGTAATAGACATAGGTGAAGGATATTTTACAATTGATAAAATAGCCAAACCAGATTTTAAAAAAAAGATTCGATGGTGTCTAGCAAAAGATGATGTGACTCCCCAGGATATATTTCGTTTAGGACGTGGTACACCAAAAGAAAAGGCATTAGTAGCAAAATATTGTATTCAAGATTGTAATTTAGTGCATCAATTATTAAGAAAATTAGATATAATTACTGGATTTGTAGAAATGTCAAAAATTTGTTTTGTGCCAATGAATTTCTTGGTATTAAGGGGACAAGGAATTAAATTAACAAGTTTTATAGCACAAAAATGTAGTGAGAAAAATACACTTATGCCAGATATACAAAAAGATGATTCACAGGATGGATATGAAGGAGCTATTGTATTAGACCCCAAGACCGGTTATTATCAAGATGACCCAGTAGCATGTGTAGATTATAGTTCATTATATCCATCCTCTATGATAAGTGAAAATATTTGTCATTCTAGTCTAGTATTGACGAAAGAATATAATTTAGAAGGTGAATTAATAGAAGAAACAGGTATAAAAAATGATGACGGAGAGTATGAATATGATGAATTACAAGATTATGAATATGTAGATATTAAATACGATACATATACATATATTCGTAAAACACCGAAATCGGCCGCTCAAAAGGTAAAGATTGGAAATAAAATATGTAGATTCGCACAATATCCACATAATGAGAAGGCAATCATGCCATCTGTACTCCAAGAATTATTAAATCAAAGAAATGCTACAAAAAAATTAATGAAAAATAAATCTGACCCATTTATGAGAAATGAAAAAGAAAAAAGGAAAAAGAAGAAAAAAATAAAAGATATCGCTGCAAGTACTACAGCAACAGGTAGAAAGTTATTAACATATGCAAAGAGAATTATAGAAGAAGTATATTCAGATAAAATTTGTGATACAAAAGAAGACGGACAGGTACGTTCTAGAGCTGAATATGTATATGGTGATACTGATTCTGTATTCTTTACATTACATTTGGAAGAATTAAATGGTGAAAAAATAAAGGGAGATAAATCATTAAGACTTACAATTGAATTAGCACAAGAAGTTGGGAAATTAGCTACAAAATTCTTAAAAATGCCCCATGATTTAGAGTATGAAAAAACATTTAGACCGTTTGCATTATTATCAAAGAAAAGATATGTAGGAATGTTATATGAATTAGATATAAATAAGAAGAAGCGTAAAGAAATGGGTATTGTATTAAAAAGAAGAGATAATGCTGGTATAGTAAAGGTCGCTTATGGTGGTGTGATAGATTTAATGATGAAAGGTGAATCTATTGATGTTGCTATAGAATATATCCAAGATTTACTAGAAAAATTAATTAAAGGGAATATTCCCATAGAAAAATTAATTATTACAAAATCTTTAAGAAGTCATTATAAAAATCCACAACAAATAGCACATAAAGTACTAGCTGATAGAATTGGTAGAAGAGATCCTGGAAATAAACCTAGAAGTGGAGATAGGATAGCTTATATTTATATAAAAAATCCAGATAAAAAGGCTTTAAAAGGAGATAGAATTGAAACACCAGAATATGAAACAAAACATAATTTGGAGATTGATTATAATCATTATATAACGAATCAAATTATGAAACCGTTATTGCAATTATTAGCTCTAGTATTATATGATATTCCAAAATTTAAGAAATCCATTTTAAAAAGAAGAGAATTAGAAAAACAACTTTCAGAATATAAAGAAACATTAGATAATGAAAAATATTTAAAGAAAAAGGAGCAATTAGAGCATAAAATGGTAAAAAGTTTAATATTTGATAAATATATTTTAAAGTAAGTATTATTTGTTTGAAATAAATGGAATAATATCTTTCATATAGTCTTCCACTTTTTTCTCACAATCAATTGTTAAAACATTTTTTTGTGTTTTTAACCAATCTTCATGATATGTTTTACATGTTGCAAGATAATCTTTTGATATAGTTTCACCAGGTCTATTTCGTTTAATAACACGTTTATATGCTGTATCTGCAGAACATTTTAAATAAATAATACCAGAAATTGGCGTTTCATCTAGAAAATGAGTGTGCCATTTATTATAAATTTGATAATCTATATCATTGATTTTACCATCATCATAAAGCATCTTTGCAAATACAAATTTATCAGTATAAACTGAACGTTCCGTAATAATTATTGCATTAGGATTCTGTTTACATATCTCTTTTAGTCTTGCAAGTCTAGAAATATATGCCATCATCTGAAATGAAAATCCCCATTTAAGTGGGTCTGAATAAAATTTAGATAATATGTCTTCATTTCTCATTTTAATTGATTGCCATTCTTTTACTGGTTCTTCAACAAATATAATAGATGTATTATTTTGCAATGATAACTGTTCTATTAATGTAGATTTACCAGCACCAATATTTCCTTCAATAGAATAGATTTTCTGATTCATCTTTACAATAATATAAAACAAATTTATAAAATCAATTTTTTTTAGATAACAACAATAATTATCTAAAAAAATTTATATAAAATATTTATAGAAAATCCGCTAATTCCAGAGACCCTCCGGTCATAGCTTGCCCTAGTAAATGTGGCTGCCAGTCATGATATCCGTTATTGGTATTACTAATATATAATGGAGTAGTACTCGTAGCGCCAAAAGGTAAAGACAAACCTGTTGGTTTAACATGAAGACCTTGTAGGTCTCTAGCAAGTTGTTCAGGAGTAGTCTTCGCCTTCGGATGGATTTCTAAGCCTTGTACTGCAGCCAACAGCCATGTCATTAATCCAAGTCTTACTTGATGAGTACCACCGACGGGATGTTTAGATTTAGTATGTGTAGAAGCATAATTTAGAGTTCCTTCCATAGCGGTATTAGACCACATGGTTTCACCCATTTGCATAAATACACCTTCTTTAGAAGCAAAGTAGAAAGTACAACATTTACTTAAGCAACTTTTTAATATATCATGTATGTACTCTAGTGGTGTAGCATGTCTGTCCTTAGCAGTACAATAAGGATTAGGGATAGCATGAGAGTGGGTGCCATCGTCCACTTGTGGGCTGAGAACGCCGTTGCCGTGGATGTCGACACCGGTCCAATACCGGCCGGTGCTTCCTTCTGTACCCGGTACATTATACGTCGCCCCATCTATACCCACACCTCTGAAATCGGGAATAACATGGCTATGAGCCCCATCATGGGCGGTATGCTTAGAAGGACTAATCACACCAGGTCCATCGTCCTGATGAGCGCTGCAAGGCTCACCATGCTCATCTAATTTAGATACATATTGGTCCCAGTGACTCTTGCAAGGACCACTGGTAGGACCACTGCATGGAGGACAGCAATCAGGTGGTAAAGCAACAACCGGGATTGGGATAGCAGAAATACTAACACCAGCACTGGTACAAGTGTCAGGACAGCATACAGAACTACAGCAATTCTTATTATCACCAACAGTAAGTAAAATAAAATCTAATACACAGTTTTTATCACAGCAATCTGCACAGACAGCATTTACATTTAATTGTTCCATAGTATTAGAAATTAACATTAATTCAGTTTCAAGCACTGGACTATCACCTGTTATTGGATAGGCTGCAAGTGTACTTTTCAAAATAGACTCAGAGATTTCTAGGAAAATCGATGAAATGCTATTTAATTTTACTTCTTGTAATTCACCAGTTAAAGTCACAGTAAAGGAATCAACTAAACCACATGAGCCAAGTTTACATTTACATATCTCTGGAAGACATTTAGGATCAAGTGCTAGCTGACTAGTTGGTATTAATCTGAAAACAGTACTATTAGGACCAGTAGCTTGCACGTTATAAGTTGAATTCCAGTAACTTACAAACATACCACCAATTAAAACAAGGTCAGAACCCATAAGCCGTGTAATACTAACTTGCGATCCCTGCTGTGTTTTAAGCCATAAACTATATAAAGCAAATAAGTCACTACCAATTGAAAATCCAAAATAAGAAGCAAAAGCGGCTCCCATAAAAACACTCACAGTAGGTGGTAGTGCATACTGTGCCTGTTGTTCTAAGTCTAAGTTTGTGTAATAAAAATTAGAAAGATCATTATATTCCGCTACAAATGCCGCTGTAGAACTAATAAGTAAGTTCTGAGTACAGACAATATCAGCTACACATTCACTTGGGCTCTGTTCTTTAGAAGTTGTTGTTGCCATATAACCGGCAGATTTACTCTCACCTACGGTTTGAATTGTAGCGCCTAAAGGACCAAATACAGCTTTGACCATCTTATATATAAGCCAAAGATAATTTTTTTCCTAAATATAATTAATTAATTAATTTATTTTTTATATATATTTAATGTTCTAGCACTAGCATCATTTGCAACTATAAATGAAGGCATCCAAAAATAAGGAATTATATAAGAACACCTTGGAAAATATATATCAAATAAACTTCTAAAATATAATTGTTCTGTAGTTTTAGGATTTAGATTAGCAGTCTTATATTCATTTAATAATGTATCAGGATTATCTGTAATCGCTTGTTTTTTTAATAATTTTGTAGATTCTTCATTTATAATTGTGAACCATGATTTTTTTAAAGAGCTAACTCCATCACTAAATGCCTCCTTTTTTCTATATAAAATATCTTTAGGTAATAAATTTTCATCTTCAAAAGCTTTCCTAAATAAATTTTTTTCTATTTTATTTGTTTGATTAAAATTTCTAATGTCTATCCCTAATGAAATAAAATAATCTACCCATTTTTTATCTAAAAATGGAGTTCTAGGTTCTAATCCATGACTAGAAATAGACCTATCTGATCTTAATACATCAAAGTAATGTATGTTTTTTAACAATCTTCTACATTCTTTATCAAAGCTTAAATTATCACTTGCATGATGAAAGTATAAATATCCACCCATTAATTCATCGCTACCATCTCCATTAAATATAACCTTTGCATTACTATGTTTTTTAATATATTTACCAACTAAATAATTACCAACACTTGCTCTTACTGTAGTTGTATCAAACGACTCTATAGCATATATTGTTTCTGGTATTGCATCGATAAAATCTTGCTCTGTTAATTCAATAGAATGATGATTTGTTCCTAAGAAATCAGCTACCTGTCTTGCATATTTTAGGTCTTCTCCACCCTTTATACCAATACTAAATGTTTCTAAATTATCAACATATTTATTTACAATAGCTGCAACAATACTACTATCTAAACCGCCAGATAATAGACAGGCTATAGGTCTATCACTTGTATTTACACAACGTTTTTTTATAGCATCCTCAAAATAATATCGTATATTAGATAGAACATCTGTTTCTTCAAAACTATTTTCTAATTTTACTGGGGGTAAAGTATAAAATATTTTTTTCTCGGATATAGACCATTTATCAATATTATTTTTTTCTAATCTAATATAATTTCCAGGTGGAAATTGTTCTACGTTCTGGTCTAATTTTAGATTATTTAATTGTTTTAATTGTGAAGCAAATCCATAAAATTTATTACTATTAATCCAAAAAAGAGGTCTAACACCAAAAGGATCTCTGGCTACAAACAATTTATTTTTATCAATTAAAACAAAAGCAAATACACCATCAAGTAAATCTAAAGTATAATCAATACCAAATTTTTTATATAAATGAATAATTACTTCACAATCACTCTGTGTTTTAAACGTAATATTAAGAGATTTACCTAACTCTTTATAATTATATATTTCTCCATTACAAATTAAAATACAATCATCTATCATTATTGGCTGATTAGATTCCTTATTTAATCCATTAATCGATAATCTATGAAACCCTAAATATGTTTTATATTCTTGTAAATATTCAAACTTTGTATCTTCAGGTCCTCTTGAAAACCCTTTATCAAATTCGGTTTTTATTTTACGTTCATCATTTTTAGGATAATTTAATAATGCAAAGATTCCACACATAATAAACTAATAAAAATATATGATTTAACTATTTAAATTAATATATTTTATTATATTAAATGTTAAAATCTAAAAGTGAGATATTTGGTTTGCCAAATGGAGTATTTAACTGTCAAATAAATAGGACAAATGAAATCAATGATAGGATATATCAAAGAAATAAACCATCACATATTTTAGAACCTTATTATCATTGTCGTAGTATATCTACAAAACAATCATATCAACCTATTATAGATCAACGTAAACCTGCTTCAGTGCCATTATTCAATTATCCAGAATATGATATACATGAAACATTTTATCCAGGAGATTCACAAGGACCATGGTCTGGATATTCAACTAATGTAGATAATGAATCTATATTAAGAAGTCAAATATATCCTCTTCAACACTCCGCACAGTATAGTTATATACCAGAAAGTAATGGAGATTTGTATGTAAATCCATTATCTATAAATAATCCTATTAAATTACGAGAAACATTTTTACCACATAATCCAAATAAATTTAATTTAGGGTATAATATTTTTAATAATTCAACAAGAGAACAAAGATTGGATGTATGTACGAAAAAAGAATAAATATTATATATATATATGAATAATATTTATACAGATTTAGAATATTTAGTAAGTCCAGATATGTATGAGCGTTTGCAATCACAGAATAAAAAGAAAGTAGAAAAAAAAGATATTAAATTCTATAAAAAGCGTATTATTGTATTGTTTAAACAAATGTTAAAAAAAAATACAAATGAATTACCGCCATCTTTAATTCAAACATATAATGATTTTTTGTTATCAGCAATAGCTCATTTAAAACTAGAAGATAAAAAAGATTACTTACAAACGTTACATTCATATAAAGATCTCGATATAGAAGAATCAAATGATGAAAAAAATATTGAAGATGAAAAAAATATTGAAGATGAAAAAAATACAGATGAATTATTATATAATAAACCAAGTAAAACAATCAAAGATTTTGTAATTATTAAATCTAATAAACATAAAACCAACTTTCCAGAAAAAAATTTATTTAAAGAAAATGACCCTATTCTAAAAGTAAAAGGATTAAAAAAAGAAAATATTAAGATAATACAATGAGAAAAACGTTTAAGAAAAAAAATAAACGTAATAGAAAAAATAAAACATTTAAACACAGTGTCTGTTCTCCAAATCAAAGTTATGGATTTACTTGTTATAGTAAGGAAGCATTATATAAGTTAAAAACTATATGGAATAAAAGACATCCAGAACAACCTATAAAATCTAATAATCCAAGAACTATATGGTTACAATTAAAAGACTACCAAATATCTACTTGTCAAACTGAAGCATGTTGGTTGAAACAAGAATTTATGAAACACAATTTAGACAAAGATTTGATAAATTATACATTTGCACCAAAAGCACCAATTACTTGGAAAAAAAATCCTAATGAATGGTTGTCTAGCATAGATATATCTAAAGTTATGAAACAATATGAAAATAAATTTCCAAACTTTAAATTTATTGGACCATCACCAATTGACTTTGCTACCATAATAAATAATAATAATTGCGTGTGGCCTGAATTATGTAACTTTAATCTACTTAATATTATTAAACATAAAAAAGATAATATTGGTATTATTTTTAATTTAGATCCACATTATAAATCAGGCTCTCATTGGGTAGCACTCTATATTAGTATTCCATATAATAGTATTATTTATTGGGATAGTGTTGCAGAAAAAGAACCACCCGAAATTAATTCATTTGTAAAAAATATACAAAAACAAGGCAAAGAGTTAAATCAAATATATAAGTATTCAAAGAATACAATAGAACATCAAAAATTAAATACAGAGTGCGGAATATATTGTTTATATTTCTTAACATCTCAACTAAGAAATAGTAAACCCCATTTATTTAATAAACGAATTTCAGATAAAGAAATAACTATGTTTAGAAAATATTTTTTTAATGTTGAATAGAATAAACTATATCAATCCCGTTTGATGAACTGTTATTTTGTGTTAAATTATCAGCAATATTTAATAAATTCTGTGTTAATTCCATATAATTATTTAAATCTGGTCCTGCTGACCCTGATAACACACCATTTAATAAATTATTAAGTCTTAATGTATTTGATGGTTGTTGTGGAGTTGTTTCTGTTGCAGATACATTTGTATCTGTAGAATTTTCAGATGAAGGTTCATTTGAACTATTCTGTTCAGTATTATTAGTTGACCCACGCTCTGTATTATTTCTAATATCATATCTACAAACCGGACAACGTACATTAGAGTTAAACCAATTATTTAATGAATTAGGATTAAAGCAATGTCTACAATGTCTTATTTGTAAAACTTCATCATCTGGATTAAATTCTTCTTGAGTTATAGGACATCTAATATTAATAGGATTATCAATTTCACTAAATGTAATTCTTTCTGTTGCAGCTTCTATTTGTTGGGGTGTAGGTCTTACAATTACATCTTGAAATATTGATGCTAAACTAAATGGTTGAGTATGAATTCTATTTATGCGAGATGTATTAGTCAGAGGATTAGTTCTTATTCTTTGATTACCATTTTGAGTTTGTGAAATTAAATTATAAAGATTAAATTCTTGCATTGCATTTATATTTATTATTCTAGTTTGGATTTCTCTATTTGATTCTAAAAGATTTATATATCTAGTAATCAAATTATTATTATTCATATATATAAATACATAATAAATAAGTTTAAACAAAAAAACATATTTATTAAGTATTTGTAAATAGTATGTCATCATGTGGATTACTAAATTTTGGAACAGACTGTTATATAAATTCAATTACACAATTATTAATTAGTTTAGATATATTTGATAAATTTAAAATATATAATACTAGTAAGTTATTAGAAGAATTTAAGTGGTTGTCGAGTAATATGAATAAAAATAAAACAGTAAATCCTAATAGATGGTTAAATGCAATTAGAAGTAATGCTGAAGAAAATGGTATTTTAGAATTTAATGAATTTAATCAGAGTGATGTTACTGAATTTTTATTATTTATTCTAGATGAATTTCATAATGCAAATAAAAGGGATGTTAGTATAAATATTACAGGTCAAAAGATGAGAGATCAAGATGATATAGCAATAAATATTTATAAGAAATTTAAATTATTATATGAAAAAGATTATTCAGATATTATTTATCATTTTTATGGATTTGGTGTTACAAACATTTCATCTAAGTTAAATACATCTAAATCTATCATACCGGAACCATTTAATATAATTTCTTTAGCAATACCAACAGTACATAATAATTTATTAACTATTTACAATTGTTTGGATGAATTTTTTAAAGATGAAGAACTAACAGATGATAATATTTGGTATAATGAAGATACTAAAACAAAAGAACCTGCTATAAAAACATATAAGGCATGGCAATTTCCTAATATTCTTATTATTAGCTTTAAACGTTTTCAAAATAATGGAAAAAAAGATAAACGTTTAATTTATACACCTCTTTATAATCTTGATTTATGTAAATATTCTTTAGGCTATGATTCTAATAATTCATTTTATAATTTACATGCTGTATGTAATCATTTTGGTAATTCATCAATAGGAGGTCATTATACAATTACTATCAATAATAATAATAAATGGTTACATTTTAATGATTCTAATATAGAAGAAATAAATCCTAATAATGTAATATCACAAGCTTCATATTGTCTTGTATATAAAAAAAAATAAAAATAAATGTATATAGTAATGAATGTAGACCTAGATAATTTATCTAATTTACCATCAAAATCATTTAATTATATTAATAATTATTTACAAAATCCGATAATTATAATTATTTTAGCAATAATTATTTTAGTATTTTCTTTTTTTTTAAAAGATACATCTAATAATTCAAGTTCAAACCAAACATCTTTTCTTGAAATCATGTTATGGTCTATATTTTTTGTATTAATTATTTTAAATGGAATAGCTTATTTTTATAATCTTGATGTTGATGCATCATTAACCGGGCTATTTAAAAATAATAAAAAACCAGACCTTAAAGTTAAAATTACACAAACAAAAAAAAAGAATGATAAAAATAAAGATGGGGATAAAGATAACCAAAATGGTGATAATGATGATAATGACTCTACTAACGGTTTAACAGGCAAAAAACAAGTGTATCATATACCTGGTAATGTTTATACTTTTAATGATGCAAAGGCTATATGTAAAGCTTTAAATGCTAATTTAGCTTCTTATGAACAATTAGAAAATTCATATGAAAATGATGGTGAATGGTGTAGCTATGGCTGGTCTCAAGATCAATTAGCATTATTTCCAACACAAAAATCAACATATAATAATTTACAAAAAATTAAGGGACATGAACATGACTGTGGGCGTCCAGGTATAAATGGAGGTTTTATAGACAATCCATTTGTAAGATTTGGTGTTAATTGCTTTGGTGTAAAACCTAAAATTACCCCTTTAGAGAAACAAACAATGAAACAAAATAAATTATTACCCCGTTCAAAATCTGAAGATAAATTTAATAAAGAGGTGAATTATTGGAAAAATAAGATTAGCCATTTACAATTAGCACCATTTAATAAAGATCAATGGAGTAGATATTAATAATATAATTATCTGTAGTTATATTATATAATGTCTTCCTGGCAAGAACATATACAAAAAGTAAAAAAAGAACCTGGTAATGGTGATTTATCATTTAAAGATCTTTTATCAAAAGCATCTTTAACATGGAACAAAGGTAAAAATAACGTACCTAATAAAAAGACAAAAAAAAAGAATAGACCAGTAAAAACTCAAAAAATAAAAAGAAAACATAAACATAATCATTCACTTAAAAAACATAAAAAACATAAAAGACAAACATTAAAAGCTAAAACTGGTAAAAAATCAAGAGGAGGTGCCGGAATTTTTAATCAAATAACTAGTGCTGTTACTGGAGTATTTAAGGCTCCAAATGAAACTCAAGCATCAATTGAACTACGAAAAGAACTTTTAGATGAATTAAGAAATGATAACTGTAACAAAGTTATGCAAATAAAAGAAGCTATTACCTTTGCAAATGAAAATTCAAAGTTATATAATACGCTTGTAAATATTATGAAATTACAAGAACACAAAACATTATTAGATAATATTGGAATTATATCTACAAAATCTAAATTTGAGTTAAATAAATTACTAGATAAACTAAAAGTATTGAAACCAACCAAAACAATTAATAATGAAGGCAAATGTGAAAATGGTAACTTTGCGAATGAAAATGAAAAGAATAAGTTAATAGTCTTTTTAGAAAACAATAAAGAATTAATAGAAAATGAAGATGAAAATGAAGGGAAAGAAACACAATCAGAAGAAAAAAATGAAGAGAAAGAAACACAATCAGAAGAAAATGAGGAAGAAAGTAGTGAAGTAAATGTCACTGAACCAGAAGAAAAAACTGAAGAAAACAGTGAAGCAAAGGTCACAGAATCAAAAGAAAATAGTGAGGAAAATATTACACAAGAGGATGAAAATGTTGATGAACCATTAGAAACCCAAAATTCTGAAGAAAATAGCATAGATAATTCCGATCAAATCTTAGATCAAATATCCCAAGAAAGTAAAGACACTACTAATGACACTGTATAAATAACTTACTTAGTGATACGATAATAGAATAATTCTTTGTATCCAAATCTAAAATTCCATTTTATAGGATATAATACATTATTATTAAAATTAGACCCACTAAACGTCCATTCTTTAGATCTATTAATTAAATTTTTCCATTTAAATTTATTTAATCGTTTATTACTTGCTCCATCAAATCCATATTCTTGCTTATCATATGTTATTAAACAACAAAAATGAGCGTTAGTTGTATCAATCACTGCTGCTGCATCCAATGCATATTCAATTGAATTATTTAATTTGATTATTTTATCAGTTATAACTGGATTTTCATCTTGAAAAAGTCTTATGATTAACACTTCAGGATAACCATTTTTTTCAAAATTTTTTATTCTATAATTATTTTTATTTAATTCCTTTATTTTTTTAAAACCAATTTCATATATTGGAATACCAATATTATATCCATCACCTAAATAATACATTAATGTCTTATAATAATCAAATGGATTACCTGCTTCATTCATTTTGTAAATATTATCTTTATTTGATGATAATAAATTCTTTTTTTTTATATCTTTATTGACTTGTGCAATTAATGCATTTGTATCAAAAAATAAAAACTGCTTATTGCCTGTTAAAGTAGATTCTATAGCTAAGTTTAATAAAGATAATGTCTTCCATATATTATTTGGTATATTTTTACCTGAAATAGTTTTTCCTGTTATCATAAATTGACGAAAAAATTTAAAAAATTTTCTTCCTTTATCACTTATAAAAAAAATCATATATAAAGTATTAAACCAACAATTAGACAAATATTGTTTAGGAGCAATAATGTCTTTCGCTGCAATTGTTTGATTTCTAGATAAGTTTTCTAATAAAATAGCAATTACTTCTTTGGTATCAAATCTCATACACTTATTCTTATCTTTTACCCAAATTTTTGGTATTATTATATTTTTAACTTTTGTTTTTTTTTCATATAACTCTATTGTTAAACAATTTCCAAATAAGTTTTCTTTATCGCCTTTATGTTTGCTTATTAATAAATTATTTATTTCAGGTGAATAAGAAAATGGTGTTTTATTTTCATTTATTTTTTTTGATAATTCTATATCTTCTTTTGGTGTTGAATCCTTAATTGTTAACAGTTTTTCTTGTTTCTTTACTGTTTTTTTTTTACACATCATAGTTTTTTTGTCCTTAGAGTAACCTTTTTTACATTTTTTTGTTGTTGGTCCATATTGATTTGTATTATTTAAAATAGTTAAATAATTTTTTTTTGTATCTACTTTTTTTGTTTTATTGCAGGTTTTTAATAATGAATTGTATTTTTCAGTTAAACTATTTAATTTTATTTCACATGAATCTTTTACATTTTCATTAGATTTATTATACTCACACATCTTTGTTGTTTTATTTTTTTTATATCCATTTTTACAGCGTCCTTTTACTGGACCATAATCCATTTTTATATTAATTATATATTTTTATTATTTGCTAGTAATTATTTTTATTTCTTGAATATCATTTTTTCTAGTTTTTCCCCCCCCCCCCCTTTTTTTTTTTTTTTTTTTTTTATTCATTTTTACATCGTCCTTTTACTTGTCCATTATTCATTTTTTTATTAATTATATATTTTTATTTATTGCTAGTAATTATTTTTAGTGCTTGAATAGCATTATATCTAGTTTTTACATTTTTATTTACTAATCCCTTTATTAATGAAATTGTATCATTATTTATTTTTTCCCAATGATTTTTTTCAAATTCTAAATCCTTATATTTTACACTATTTAATACTTCAGTATCATCCTCTCCATAAAAAGGAGGAAATCCTACAAGTAAAATATAATAAATAATACCACAAGCCCATTCATCACATAATTCAGAGTATATTTTGTCTATAACTTCAGGAGCCATGTAATATGCAGTCCCAACTAGAGACCACCTTCTTTGTAAATTAGGAATAATATTTATACCAGGTTCATATTTAGATAAACCAAAATCTATTACTTTTATTTTTCCTTCTTTATTTAATAATATATTTTCAGGTTTTATATCTCTATGTACTATACTTTTGCTATGTAAATAAATAATTGCTTTTAATAATTGTTTTATTACTATCTTTGAATGCTTCTCACTAAATGTTTGTCTATTTTTTATCCAAGCATATAATTCAATCCCATCAAATAATTCCATAATTATATATTCTTTATTATCTATGTATCCATTATTATAAAATTTAATTATATAGTCATTATCTTTTATTTTTTTAATACAATCTATTTCATTGTTTTTGTTTTTTGATTTTCTATGTTTTTTTATTATTTTTATAGCAACATTATTATTATTAGTAATATCTTTTCCAAAATATACAGTGCCATAATGTCCATCACCTAATATTTTTTTTTTATTTATTTCATATAATGTTTTATTTATAGATATGATTGAATCATTTTTTAAAGGTTTAGCCTTTTTTATATAATAAAATCTAGAACAGTTTTCACCCATTATTTTAATTAAATATTTAATTATAAATATCTTTCAGTTTTAAATTTAAACATATAAATTCTTATGCGTAATTTTTTTATATTTGAAAATTTTTATCTTTTATATATATATAATGGAAGCTAGTGCAAAAGCTATATTAAAGTTTTTCGACCCAAAAGACTGTACGGATGATTCTAATCCAGAAGATTTTCATCAATGTGGTCGTCATTCAGTTAGTGATACTCAACCCGTATTAAAATTAATGACAACTGTAGCTTGTAATGCAGCACATATAACAAGTTCTGATACACAAGATATGGTTGCAGCAGCAAATAAAGCCACAGGTTATACATCAGATAATCAATATGTAACTGATGTTCTAAAATATGGAACTGACCCAGATGTCGCTTATATGGTTGAAGCTCACTCAGGAAAACTTATTAGAGATTCAAAACCCAAATTGAAGTTAGGAGACTGTTTAGGATTAGCTAATGATAAAGATTTAATGGCTAGTATTTTGAAAGCCACTCAGGATGGTTCAATATCAACAACTAGAAATTTAACTGATGTTGCTGATGTTCAGAAAGAATGGCAAGCTAGTTGTATGGTATCTGCAGCCTCACAGTCTATATGTGATTTGGGTACGGCTAAATTAATAGGTGATGATATAGCTGACTCTAGTTCTACTCCTGCACCTACTAAGTCTGGATCTGGCCCTAGTCCTGGTCCCAGCCCTGGACCTGTTTAAAAAACTAAGTATAAGTGCATTCACTCGGGCCAAAACGTACAATGCATACAAGGCACGGGTCCCACTTACCAGTATTCTAGCATGGAGGCATGCCTAAATTCCCCCAGCTGCAAGCCAAATGCATAATATAAATAACAAAAAATAGGAACAAAATGCGTCTTCATATGTTGACAAGAATATACTACCGCAATAGAGTTACATATTATTAATAATATCTGGTAAAAAATATAAATGTAA
>JAAHTH010001767.1_pt1 | contig 17859 bp, 20 predicted proteins | sample 6116091 | NCBI WGS metagenome assembly JAAHTH01 (sample SAMN13939990, study PRJNA603662) | sponge metagenome | isolation source: marine sponge | host: Mycale hentscheli | place: New Zealand | collected 2006 | reverse complement strand
GACGATCAGAACAACAGGTTTTCGGCGGACTTGCGTCAATGGACCGTTCTCTTTTATTGGATGCAAAAAACAGAATTTAAGGGCGGTTTTAGAATGATTCGCCATACTTTGGGCAATGTGCCAGCCAGTTTTGCGACCACTAGCTCGGTTCAATTTAGCCGACAGAGACGCTCCTCGGAACGCCCGACCAAATCGTTCATTTCAGTCATTCAAGCCCGCTTCGAGCCTGCTGGTTGATCCGCTACGCTAGCTTCTCAACGTCGACCAGTCCCCACAGGAATTATCTGATCATGCCCATTTTACGCTTTGATCCTTCCGGCAGCATCAATTCGGATTTCGGTGTTACTGAAGAGCAGGTCGCAGGTTTGTCAGGTACCTTGGCGGAATTGCGGACTGAGATCGTCGAAACCGATTCCAAACAGTACAAGTCGGGGCAGGTTCCTGAGAATAAGCAGCCTTTGGATGCTCGCTTCTTCTGGCTTCCTGAAGAGCAGTTAGCAGCCTATGAGGCGGAGCGTGGTTCGTCAGAGTTGGGAAGGATTTTTCAGGTAGCCAATGGCATCCACAACGAGATTGACGCCGTTGCAGTGCTGGGCATTGGTGGGTCCTACATGGGGGCGCGGGCAATGATGGAAGCCTGCTGCGATCCTTATCACAACGAACTGACTCGCGGTGACCGAGGCAGTAAGCCACGCATGTATTTTGAGGGAAACAATGTTGACAATGATGCGAGCAACGCTTTGCTGCATCGACTCAAAGCAGGAGGGTACGGAGCGACTGAGGCAGAGCAACGCTTTGCCATTGTTGTCATCAGTAAAAGTGGTGGAACGATGGAGACTGCTGTTGCTTTGCGACAATTCCTGGCTTCCCTCGAGACATCTTTGGGCGACCAGGCGGCAAAAGAATTGGGTCGCCTTGTAATTCCGGTTACCGGATCTTCTGGAAAACTACATGACTTGGCGTCTGCGATTGGTTGTGAGCAGGTATTCAGTGTTCCGGAAGGAGTGGGAGGGCGATTTAGTATTCTGTCGCCGGTTGCGCTGATGCCAGCAGCGATGTTGGGATTGGATTGTATGAAACTGCTGGAGGGTGCAGTTGCCATGAATGAGCACTTCAAAAATGCTGCTTACGAGGAGAATGTCGTGTTGCAGTACGTCGCGGTTAACCACCTACTTGCCAAGCATCGCAAGAAGTCGATTCGTGTGATGAGTGTGTGGAGCAAGGCTCTCGAAGCAGTCGGTTTGTGGCATGATCAACTGCTTGCAGAGTCCAATGGTAAAGAGGGGCTTGGGGTGACTCCGTTGACAACCGTAAATACCAGAGATTTGCATAGCCGACATCAGCAGCATCAGCAGGGGCATAATGACAAAGTTTTCAATAATCTCATTGTCGAACACTATCGAACGGATCCTTTGCCAGTCGGGCACAGTTCAAGAAACCAAGATTTGCTCAATGACCTCGCTGATCGCTCGTTGCCAGAAATAATGGCGGCTGCTATCAAGGGTACAAACGACGCTTTACACCAAGATGGTCACCCTACTACCAATATTTTACTGCCTCGCATTGATACGCATGTTTTGGGGCAGCTATTTCAAATGTTGATGATTGCAACAGTCGTCGAGGGCAGGCTGCTGGGGGTTAACCCTTATGGGCAGCCCGGGGTTGAGCAATACAAGCAAAACATGAACAAGAATCTCGGCCGCAGCTAACGATGGGCTTGCCGTTGAGAAAAATGCGTGCGGTTGCCAAAGCATGTGTGGATTCTTTTCAGAGCGTTCGTAGCGTGAGATCCTTTTGCTCAACGGGTCGCGTTGCCCGCTCCGTGGATGGTTTACGCGAAATTCTGGTATGAAATTCCAGATACGAACGGATCCAATGGTTTCATTGTTATCACTCCGGGTTACTTTCTTTCCATGTTGGCTACAATGGTGGGTGTCCCCCGCCCTGCCCTACCCTACGATTTGGAAACGATTCATCGATGTCAGCAGTTGACCAGCTTTTTGCCGATTTGCGATCTGATGGCCGTAAAGCGTTGATGCCATTTTTTACTGCTGGCGATCCAGACATAGCCACCACGGCACAGATCATTCAGGCCGCCCAGGCAGCTGGCGCAAATCTATGCGAGGTTGGGGTTCCGTATAGCGATCCGATCGCTGATGGACCTGTGATTCAGGCTTCTTATCAGCGTTCGCTTGACCGTGGTTTTCGACTTCAGCAGATGATGGACATGGCCGAAAGTTTGAAGTCAGAAGTCACCGTGCCGTTGGTGTCGATGGTCAGTTACGCAATCATTTATCGCGTCGGTTTGAAAAAATACGTGCAGCAAGCAAAGACCGCAGGTTACGCCGGTGCAATTGTGCCTGACTTGTTGGTCGAAGAGGCAGATGAGTTATCGCGGATTTGTACCGACGAGGACTTCAGCTTGGTGCAGCTGGTCACGCCGACGACACCTCGAGAACGCCAGGTCAGGATTGCTGAGTCTTCTTCAGGTTTTCTTTATTACGTATCTGTCACTGGAATTACAGGAGAGAGGACCGCTCTCCCAGAGGATTTGGTTGACAATGTGAAGTGGCTTCGGGGACAGACGGACTTGCCCATCTGCATTGGGTTTGGAATCAGCGGCCCCGAGACTGCTGCCAGACTGGCGCCTGTTGCTGATGGCCTGATAGTGGGATCGGCTGTGGTCCGAAGGGTGCATGATGCTGGAAATACTGATGCAGCAGTGACACACGTTACCGAATTTGTTACCGCGTTGCGTCGCGCGATCGACAACGCGCCAAACCAACTTGTATGACAGATTGCTCCAAACGCGAACAGAGTGGACGCTACAGATTTATGGATTCAAACCCACGACGAGACTTTCTTAAGAAAGCCGCTTCAGCGTTACCGATTGTTGCAGCAACCGCTTCGAATGAAGCGAGTGCAGTCGATGAAAAAAATGAAGCTGACACGCAAGACCCACAGTCATGGCAGGGCCGGATGAAGGCCCCTGATGACGGCAAGCGTTATGGTTGGTTCGTCGATACACGGCGATGCTTTGGATGTCACGCTTGCGAAGTCAGTTGTAAATCTGAAAATGATGTACCTTTGGGGAACTACATTCGTCAAACCACTTATCTTGATAAGGGTAAATATCCAGAGGTGGCAAGGCTGTTTTTACCGATGTCCTGTCAGCACTGTGAGGATGCTCCTTGTATCAAGGTTTGCCCATGCGGGGCTCTTCACAAAGAGGCTGGAGGCACCGTGGCTGTGGATTATGACATCTGTTGTGGTCACGGCTCCTGTGTCGATGCCTGTCCGTACGGAGCAATCTATATGGATCCAGTCGCTAGCCAGGCGGTCAAGTGCCACAACTGTTATCACCGTGTGGAATCCGGAATGGAGCCGGCTTGTGTGCCGACTTGCCCTGCCGAAGCACTGAATTTTGGTGACCTGAACGATCCTCAATCAAGGGTCAGTCAGGCAATGAAGCGAGCGAAGGATGAGGATGTTGAACTGGTGCAGATCCGAGTAGAAAAAGAGACAAAGCCCAGGATGTGGTTCGCTGGCCCTGCAGCCGCTGAAATCGAAAAGAAATTGCCTCGTGAGGGTGAGTCTTATCGTCCTGAGTCATACGATATCTACAATTGGAAGGAGGAGGAACTATGAGTCAAGATGACAATCCTCAATCCCGCCTGAGCCAGCGACGACGTTTTTTGAATCTTGGATTGGCCACGATAACAAGTGGCGTTCTTATCAGTCGCAACAGCAAAAGCGAAGCTGGGCAGGCACCTGCTACTGGGATCCCGGGTGACGAAAATGGTACTGACGATCGCCCGGTCCTGGACTCGCCTCAGCGGCGAATTGATATCGAAAAGTGGCGAAAGCTGAAGTCTGAGCCTTATGAGTTGGGGTCTTTTGGAGAGATGCCTGGTGTCTGCAATTTGCCCGGACCGTTGGCGAAGCGAAATTGGCCAGATCGTGCAAAGTATGAAGGGGCGGTAAAGGTCCCTGGGATGTGCCAACTGTGCAGTACGGTTTGTGGCATGATTGGATATGTCAAGGATGGTCGTCTGTTGAAGGTGGAGGGAAATCCCAAAGACCCCAACAGTCGTGGTTATTTGTGTGCACGCGGTCAGGCTTCCTTGAATCACCTGTATCATCCGGAGCGTTTACTTTATCCATTGAAGCGTGTCGGAGAACGTGGTGAGGGAAAGTGGAAGCGTATCAGTTGGGATGAAGCACTGGATGAAATTGCTGAGAAGCTCAAAGCGGTACGAGACTCTGGGCATCCAGAGGAGTTCGCTTTCCACCAGGGACGACAACGTAGTAAGGATGCTTTGAAGCGTTTTTTGGATGCCTTTGGAACAAAAACTCAACTTTCACATCGCTCACTTTGTTCGGGGAATCGACGTGCAGCCAATCTCACCGGTTTGTGGGAAAGCGATTGGGATCTCAATGACGTTGAACATTCAAAGTACATTCTCAATTTCGGATCAAATGTTTTTGAGGCACATCAGGGTCATGTCCCGTTTGCGAGTCGCGTGCAACGCGGACGTTTTGAAAATGGAGCGAAACTGGTAACGTTCGATGTACGGATGTCAAACACTGCCGGCGGTAGTGATGAATGGCATTCGCCATTTCCTGGAACGGATGGGGCGGTTGCGTTGGCAATGTGCAATGTGATCATTTTCCAGAATCTACATGATGAACAATTCATCAAACGCTGGACTAATGTAAGTGTCGACGAATTACGGCAACACTTGAAGTCTTATACCCCTGATTGGGCTGAGTGAGTTAGTGGTATTGCGGCTGATGACATTGTGAGGATTGCTACCGAGTTTGCTGCTGCGGCACCCGCGGCGACAACGATCTGTAACCGTGGAAGCTCTGCGCATCTGAACGGTTTTTATAACGATCGTGCCATTGGAATGCTCAATGCACTGGTGGGAAGCGTTGGAAAGAAAGGGGGTTGGTGTTGGTCTCCTTGGGGAGGTTTGGAACCGGTAGTCAAGACACCACCGATGCCACCTGGAGCAAAAACGCAAAGTGTACTCGAGGATCCTCCTGAGTATCCACTTGCCAATGTATGGAGACGGATGCGTGTAGGTGAAATCGTTTATCTCTACCTGTTGCAGGATCGCGCAAAGTTACAGGCTTACATGACGTACAACCTCGACTCTCCAATGACTTGGCCCGAGGAAAGCATGACTCAGCAGATTTTGTCTGACGAGGAAAAGATCCAGTTTCACGTGTGCATCAATTCCTTCTATAACGAAACTGCACACTTTGCCGATATCGTGTTGCCATGGACGACTTTCATGGAACGGTGGGATTTGGACGCGCGCGCTTCATACAATTTGCGTCCTTACGTTGGTCTAAGAACGCCTATGGTGGAACCACTCGGTGAGTCCAGAGACGTTCGGGATTTTTTTCCCGAGTTAGCGCGACGCATCGGAGATGGTATGGAGCAGTGGTATCCGGAAAAGGATGTTAAGGAGTACATGGAAAAGTGGGCCTCTACGGTCCCCGAAAACCCCCAAACTGGTAAGCAAGGTCTCGAGCGATTAATGGATGAGGGTGTTTGGGAGCAGGAGCGTGAGCCGTTTTATGAACCCTACAACCAAATCCTGTCAGACGCCGAAATGCAGGGAGCGGTCATTGATGATCAGGGGCTGATTAGCAAGAACGGTCTCGGGATAGGGATTGTCGTTGATGGTACTGCTTTGAGGGGATTCAAAACCCCAAGCCGAAAATTTGAAATTCGCAGTGCCTTTGTTAGCAAGATTGGACGCAATGAGGATTGTTCCGAGTTGATTGCAGCCAGTGGCATGGTGAAAACGAAAAATCGTCCTGATAGCCACCTGCCGCACAATGTCAGAATTGAGGACATGCCAATCTGGACCCAACCTCGTGAATTGCAGGACTTACCAGATGATGAGTTGGTCATGACCAGCTTCAAGTGGAACGTTCACAATCATGGTAGAACCATGAACTTGAAGTGGTTGGCTGAAATCGTTCACTCCAATCCCGCTTGGTTGAATCCCGAGACAGCTGGACGTTTTGGTTTGAAGGATGGTGACTGGATCGAGATCACGTCCTTTTATTCACGTGAACTCGAGAAAGTATCCCCACATCTCAATCGCAAAGACTTGCCCGAGGCCAGCGGCCGACGGGTGGTTTCAAGTATGCGTGTGCCTGTTGTGCTCATGGAGGGGATTCATCCTCGTGTCATTGCAATGAGTAACAGTTGTGGACACACCCAATACACCTCTGTTGCACAGGCTCGAAAAGAACCAGCTGATAATTTGCAGTTGGCTGGATGCGATCCTGAAACCTATCAGGATGCTGATTGGCAGAGGAATATGTGGTGGCAGGATGATTCTGGTGGGGACCACACCAAGTGGCAACGAAATAGCGGTAACGGCTGGAACCAGAACAGGTTGATGCCCATTGCCCCTGATCCTGTGACTGGTCAACAGGCATTTCATGACACCGTTGTTCGGATCAGGAAAATTGATTGATAGAGAAACGCAAAGTCTTGAATCTGTGGCAACGGTATACTCACTTCTTGCGCGGTTGTGGGTGCAGGAGGTTGATGCTCCTTTGCTGAAAGGGATGGCTGAGGAACCGTTGAGTTCGGCATTGTCGCAGCTGAACCTAATGCTTCCGGGCGAGTCACTTGAGCAACTTGCGACTGAATATTGTGCTCTATTCATTGGGCCAAAGAACGCGTTGCTTCCCATGCAGTCGGTTTGGCAGAAAACCCAATTGGATGGTCAGTCGGCAAGTTCCGTAGCGAAGTTTGCAGAGCTTGTTGGTTATGTGATGCCAGCACCCGCGCTCTGGGATCATCTTGGTATCCAATTAGATTTGATGTCCCATTTGGTGTTGGCAAGTGGCTCCCAGGAAAAAAAAGACGAGGAAAGCGATGTGGCTTGGGAAGTTGCAAATGCATTTTTTGAACGACATTTAAACTGGCCATCTCCACTGCTGTTGGGGACTTCGCAAAGAGCCCGTTTGCCGCTGTATCGTTCCCTTGCTGAAATCACCCAACAATTCCTTGAAATGGAACGGAAGACGCGTTTTTCAACATCCGTGTGAATTGTTTGCTTCCAAAACACACGAGCTAGCAGCATTTCGCCGCATCACAGGATGCCTTGCTACGCACCAATCAAGACCAGGTATCCTCTAGCGATGACGAAACCAACACCTTTACCGACTGATCCTACTGAGTTGAGAGACTTGGCATTGGCCGTATTGCAGAAAGATAGATTTCCCTATCTGGCCTCGATGGATGGTGACCAAGCGAGGGTTCGCCCCGTTTCTCCTGTCAGAACTGAGGGGTTCACGGTTCATGTTGCTAATTTGCGTACTTACCACAAAACACAGGAAATCGCGAAAAATCCGAAAGTTGAGTTGTGCTATCTCGACAAAAATCACCACCAGGTCCGAATCACGGGAGTGGCCCGTGAAGAGCAGGACCGTCAATTGTTGCAGCAGATCTGGGACGAAAATCCGTTGCTTCGCAATTATCTCGGGTCCATTGATAATCCGGACCTCATCGTTTATCGAGTGGATCCTGAAAGTGTTAGATACATGCGTGAGTGGGCATTGGAGTATCATGATGTGCCATGGACTTGACTCAACAAGTCGATTCGAGCATTGACGTAATTGGGGCGAACGGTGCGTGAGTTATTTCGAACTCTGCCATTGATGTGTCTTGTATTGCTTGTCCCGATCGTTCCCTTCCTGTTATTTGGCGGGCAAGTGAATGATTGGCTCAGAGGCTTGACTGAAGATCCACCTGAACCTTTAGCCGCCTTTACATTGATTGTGGGGCTGTTGGCAACGGACATCCTGCTTCCTATCCCGTCCAGTGTGATCAGCACTCTCAGCGGTTGGCAGTTGGGCTGGTTTTGGGGGACATTAGCTACGTGGCTTGGGATGAACGTAGGAGCCATACTGGGCTTTGCGTTAGCACGACGGTACGGTCGAAGGTTTGCACTGTGCTTTTCGCGGGGGCGAGATCTTGAGCGTATCCGAAAAGTGAGTGATCGGTATGGGCCACTGGTTCTGGTGCTAACCAGAGCTATGCCGGTTTTTGCCGAGGCCAGTGTTTTGATGGCAGGAATCCATCAATTGGCATGGCGAAGATTCATACCAGCAATCATTGGAAGCAATCTTGGGATTGCGATTGCCTATGCAGCCTTTGGCGATTACGCCGAACGCCATCAATGGCTGCCATTAGCACTAACTGTTTCGATTGCTGTACCCATCGTCGTGGTAGGACTCGCCCGACGATGGCTGCCGGAGGACACGCAGGAGGCAGTCGACGGTTCGATTGAGACCGAGTCTCACTGAGTAATCTGCGACTATCCGCAGGAATGCAAGTCATCGTGGCCAAAAATGGGCGTCATTGAAGTGCCAACCGTTACAGTCGTCACAGATGGCGTTCTTGCCTGACTGTTCAGGCTTTTCTGGTCGTCAATTCCCCGTTGATTGCCCGCCTTTACGCAATCGGTGTGCTACGTTTTTTTGCCACCCTTCCACTGTGTGCCTTCATTCACGGGGACACGGAAAAGTCAGGGACTTTCCCACCATCCAAGGACATTGACATGACTGTATCCAGCACTGATCAGACTCTCGACCAAAACGTTCTTACTCTCGACCGACGTACTGCCGATCGCAGAGCTAACAACACCACTAGCGACACGGGAAATACCGACACTCTGGATACTGGTGTTGTCGTTGAGTCGCGACGTAAGACTCAACGTCGACGCCACATTGATCCCACAACCTGTGAGCGTGATTACAGCAATCCTGAAATCGAATTCATGCGTGCCATGGATGACTACAAGCGTGACGCGGGACGTATGTTTCCTACGTGTAGCGAAGTGCTCGAAGTCATCCGTTCATTGGGATACTATCAACTTACAGAAGAGCAAGCAGAGATGCTTGGGCTTGAGGAGGATGTGCTGGAACAGGACGAGAGTGGTGCAGAATCGATCACTGAAGAGTCCGAAGATTTTATTGACGCATAGCCCCAGAAATGCATGTCGGCTAACGTCGCTATCTGTTTAACTCATGAGCAGCCTGGAACCACGGTCACATTGTTTTGTGATCGCTTCTGGGCTGTTCTCGGTTTTGCGGGACGCTTGAGGGGATGGTGTGAACCAACTAATTCGACTTGTGGCTTATCTTTGGACGCTTTCGAATACACTTTTGGGTATTGCCTGCGGGTTCATTCTTTGTGAAAAATTCCAGATCATAGATGGCGTGTGTGAAATTCATAGTCCCACCATCGCCAGAATCGTACGGCGATTTCCCGTGCCCGCTAGTGCGATCGCCTTGGGGCATGTTCTGTTGGCTCGGGACCAAAAAACGTTGGGGCGAACGAGAACCGTTGAACGCGTCCATGTGCGACAGTATGAGCGTTGGGGAATCATGTTTGTTCCGGCGTATCTTCTTGCGCCTACAGTCCTCTTCCTGCAATGAAAGGGCGGGTACCGGGGAAAACGTTTGAAACAGAGGCTTACGATGTTGACGGTGCATATTTGTGAAAAGATGAGACTCTGCCAATATCAGTTGATCACTGCTGAATTCTGATCGCGGAATGCTGTTCTTTCTAGTTCCAAGCTTCCATTGGTAACTCAGAAGCAAGTTCATCCATCGACTTGTTGAGTTGATCCATAAGTTCGCGTTTGTTCAGTTGGCTCCCAAGCGGTTTACCCACAAACATGTCACAAAAAAACGGTACCAGTAAAGCTTCACCTTTTGGCAATGCCTTGCCTAGACCGTGCATGAATACAGGTGTGATCGGTATTTCAGGATGTCTACGTGCAAGATGAGCAACACCACTCTGGAGTTCGTCCATTTTTTCCGGTTCGCCCCGCGTGCCCTCAGGGAATAATAAAACGATACCATTGTTTTGAAGCACCTTAGAGATAGGATCCAGTGGATGTTTTCCCTTTTCGCGGCGGATCTTACTTCGGTCGATTGGTATGATCCCGACGATGCGGGTCGCAAACCAGCGTCGCACTCTGCGCGTCATGAAGTAATCAGCTGCTGCCACGGGCCGGACGTCTGGTAGACGCTTCAGACCAAGCACATTCATCAGTGCGAATACATCGAGATGGCTATTGTGGTTGGCAACGATGATGGCTGGCCCTGAACTTGGTAGCAGTTCGCTGCGTCGTACGTTGGTTCCCAAGACAATCATCATCAATGGACGCACGATCAAAGCAAAGAATGCTATTCGTAAGACTTGGTTCATTGGTGGTAACAGTAATGAATGAAATGGAAGAACAGTGGGGCTGTAAAAATCAGGTTTCCCACGCGGTCGAGCACGCCTCCGTGACCGGGAAGCGTTGCCCCAAAATTCGTGATCTTTAAGTCGCGTTTTAGTGCACCTATGCAAAGTTCACCTGCGAATCCCATACAAGCAATCATACATCCGGCCAACATCGAGTGAGTAAGGTCCATCGGAGTGATCAAAGGGCCAACGGACCCTGCAAGACAGGTTGTTAAAGTGATCCCACCGAATAGACCTGCATAGGTCTTTCCAGGGGCTATGTTGGGCGACACCTGTTTCTTTCCCAACGGCCTGCCTGATACGTATTGGAATATGTCATTTGTCTCAGCCATGATGATGAGGAAAATGAGTAAGCCAGGACCCGGGTGCTGTCCGGTAAGATTCACCGCATCAACTGCTCCATTGGACGCATTTTGTGTCAACGGATTGGTCAGCAGGTAGGCAGTGTGTGACAGGCTGTAAACCGTGATCATGAGCGCCCAAAGCAATGTTCCTGCGGCTTTTTGAAAACCTTCAACCTCACCAATCATCCACATTCGCGTGGGCAACCACGAAAACATGATAACGGGAATGAATACCAGGAACATCTGGTAGTTGTCACTCGTCGCGAAATAGTATTGGGGAATTACTGACAAGTAAGCGTAAAAAAGAACTCGCCGGTCAGCGCGTCTTGTGGGCGACATTGAAAGAAACTCTTTCAATGCGAAGAAGCTGATGAATCCAAAGAATATGGCGCCACCGTTTGGCGATACACACAATGCGAGTGAAAACAGTCCTGCCAATGACCACCATGTTCGGATGCGATGGCGGATCAAGGTGTCGTCGTCGTCAGGGTAGCAACGCATCTTGATAAACAGAAGGCAGTTTAAAACTGCAAGTACAGCAAAAATCGCGATCAACGTGATGCGGATTTCCCAAGCAATGTGGCTCATCGTTTTGCTGCTCGTCCGGAATCGAGTTCGAGAAAAGTTTTCAGGGCATTAGCTATTTCAAGTCAAGCATCAAAAGGTCAGGTGAACCTTTCAGCCATGGAAGCCACGTTCTGTTCGCTTCGTGCAGAAGTGCTTTCCCGAGTTGCCGTCGCAATGACGTGCCGTTCTCTTTCTAGTCGGTGCTGGTCCCGATCCGTTGTGATCATCATAACAATCCCCACTGCACCCTGTCACAGCATCGACGGCGTTCGATGCGGAATCAGGCGTCGATTCGGTCAACGCAGGACTTTTCGTGATCCTCTCCATGAGCGATTTTGGGACAATTTTATGCTTGCAAATAGGTCGCTTGTTATGTCGAGAAGAGGATTGAGGGCTGTTTTTTCGCGGAACCACGGTTTTTCATGCAGTGGATTTCGGTTTTTCAGGACGCTGTGCAACTTGTCTGTTTGTTCCTGTCGATTCCCCGGTTTGGCGTTGTGGTACTGAGCACAGATTTCGTAACGTCCCGCGAATAACAAAGATGTTTTTCCGAGAAGCGTGACTTCGGAGAGCACTGATGCATGTCAATTGCAAGCGAGGCAGGGATGTACGCCGCAACTTATAGATTCATGACTTGGGTAATGGTATTCGTTACCTCGATCGCGTTTGGGTGCCGAGGTGCACAAAAATTTGGGCACAATCTGCAGGTTCGCACGAGTAATGACGTTGAGGTAGCGGAGCTTGACTCTCCAGAACAGCGGCTGGCGACTTCCTCGCGCGCTGAAAGCAAAATTGATCAGTCCGGCGAAATCGAATTGAGAGGCGCAAGGAATTTAGAGACTCGTCCAGCCTCTTTAAAGACTCAGTCTGACACAAAAAAAATACAGGCATCATCCGCTTCCACAAAGGTGACAGAGGATTTGGATAACGCCCCAGAGGTAAGTGCAACGGACTCGACTGATGTGGTTGCTGATGTAGGATCCATCGAAACGGACAGTCTTTCAGCTCGATCTACCAAAGACGCACAACGACCAGACGCAGCTGAAGTCATCGCAACAATCAATAATTTACCTGCGGCAGAACGTGAGCGGCTTCGGCAGCAGTTGAAGAGCGAATTGGTTGCTACTGATCAAACTACACAGCCCAATCCAATTGATTTGGCATCGGGGACGATGGATCGATTGCCAGTGTTGCCACCATCTCGAGATTCGGTTCCAGCGGTTGCTCCTGCACGCATTGGAGTTGGGTTCGAACAGGATACAGCTAAAACAAAATCAGGCATTTCGGCCTCTTTAAATGACGTGAAGCCACTTGCATTGACCGAACAGGAAAAAGACGCCGTTGCGCAAAAGCTTCTTCAGAATCATGCGAATGTTGCTAATGCAGCCGGTGGGGGAGGATTGGATCGCACGACAGTGCAAACGGCTAGCGGTACCCAGGATCAGGCAGCTCACAGTCGGATTGTGCAGGCCTTCTCACCTGAGCTTTTATCAGAATTATCTGAAGACGTGCTTTATGACGCTTTGGCTCAACAACTGAGCAAAGCTCCTACCAGCGAGGAGCCTGCAGAACGGACAGCTCGTTTGATACGTTTGCGACACTTGCTTGTGCTTTCGGGGGATCCCGACGCAGCAGTCGAGGAAGTCAGCGGTTTATCGGAAGCTGAGCAGGAGTTTCTTCGGCACCAACTTTTGGGACTTTGGACAATCATTGATCCTGAGGGACATCCAACATCACCAAGTCGTCGGTTTACTTCTGCGGTACCTCAGATTCGTGAAGCAGCCAAATTCGCGGCGGCTGCGACAGATGCACTCGAAGTGAGGGCCTTGGCATTCTGCACTGACATTCAATCGTATGGGCAATTTAAACGATTCGAAGGCAATCGTTTCGATGCTGGGCAACAGGTGATTCTTTACTGTGAGATTGATAACTTTACCGCCAAGCGTGTAGACGGCGGTTTTGAGACACATTTGCAGGGAAGTTACGACATTTACGATTCCGAGAATCGTAAAGTACTCAGCCAGTTATTGCCGGGAGATCAGCAGGTCTCTGCGAACTATTTGCGAGATTATTTTATCGCCTATCAGATGTTGATCCCTCAGGAATTACCTGCTGGAACTTACAAGTTGCGACTCACGATGGAAGATCGTAATGGTAAGAAATATGGTAACTCTGATATCCCCTTCGAAATTGCGAAGTAGGTGATTCAGGAATCTAGTGGGATCGTGTCCATGATTTGATAAGTCGGTCCTGACTTGTCAAGGAAACTGGCGACTAACTGCAGTGAACTTACAAGCATGCCACCTAGGTGAGTTTCTTCTTCAGCGACAAGACGTTCCATCACATCACTGCTGGCCAGCCGCGATGTACTGCGAGTGCGTCCAAGCGTCAGGTGGGGTATGTAGTCCCTGGGTTCCTGTTTGAATCCAAGCTCAGCGAGAGATATTTCTAGTTGAGATACAATTCTGGTGAGTGTACCTGATGCATCGTTGATCCCTGCGTATAGAATGCGAGGGCGCTCCAGGCTTGGGAATCCACCTGTACCGCCAAAATCGAGGTGAAACGGTGAGTGATCGACGCAGACCCTTTGGATGACGTTACAGACGGCGGGGACCTCTGTGTTATCAACGTCACCAAGGAACTTGAGAGTCAAATGCAGGTTGTCAGTGGGAACCCACTTGATGCCGTCATTTGCTTGACGAAGTCGCTGCAGCATCCGGGCTGAATTTCGGTTGACGTCGGGTGCGAGCTGAATAGCGATAAATGATCGAATGTTTTTCATGGTGCCAATCGTACACGGAATTATGTCTGAGTTTGAGCCGCCGCCATTTGATCCTCACCCGTTTTTAAGGGGTGGCCACCTACAGACCATTGCAGCCACACGTAAAGTGTCATCCGATCTGCTCAGACCCAGTCAGCACGTCGTTTCCGTTTCAGCAGGCGATTCGATCGTTTTACACGAGGATTGTCCACATGATTGGGTACCAGGTGATCGGTCGATTTTGCTGGTGCACGGTCTTTCAGGATGTCATTCGGCCCCGTACATGCTTCGGTTAGCGGAACGTTTTTTAAAACTAGGTTCACGCGTTTTTCGAATGGACATGCGCGGATGTGGAGCGGCACGACCACTCGCTCGCAATCTGGCTCATGCCGGTCGTAGTGACGATGTAGTTTCGGCGCTTCAATTCATTTCTGCCAAGTCTCAGAAGGGGCCGGTGCTGGCGATCGGTGTTTCTTTGGGTGCTGGACAACTACTGCGGGCCGTGGGCCGGATCGGATGCGGTGTTGCGATAAAACCAGTCTGGTTTGAGCGTTTGGAACGCATTGCTGTGGTAGCACCACCGTTGGATTTGAGGCGTTGTAGCGTCAACATGCAACGTTGGTCATTGAGGCCTTACAACTACTATTTCATTCGCTTGCTTCTGGACAGTGTCCCTCCCGGTGTTCTTCAACGTGCCGAATTTCAAAAAGCGATATTGGAAAGACGCCCGAGGACTCTGTGGGAGTTGGACGATCGGATCACGGCACCACTGAGTGACTTTGACGGGGCAGAAGACTATTATGACCAGGCATCAGCCTGCCACGTAGCAAGTTTCAACACTGTGCCCACACTGGTTCTGGCGGCGGCGGATGATCCCATCGTTCCCGTCGGTTGTTTTACTGACAATCCTGGCCTGTGGCCACCGACGACGCGTTTGTTCATTACTAACACTGGTGGTCACATGGGGTTCTTGGATCGTCGTCGAAAGTGCTGGGTTGACGAAGCCTTGGTATCTTGGTTTTCAGCCTGATTTTCCCACTGCATCGAGCAGGTGTTCACTTCGTTTTTATTTCGTCGTCCAGATCGGATCTGGGACCATCTCCTCAGCAACGGCGGAGCCCTGATCTGCACGCCCGCTACCAGCCATGCCACTGATGATTTCGACGGTCATGTCGTGATCACATGTGATTTGGCAACTAAGCCTGACTCCGGGATCTGAGATCTCACGAACCCTTAAGGTATCTTTCTCAGCCTGAGTGATCTTTTCTGGTTCTCCATGAATGAACTTGATTCGACAAGAGGTGCATTTTGATTGACCACCGCAGGCGTGGAGTTGGTCCGTACCAGCTTCCTCTACAAGTGCTTTCACAAGTCGTTTACCAGGGGTGATTTCAAATTCACCCACTCCTTGAACGCTTAACTTTGGCATGGCATCAGTTTCCTGGTTTGCTTCAAATTGATTTGTATGAAAAGGTTCGTTGGACTTAATCGAGCCAGTGTGTGGCCTTCTACCCAAACGCTTTGACTCTTCGAGTACACCTTCTCCACAGAAGGATAGTGTCCCCGACAACTGTTGTGCAAGCAGATCTGCTTTGCAGCGGACGATCTTTCAGGCGTGTCGTAATTCAGGGTGTTGCGGGAGAGCTGCGGAGTGGCTTCGAATCACCAGCAGGTGAAGCGTTGGAGATGCCTTGTAGAATTCTCTGGGTTTCGTGGCGTACGCGCATAAGTTCAAGTTTTTTTTCTGCAGCACTGACTGCCATCTTTTGTTGTAAGAAATTCCCGGACGTATTGAGCCCTCGTGCGATCAGGCGTTGTTGCAGTTCAATTTTTTTACTCAGTTGCAGCAAAGCAAGTTCCGCTTCGATCACATCGAGTTGGCACAAAAGCAAAGTTTCTTTCTGGGTGGCTTGTGTGATCGTAAGTTGGCTTTCGGCGCGGGCTATCGACAGTTCTGCCGCCGCGATTTCAACTTGAGTTGGCTTGGCGGAATGCGTGAGGAGTTGATTACGTTCTGCCAGTGCGAGCCTTAGGGCCGCTTGCGATTCCTTGACGCTCATACCAGCGTAGGGCCTTGTGGATAGCAGCGTTCTTTCAAGTCGTGCAACCCGTGTAGCGAGATTGGAGGTGGTTGTTGTCACACCAAGAATATCCGATCCACGCTGAACAGCTTCGTCTTGGATTCTGTTTTCAATTCGGATTCGATCCTGGAGATCTTGAGCTGACTCTGTTTGGGTTTGCCCTGAGCAAACACCACCTTGATTTACCAGGAATAGCACCGCCAATCCGTGGAATATGGCAAGTGAGTGGGGAAGTTTGGATGTAGATCGCATTTTGTGTCAGCTCTTCAATGGGTTGTCGGTAAACGGGCTGTTTCGACTATTATTGGAGCAGGTTTTTGGCAGGTGTCGATGATTTGCAGGATGCTTCATAACTCGATGTCAGATTGACATGGGCGATGCATACACACATTAGCTACGATGCTTGTTCGACTTCGCTAGCTTCTATTCCCGTGTGAAATTAGTGTGGTTCATGGATCGACGACAATTCTCGCTTGCAACTTTGGCTCTTTTGGGAACCGCCGCACACTGTTCGGGTGAGCCATGGGAAAACGAAGATGGCTCATGGACCGTTGCTGTGATCGGGCATACTGGACGTGGTGATTACGGGCACGGTTTGGACACAGTTTGGAGTCATCTTCCTAAAACAACTGTCAAAGGTGTTGCTGATGCAGATGAAGCGGGGCTCGCGAGGGAGTTGAGCAAACTTGGTTTGGATTCGGTAAAGGGATATTCAGATTATCGAATTATGCTTCGGGAACTGCAGCCGGACATTGTTGCGATTTGTCCCCGACATGTTGATCAACATCGTGACATGATTCTTGCTGCGGTGAATGCGGGTGCCAGAGGTATCTATGTTGAGAAGCCTTTCGTTCAAAACCTGCAACAACTGGATGAAGTTGTCAAAGTGTGTCGCGAGAGTGGTACTAAATTGGCAGTTGCTCATCGAAATCGATATCACCCTGTTTTAAAGACAATTGACGGACTGATTGGTGATGGAAAAATTGGGCGTCTATTGGAAATACGGGGACGTGGTAAGGGGGATGGTCGTGGGGGAGCCGAAGATCTTTGGGTCTTGGGGTCACATGTATTGAATTTGATGGCCTACTTTGGTGGATCGCCGACGACCTGTTCGGCAACTTTGTACAGGCAGGGACGACGGGTTGTGAACGAGGATCGCGTGTTGGGTCGTGAGGGACTTGGCTGGTTGGCGGGAGACGAGTTGCATGCCAATTACAGATTCGCGAGGGGGGTTACCGGATATTTTGATTCCATCGCAAATGATGGCACGCAGAATCAGGGATTCGGACTGAGTCTGGTTGGAAGTCAAGGTCGGATTCAGATTTGGTGCGACGATTCGCCGCTCGCTATGATTTTTCCAGGCAATCCGTTTGAGTCTGCCGCTTCAAGCAACAAGGCGCTGCCGATTTCGACCGCAGGGGTTGGGCTGATTGAGCCCATTCATGGGCTGCACAGAAAGCTCCACCAGCATGTCATCCCCGTGGAGGATTTGTTGGATTCAATTCGTTGCGACCGTGAGCCCATCTGCGGACTTGAGGATGCCGGAGCGACCGTCGAAATGATCTGCGGGGTTTTCGAGTCCCACCGTCTAGGGCGAACGGTCAAGTTTCCACTGGTGAACAGGGATCATCCACTATCGAAATTTGGCTGAGATCGTTGTTTTTTCAGATTCTGTCACTGTGAAGAACTGTCCTGAATCCTCGGTTAAAGGGCTCTTGGAGAACAGTGGGAGCCCGTGTTTTCATGTGAAGTGGACCTCCCCACATCTTCGCGAAAAAACAGACTCGTGGTAAACTCTGGGATTACCCCTCG
>JAAHTH010001764.1_pt1 | contig 17886 bp, 5 predicted proteins | sample 6116091 | NCBI WGS metagenome assembly JAAHTH01 (sample SAMN13939990, study PRJNA603662) | sponge metagenome | isolation source: marine sponge | host: Mycale hentscheli | place: New Zealand | collected 2006 | reverse complement strand
GTGTCCAAATGGCATTTGTGCTTCCGTTATTTCCTAGAAGGTGTTTTTGGGGTTTGTGTCAGTTCCCTTGACCGGCCCGTAGGGTAGGTTTTGTACTGATACTTTATAATCTGAAACGTAAGGGATAAACAAACCTTCTCCTGTAGATGGGTCTTCTTTATTTACTGGGAATCTCTGATGATGAATGTAATTTCCAAAGATTTGAAAGTTGCTGATTTGAATTTGCTCAACAATGTTTCCATTTGAAAACGGAGAGTTCGAACCAAGTTTTGCAAACACGCCATAGGTGTTGGACGTGCCCGGATTAGGACCGGGTGTTCGTAGAACTCCAGACTTTTCCCAGTATTCACTGTCGAATACTCTTGGGGGTTCGCCCGAAAGTTGTGCAAGCTGTGGGTCTGTTTCCAGATTTGGATACGGATACGGATAATTGATTCCAAAGCCTTGATTTACATTTCGATCTTGGAGACTGTCAAATAACGCTTCTTCGCCAGATGGTAAAATACCACTAGGTGTGCTATCATAAGACCTTTGTGTATCGTTAAGGGGCAAGTAAGGGCCATAAGTAGGAGCAAAATCGTTCCAACTTGGTCGTGGAAATGCGTGTGTCATCTATCTAGCTCGTATGTCCAAGAAATATTAAAAGAATATGTACCCTCTTTAGGACTCCAGCTTTCTGTGGGTGCAGATATGAAATATTTTCTTACTCCCGGTTCTCCTGCTGGACTCAATTCTCCAATTAAAGAGGCTATCTGCGTAGCTGTGGGTTCTACAAGACTGGGCTTTTTGGAAATCAGGGTAGTTCTAGTGTTCCCATAAGGAATTTTCGTATAGTCCATTGTTAAGTTTATGGATACATCTCTTTTGTATTCTGTTCTACCGCCAATGTATTGCAAGATAGGGCCAGTTGGTCTGCCTATGACGGGAATGGTAGCGAACACATCTCCCGGATAAGTATCGTTAACTTGAATACTTTCAGCTATTACACCCTCAATAATGTTGGTAGGTCTGTTGTTAAATGATAGACTATACCCGATCTCTCCGTTGAATTGGTTTGTTGATATACTTACTGAAGTCGGCTGAGAATTAAGCTGTACCGCTACAAGGTTGTTTGCACGTTTATAAATTTCGCTAGTTAATCCAAACTGACCATCGTTTGTAACATCGTTATACTTTTCTCTTGCGGAAGAATAGGCATCTTTCCCTGTAGTATTTGTACCAAATCCACTAGGCAAAATGGAGGTAAGACCTTTGATGCTTCCTTCGATACCAACCGAAACGAACGGATCAGTATTCGAAGTAGATGTGGTCATGGAGTAGTTTTCTGTAGCACTACCACTGGCTAAAATCCAATTCTCCGATACGCCATAGGTTCCATCCGTGACGTTAATCTGCTCTGTTCTTATATGATTGAATCCACCATACGCATCAACAAGGTCTACAGTTCCAGAGCCTATCTGACCGACTATATTAGGGTACGAGCCAGAAGGGTTGTCTGCCAGTCTAGACAGAACAAAATCTTTAGCCTGCATCCAAGCCGGTTTGTACAAATTGATAGCTGGTGCATCTGGGTCAAGATCGACTGTTTCGTCATACCTTTTAATCGCAGAGTCGCCATATACAGTTTTACCTGTCGCTGATAGGTTGTGGCTAATTCTATATGTTCTTGGGTTGTCAACAGACTCGCTAACAGAATCGTCAACTTCTAAAGCCCAATCTTCTGAGTACGTCTCTATAAATCGAGTGAGTTTGTCTTCGAGAAAATCTTTTGCTGTCGGATTTCCTGTGTCATCTAAGAGGATTCCTGAGTTGGCTAAAGTGGCGGCCTCATCAACAACTAGGCTTTCGTCATCGAAATTTCCACGAAGTAAATAGTCTGCTTCCAAAACTATTGTATATTTAGACTGAGTTGTGTAAGCCTGATCGCCTTCAAAGTCTACGCTAATGACACGAGGATAACAAACAATTGTGGCACCAGCATTGTCCATAACGTCAGTAAGCTCAACACGTTGACCATCACGAGCAAAAAGAGATCGCAAAACCCTTTGTTTACTAAGAATAGCAGAAGCGTATTTAGGTAAAACCTGACCACCTACGCTGCCAACGCCAGTAATATCTTGCTTGTAAGGTTTGTTTGTAAGTCCCTCACTAACCCTCCCTTCGGAAAAAGCCGCCTCTGGGCCTTTACTCGGTTCCCAACCTAAACCACCACCACCTCCAGCCATCGCCCCGTAAGGCATATTGGTTGCAGGGTCAATTGCATAAGGAGAACCGTGTGCAGGAAGCAAAGTCCCTGTCAGAGTAATAGAATAAGTTACTCCAAAGTTTCCTTCTTTATTTTTTAACGTATTGGTAGTTATGGCTATAAAGGGGGTTGGCCTAATGGCACAATCTTCGTTTTCTTGGTTTTTGTATCTTACTCTGATTGGCATTAGAAACCCCTCATGCGAAGTGGTAATGATCCAGAAGTTTGAGTGCTGGAGACATTGAGATTTAAAGAATCTGTGATCGGCCCGCTTGGTGCGGCAGTAAACAAGAACATACCAGAAGGTACTCCACTAGCGTATCCAACAACGCCAAACGTGTTCATTCCTACATTATTATACACATTTGCGGAGTCTGCACCCAACATAGAAAGGTTCATATCTCCAGAAATATCTACCGGACTTCCTGAGATATTCATCCCCATTGTGGATTCTAGCTGTATACCGGGATGCAACTCGAACTCTATACTTTCTACATATGGGCGATGAGCAATAAAGCCATTAAGAGATGGGTCATAACCAGAAACCTCTAAGAATACATCACCATTGTAGTTTGTAAATACTAAGCCAGAAACTTGGTATGACAAAGAGTCACCAGAAGTGTTTTGGTAAACTCTGGTTTCTAGTCTGTCTGTATCGGTTCTGTCTTTTTTGTTTCCAAACACATGTGCTTCCAACCATCCACCGCTATTTGGAATAGACGGTATTTGACCTCTTAACATTGCGTCAAAGGTGTATGCTGCACCAGCGTCAGCCAATCCGCTAGTTGGATGATCTCCGCTAACTGGGAAGTCGTGATTAGGTGATCCAGCAACCATTGTGTAATCACCATCGCCTCTGAACGCACGATCTATAGATACTGATTTTCCAAAGTTATCCGACTCGTTGCCACTTGCTGCCAACTGAATATCAAACGGTGGAGATGGATTAAGTTGGTATTCGCTTTGGGTTCTATCTTTGTAGCCACTCTGAGCGTGTAGCTTATCAGCAAACGTCCAAGACTTGGTTCCCGCACTAAAGTCAGATTGGTTTCTGTAGTTGTAAACCGCACCACCATTCAAGATAACAACTCCACTGTCAACAAGGTCACTTCCGACTGTCAAGTCGTAGTAGCTATGCTGTGGAATATCAAACTCAGCGTTAAATCCTTTTCTCGTAAACGCTGTATTTAGATCGTTCTCTACAACAGCACCACTGTAAATGTGATGATGTAAAGTTTCAAAGTCATGATTAGGGGCACCGACCACAATCATATCACAATCAATAGATACAGAAACTCCAAAGTTATCTGACTGTTTTCCATACCTAATGATGTATGATGGGTCTTCGATTTGGTGTGACCCCCTTTGGTTTGTTAGTGCGTTCTCTGGATCAGGAGAGAAGTCGTAAATACCAACATTGAGGCTAGTAGGCTTGATCTTTTGCGTCCACTCCCACGATAGCGATTCTGCAATTAAGTTTTCGCCACTTCCAGTTCTGTCGAATGTAAATGCTGCACCAGCACCACCATCTCTAGCAATCGCTAATCCTGAACCACTTTCTCCGTTTACAATTTCGTGCCATTGAACAATACCGCTAACTCCACTAACTGCACTCTCTGTAACAAAGGCGTTAAACGGTGTTCCAACAACTAGCGTATCTTGAGAAAGATCAACAGAGTAGCCAAACAAATCACCGCGACAACCAGAGTGGAATACGTCTAGGTCTAAGTAATCAAAGTTTGTAGCCATCATTAGATCACTTAATCCACCACCAAGACCAGCATCTACAATGGTTGATTTTGCGAATTCTGGGTCGATAGGTGGCAACTCGCCCAGAAGCTCATTGTAGTATTCTGGTGGAGTAGGATTGTCGGATGTAATGTCTAGTACATCACCGCTAAATTTAGGCCACATTCCGTAGTTGGCAAGTGCGTGGTCGTTAAAATTCTCAAGCTCTATTTTCTGTCTGTTGTAGTCTATAACCTCTTGTGGTCTTCCAGCATTAACGGTTGGGTCTAAAGCGTAATCTTCATTGTCTGAGAACGCAGAAAGCGAACCGTTGCCATTGCCACCCCAAAGGTGGGTAGGAACTATCGCACCATTTAGGTTTGGATCAGAACCACTAGCAGCGTTGTACTTAGCTGGACTTCCTACTTCTGGTGATCTAAGTTTTTGCGAGAAGTACCAGTTTCTAGTATTTGATAGGTTTTCGAATGTTACGTCTCCTATGAGTCCACCATCATCTTGAGCTTCTTCGTAATCTTGTGGAGAAGGTGGGTAAAGACCTCTAACAAACGATTGGTTCAGAGAAAGACTTTCCCCTCCGCGATACTGAGGGCATTGACCCTGAATCATAGTAGAATCAGAGATGACAATGATATGCGACCTTCTTCGTCCAGCAGGGAAGCTAGAGAAGGATTCTACTTCTTCCGCTACAACAACTGGGCCATCCTGAATAAGAGTAGAACCAAAATCAGCGTCTTCACATTTTTTCTCGTCAACAATGCCATCACAGTAGTCTTGACTACTATGGAATACAGGTCTTGAAACACCCGGAATACTTCCGCTTTGTGCTGGATTTACTATCCACTCACAAGTTTCGATTTGCCCAATAGGAAACTTACCACTTGTAGTGGTTATCACTGTTTCGGTAATGATAGGAAGTGGGCAACCGGAAACAGATATAAACCTAGGAGTAGAAGGTAATACACCATCAATGATTTGATCAGATGGAATTGAATTAGACCAAATGTCAGTATTGAGGGACAAAGTAAGCTCATCTTCTTTGGCTATGAAGTCCAAAACCTGCTGGAACTCTGTTCTAGTGGTCGTTTTTGACAATTCAATGGCTGTGCCGCACTGAGTATCTCCAGTTCCGAACAATCCACCATCGCCAGAAGTTGGGTCTGAACCAACACTTTCTAAGTCTCCGCAGATAGCGAACTGTTCTGAGTCTGTTTCGGAAACCCAATTTATAAACAGTCTGTAGCCAGAACCTTCTTCTACTGGGAACCCAATCAATGCTTCCGCATCAATCTTATACCTGTTTGTTGGATATACGGTGTACTTCTCGGTAATAGATGAGTCGTGCCAAAGTATATTCTCATAATCTTGACCACCCGAAAGCGGAACATAGTATTCCAATCCGTTTTGGTATGCTGATCCGTCTACTCCCTCTTGAGCCTTTATCTGAGTTTTTGGATTAAAGTCTACTCCACTCATGCTGGTAGCGGCGTTGTAATTGTTGCTAAAGTTGTACCCGTCGTCACATCCGCTAACACTGTCGGTCGCAAGATTTATTTGTTGGAAACTAGGGCCAGTTCTGTCGTACCCAGTAATAAGTCTGTCGGTTCTGAAAAACTCACCGAGTTTAGGAAGGTAGAAAGGTCTACTTGAAACGTTGATTCCGCTACACAGATAATCTACGTTTTCTGCGGTATCTTGAGAGTCAGACTCGTAAACGCCATTGTATGTTATAATTAACTTCTTGTTACCGAGATTTAACCAGTTCTGAATACGAGACAACTCTAGGTTTGAAGGTTTACCCTCTGGTTGTACGATCCAAGCAAAGTCAACCAACCCGTTAAGATCGGCAGTGTCTTTATTTTCTAAGAAGTACCCGCCATTACCAGCGGAAAGTTCGTAACTAATCTTGTCAGCTAGTCCGTGATAGGCCGTATCTAAGTCTACAGTCTTGGAGTAAGCACCTGACAAAGATGACTGATTAGAGAATCCATTGATTTGAATACCTCTAGGTGAGTTATCACAGTCTTTTCTGATCATGTTCAGATAAAACTCTGTGTTCTTGTCGTCGTTTGTAGAAGCGTCATCAATACCACGAGAGTTATCATCTTCTGACCATTGAGAGGCCATTAGGTAAACTCTAGAATTATTTAAATCGCCCGTGTCATTCTTTCCTGATTCGACAAGTCCCAAAATTGATATTGGGTAAATAACTCTTGTTGCTTCTCTTTCTTCATCTTCTGGATAAAAGGAAGTACCGATAGCTTGTAAAAGCCCGTCTCTACCATTTTTAGCTGACGGATCAAAGAAGTCTCCATCGTACTCAAATGATAAGAAGTTTCCGCTTGCGTCAGAGTCATTATCCTCTTGGATGTTGAAAGCCACTTCGTCCAGTTGTTGTTCTGCAAACCTAGTCGTCGTACTTCCAGCCTGCCTTATTCTCCATTCGTATATAGTTTCGTAGTCGCAGAACTTTCCAGATGTTGCTGGTCTATACCAACTCTTGTCTGGTAAGTGTTCTGCTGTTGTAAGAACGGGTACGGGTTCGCCCTTTGGTTTGTTGAACAGTCCAGTTGGCGGCTGATCGCAATCTACAAATTTATTACCGAAATTGAACGGCCAGTTATTTTCATAAGTAACAATCTTACAAGATTTCGGGGTTGTCTTTTTACATTGTTGTTTCCATGTAGCACGAAGGTCACCTAGATGCTCAAGTGGGAACTCGCACTTGTCATTGATTACTGGGAAATCTGATCCGTCACATGTAATACCTTCTGGACAATTAAAGAACTCTTGGTAATTCTCTAGGCCGTCTTGCGATAGATCAATTCTAATATCTCCAAAGCCCTTGCCGTAGAAGTTACCTTCTTGGATAGTAAATCCGGCAGAGTATGCGGGAGGCTTGACAGGTGTAACGTTGTACTTGTCGTCAACCACATCTTCTTCTGAAACGCAACCACCGGCGAAGTTTCCTTGAGAAGCATAAGTTTCATCTTTCGCAGCAAGGATTCTCATTCTAGAATCTAAGCCACCAAGTATTTTGTTGATAACATCGTTGGATTCTTTGTATAGGCCACCTTCTTCCCACACAGGATCATTGCCAACCAGCACAAGGTTTCTATCTCCGAGTGCCAACCAGTCTTTGATATTTTGTATCATTTCGTCACTGGCGGCATCCAACTCTGGAGTTGTAATAAATGCAAGACCAGCATCTCTAGGAATTTCTATTTCTGAGAAATCTGTTCTTCTGAATGATTTTCCTGCGTCTGTTGTTCCATCAGCACCAGAACCAAAGATCAAGTCCCACTGATCGTAGTATCCAGCGTCTCTTTATGTTTTGTGGGTTGCCCTATCTAGGTTTCCAAACCTTCCTAGCTCTACAACTCCACTATGCGGGTAGTATCTTCTAGACTCAAATACTCTTACTGCACCACCATGAACGTAGGATGCCCAAGAGTTTACACCTGTACCCCAAACGTTAACATCGTCAAACACATTGAACGAGTCTGTTGGTGCCCCGAACACCGCTACGTCTCCCTCATCATTAACAGATGTACTCCATCCCAATCTTGAGGTCGGAGCAAACGTACCAGCTAACCATTGGTTTGTACCAACGTACTTGATGTCGGAATATTTATAATTGAAAGATAGTGAGTATGGAGTAGGAAGCTGACCCCAGAAGTCTACATCGTTTCTAAACGCAAACTTATCTTGTTGTTCTAAGAAGTCGTAGGTTGAAACCTTGGCGGCTTCGAATCCTGATTGAGCTACAATGTCGTTATAATGCTGAATAGCAAGAGTTCTATTGTTTACTTCTGCCCAGTCTCTAACGTTGTCGTAAACTTTCTGATTTTCTTCTTCGTTTCTTTCGTAGATGCTAACGGGCGTTGGCTTAAACGGATTACCAATCGTAAGCACTTCTGAGTTTGCACTAATGCTAACTGAGTGCCCAAACCTATCATTTGGTGTAAACCCGTATATGTCACCCAATCCAATGTCCGTATCCTCAATCAAGAACTCGCCATCTGGAGAGTTCATAACTTGGTTACACGTGACTACATCTCGCTCTTTCTCAAAGATGTAGACCCTACCGCCGCTGGCTGGTGGAACTTGGAATTGAGTAACGACTGACCCGTGAGTATCTCCCCACTCTTGACCAACACCGCTTGCGATAAAGTTTCTGTTTAGCGTAGTGTTTGTGAATGTTGTTGACAACCTTCCTGAGTCAAACGTATCTGAGAGAAGAAGTCTTGTTGTTGAGTAAGCATCTTCGGACTTACCTTCGACCGAGTTGATATGACCACTTTGCTGAATGTTCTGAACAAAGTCGGTCACGCCGCTATTGAAACTCCAACTCAAGTAGTGTTCTTCTATAGCATCATAGAGTTTGATCAAGTCTCCGTCTGAGTTTGTGTACTGCAAAGCACCCGCTGTTGAGCCAGTGTTTTCTTTGAACATGCCCAAGATGGCAGGTATTCCGCTATAAATAACCGACTCTGATCTTGGGAAAGCCGTATCAAAAGACTCTACAACGCCACTGAGTTGGGTATTAAACACAACCGGCTGTGCAGCTTCTATGTATTCTGACAATGTGGCACCAGCACCAATGAGGTCAGTTCCAACATCAACAAGCAAATCAATATCATCTAGTCTTGGAATATATCTGTGAATAAACCAATTGATCTCATCTCTAGGAACTTGAGGATAGCTCTTGTCAGCGTAAGTAAGTTGCATTATCAATATCTTAGGATTGATTTCTGCATACCACTCATCTGGTGGAGAACCCCAAGGAGCAGAGAAGTATTTGTATAAGGTATTAAATTTGCAAGCAGACGCGGCTACGCCGTTGTGTTTTTTCTTGGCGTGTGCAAACAGGGGGGGGACAACGGGGGGGGGGGTAGGAACTCCAGAAGTAGAGAGGTCTACAAATTCTCTTTCCCATTTTGCTCTGGGTGCCCCGATTACCAGTGTTTCTCTGTTTCCACTGCTGCACATGTCCATAGACTCACCAAATTGGCGACCCTCTTGACCAATCTGCCACTTGTTTCCAGATATTGAAAACTGGTCAAAGGTAAGAAGGTTGTCTCTGGTAAACTGGATGTAGTCTTTTCTGAATCCAGAAGGTAGCATAAGCTGATCTTCGAAAGTCCATCCAGCCTTTTTACCAGCTACGTCTTGACCCCTTCTGTATAAGAATACTGCACCAGCACCAGAAACCTCTACTTGTCCCGGATCACGCTCACCAACTGGGTCTAATTCGATACCTCTGTTCGGATCAAAGTCTGGGATTGTAAGGTTGGGAGCAGAGATAGCCATAAGGTCGCCCTTGATAGAAACGACAGACCCAAACTTAGCATCCTCTTGTCTACCAGAAGCAAGCAACAACTCTGGGTCTACATCAAGCATGGAATCGTCAGAAACAATCTTGATTCCTGAGAACACGATGTTTTGATCGCAATCTTCAGTACAGCAACCGCTACCGTCTGGATACCAGTCTGGGCCGCACATTCCGTATTCCCATTCTTCGTAATCTCTAGGAACTGGGATTGGTTCGGTCGATCCAGTCTTGATAGTCAAAACCGTATCGTAAGCGAGAGATGGCAAGAGTTGGGTATATTTTCTTATGCTGTAGTAGTCGCCACTGTAACCTATACCGCCCTGAATATTGATAGCACCTGAGTTGGTGTACGTATCTTTGGCTCGGAAAGCACCAGCGTCGTTGCATGTTTCCTCACGCCAAACCGTACAGTCTGTTACAAGTGCTTCGTCAATTGCTTTACTAGGACTGTCACCGTTACAATTACCATACCCAGCTAAATCAACACCTCTTATTTCATTGCTTACATCAACATAGGCATAAGGATTATCTTCTATTTCGATACCAGTTCCGTAGTTGTTTCCGTCCCAAAGTCCGAATATAGAACCAGTACCTTTGGAACCAACTGGATAGCTCGCAGTAAACAAATTCATTTGCCCGCTATCTAACGCCTCTACTCGTGGGTTTTGCAGATAGAGGTTCATCTCTTGACTACCAATGTTAGGTGCATTGATATAAAGAGGCATATTAACGTTATATCTTGTTTGCTCCACTCTGCTTTGACCGAAAATCGCTAAGTTTATAGAGCCGGAAGAAGAACCACCTTGACCTTTTTTGATGTTGTTGAATAGTGTAAGGGCGGCAACGTCTTGGATTCCTACTGATCCAGCATCAGTACCAAACAGGTTCATATTTAAATATGGACCTGATGGAGAAATAGCGATCTCTGAGTTTAGAATACTAAGACTTAAACCGTTAGAATTGTCTGCGAATACCCCACTGCCACCAATGTCTATTCTGCCATAGGTCTTTGGCATGGCTAAGTTCATATGGCCGCTAGTTTTAGGCGGTATAAAACCTGCTACGTTTAGGTTAAAGTATGAGTAGCCCGACTGAGGTGGAATAAAGAGATTCATCGACTGGTCGGCTATAATCGCACCACTCACATTAAGCGTGAACCCAGAGCCACCAACTTGGAAAACATCATAAGGGAATGGAACCTGAATCGTCATAGGCAGAGATTCATTTTCTTCTCTTGCGAACCCACCGATGTTCATGTTGATGCTTGCGTCAGCAGGGAAGGCACCACTCATGTTGAGGTTCATATGTCCTGACGAGTCAAGAGCAAATGTATTAGCGTCTGCCATTCTGACATGAGAAGTGTGCAGTTGTAGCCTAGACTCAAACGCTCGACCAGAAGGGTAAACTAGATCGTACTGAACGAACATATCGTTTACATCATCTGAGAAGTATCTTTCTTTGAAGTCTTTGAGTCTTGGCTCTTTAGGGAAGATTGCCCATTCTTCTGTTTCGTCACAAATATCTTCGTAAGTAAACGTAGAATCGTATCTCTCAATACAATTACCTGATGTTAAGAAGTGTGCTTTTCTGTTTACAAGACCCCAATTAGGCTCTCTATCTTCCCAGTATGGGTGTTGGGACTTTGTGTAAAGGCTAACAATTAGTTTCGGGCCAGTCTCAGGAGTGTCGCCCTCGCAAGCAGACCACTCTAATCCACTAGCCGTATGTTGGATTACACTTTCTACAACAATAGCATTTTCCGAGAACTTGTACCCACAAGGAATGTTCTTGGATATTCTTTTGTTTACTGCGTAGAAATTATCTGGAACGTCACTAAGATGGAATCTAAGGAAATCGTTTTCCATTTGAGTGTGGTATGCAACACCGCTATCAACAGTTGGCAATAGGGCAAGATCGTGATCTGCACTGTAGCCAGAGCCATGATGAGAAAGTTGGAATACGATCTGTTCTGCATTAGGACGAGTTTGCCACTGATCGAAAGCTGGGCCAAATGGACAGAACTTAAAGGCACCAATTGCCCAGTCGTTGTAGGTATCCTCGTTTACGCGATCCCACAGTTTGTATCTGTCTTTATCCGCTGATTCTCCCGGGTTGAAGTATTTAACCCTGACATTTTCTAAGAACTTCTCTGCTGTAACCTGCTTGTAAGTCCAGTCGGAGTTGGCTTCGACAATGTTTGTTCCAGAGCCGTACATTGTGTCAACGCCAGAACTGTAGGCTGATATACCAAACTCACTAACAAGCATGTTCATGCCAACGCCAGAGCCAGCAGAGTAACCCAACACAACAGGGGCACTGTTTTCTAGTCTATCAAACTCAGGAGAAGCGTCTCTTAGCGTATCCCACATTCCTGCGGCATCTTCGCTGTCCGTATAAAGTTTTAACTTCTTACTATAATTATCGTTGTAAGTAAGTAATACACTGAGTGGGTATGTGTAGTCGTCGTAGTTTTGTGTGTCTTGGATAGATACAACGTTGCCAGCGTCATCTTTGGCGTAGCCAGTTAAAAAGCCTTCCTCAAACCCTAGTGCCCAACCCATGTCTGTAGGAGTATCCCACTGAGAAGCGAGAACCCCACTGTCAAACAGGTTGAACCCTACACCAGAAACGTTAGAATCTGGAGTAAACCTCAAGAATATAGCAAACCCACTAACGGTGTCTATTGTTCCAAAGTCGATCTTCTGCTCACCAGCTTCTCCACTAACTCTTACAACCCTATCAAATGCGTCAGCAATCTTACCGTACATTGGATTGCCAACAAAGGTAGTGCTACCATTAGAAAGTGCAGTCCAGTCAGTAGAGGTATAGTTTCCGCTAAATCCGGGTAGATGGTCTTCGAATAAAGTTCCGCTTGCAAATCTCCAACCAACATTTTGGTATATTTGAGGGTCACCAATTAGCTCACCGCTTGAAGTACCAAGACCGCTAGGAATACCAGTAGGGCCGAGATCATAAGATTGTACAAACCCATCTACTATGTTGCCAAACTTGTAGTATCCAGATAAGAATGGGTAGTCGATAGTTGGATTTTCAAACCCAAAAGTAAACATGTCTGGATCGTATGGGCCAGCAACCGTACCTTCTGCACCACGCCACCTTCTAGCGTAGTTGGTTTTGATTGTATCAGGCGAATCATACAGGTGGGGCAGACCTTCCAGCGAAGAAATTGGTTGGTATCCTGACCCAGTGTTAAGAATATCATCATTGCCTGCTCTTGAGGATGGGAATAATGCAGCTTCGCTTCTACCATCCTGAACTTTACCCAGCTTCTCTCCACCCTGAGTAACAATGTTGAGTGCATTTTGGGGTGCGTACCGAACGCAAAGTTCTGCGTAAGCTATACAAGCACCACTAGGAATAGGGAATATGTCTAGATAAATGTTCTCTAGCTTTGGGCTTTGCTTATTATCTGTAGCTAATCCGTATCTAACCTCTGGATCAAGAACCTCTAGAGGTACTTCGTACCACTCAAAAGTTGTTCCTGTAACCATAGGATAAGGAGTCAGCTTGTAGTGATCGTTTCCGCTCGCTTCGTAGTAAGCCTCAAGAGCAGAAAGAGGAAGTTCTGACAACGCTTGGTCGTCCGAATAGAATCCAGATATTACTGGGTGGTTGCCCTCGCTGGCTATGATTAAATCATTAAGGCATATTCCAGATGGGTTTTGTAGAAATCCACCAGAAGCACTTGTAACGTTAAGAAGTTTGTCGTCACTGTATCCGACAACATCAAGGTGGTAATCCCTACTAGATACGTTTTCTTTCCTTGCTAAAACTTTAAGAGTAATAGTTTCGAACCTATAGAATATAGAGTCTTCGCCATCGCTCTTTCTGTTTTCTGTATTAAACGCTCCGCTTGGTGACCACCACCTCTTGTTAGAACTTTGGTCAAACGCAAAGTCAAAAGCACCATCCGTAATCTCATCAACTGGCGATGAACAATTCCCAAACCTAAGAACTAGCTTGCCTGAGTCAGCTACGCCACCACCCTCTTGATCTGTTAAGCAAACAAATCTGTTTGTGTCTTTTTCTCTGAGTGCTTCTACAAGTTTAACAGTTCCACAGTCATCTTCATTCGTGTAATCAAACGGTGCGGCTGTAGCACTTTCAGACTGCCATATACTAGTAACGGATGGATAAATTGTGCTGTCAAAGTCAACATTTGGCATAAAGTTTGGCTTGATACAACGCTCTAGCCTGTAACCAATTTCTCTAACAGGGGTAAGGATTGGAAGATAATCTTCTCGGCGTGGGCCGTAACCACCGCTACTACAAATTTCTATAGCAGAAAGTTTGAATCCATCTGTCGGATTTAAGAATCTAGTCTCTTGGGTAGATAACGGTTGACCATCTAAAGCCAGATAGTTGTTTCCACTAGCGTAAAACAATTCTGGAATGATATAGTTTTCTTCGAAACCAACGTCAAAGCCCGGATCAAATGGGTCGTCCAAAGCCACAGCACGAACACTTAGTGAAAGCTGGTATCCGCTAACCATATTCATATGCGGAGAGCTTCTTCTTTCCCAGTCATAACTTTCTGTAACGACGTTTGTCTCTGGCAGAGAAGAATACGTAGCAAACTGCCCATCACCCTTTATCTGAATATCATTATACTTTACTATAAGATTTCCAGACGGGTCAGATAGTTTGATATTGTAAACAGTGTATAGAGGTGCTACTCTGGACTCATAGTTTTCCATAGGAGTAGAGACTCTAAATCTAATGGCTGTGTCGTCTGGTCTTACATGAAGTTCTGTAAGCTCACAGTTATATTGAAATAGTCCGTCAGTATGAATAGAGTTTGGGTGAATATAGGATTGAAGGTCATCACTGAGTAATACAGAGTCTCCCTTGTCTTTAAGGACACCTTGATAAACACCCTCATCTATCTGCTCGTAAAGTAGTTCGCCCTCTAGTACAGGGTTTACAAAAGAGCCGAACCCTTCCAAAACAGGAGAGTCGCCCGATGGGTATAGCTTTTCTACGCAGTAGAAGTCTCCGAACTCTCCACCAATCTTGTCTGTGTAGGTGTTGTTGAGTTCACCCTCTGTTTCAGACAATTGGTTTAGACAGTAATCTACCGTAGCATCATCAGAAATTTCACCTTCTGCTTCGATCTGTAGTTTTTGAAGAACCAGTTCAGCGGCCAACTGCGATTGAACCTCACTGGTCATCAACAAGTCTTGACCGGGAAAAAAGCTTCTTGTTCTATCAATATTCGGAGGTGTTATGTTTGCAGCACCAACAGCTACTACGCTAGTAAGAGTTGTGTAAACCCCATCCCAGTCTGGTATAGAAACTATAAACTTGTAGGTTCCGGTAGGTAAAGCATCATCAACAATAGCCCCCAAAACCTCTCCTGTTTCCTCGAAAGGAAATCCCAGTGAACCGCCATCGTTCGTTCCCGCTACTGTTACCGACCACCCTTCTGATATAAACTCAGCATTTTCACTAGAACTTTGAAGTATGAATAGAGGCCCGCCTCCAGACGCAGAGTTGTCCATATTTACGGTTAATTCTACCGCTGGACTGGTGATTGTAGATTGAGACTCTAGGTCGGCAAATAAAGCCGCTTCTTTTAGAGTGAGTGTAGCTTGAAGCGTACCGCCCGCTGGACAAGTACCCTCTACATCCTCTACACACATACACTGTAATGTTTTAACATTTATTTCCGTCATAGCTATCCTGTTATGTTATTCCATCGCGTTTTTGTAGGTCACCACTTTGGTTTACTCTGTATTGTTTGATCTCTGTTTCTACTTCCGCGAGTAGACTATCTCTAATGTCATCTCTGAGATTGGTTAAGAACGAGCCACCATTGAAGTTAACATTAACATTGGTCGTATCCACCTTTACAGTAAGAGTAGAACTTAACAAATTGTTTACAGCGTTAGAGAAGTCGGTGAACACAGTTTGCAGGTTTGGCAAGGCTTTACTGAAAACGCCGGATATTGCATCAACAATACCACCAGCGTTCATATATCTTACTTGTCCACCACCGCTCATTCTGCCCGGACCACTTGCAGCAGAACCACTACCACTGTTCATAGCTCTAAGAATCTGCATATTGTTTCCACGCTGAACCGCACTTCTGTTTACCACGAACTCTCCCGGAGTTAGCATTGCTGGAACCGTGTCTGTGCCACGAGGAATAAACATTCCCTGACTTGCATATACAGTGCCACCGCCTGCTAAACCTCTGACCCGACCTGCGTTCGCCCTGTCTGACCCCACCTGACTCAACTCAACCTTTTGTGCGTTAATAATGGCTTGCTTTGTTGTTATTTCTGCTCTTTCGAAATCTGCCGACTGTTGAGCAAGCCCACCAAGCGTTGCAGATAAGTCCCTACCTTCTTGTTTTAGCCTTTGTTCTTCGGGTGTATCCCCACTAAGAACACCAGCCGATCCTGCATCTGTAATTCCAACTTGCGATAAAGCTAACGCTGAAGCCTGTTGTGTATTCTCCCCAGTTTTTTCTAGCTCTTTTAGTCCAGCACCCAAGGCACTAGCACTAAACAACTTTACTAGTGATGCGTCACCGCTTTGAAGTGCTGCGGCAGCACCAGCGGTAGCCTGCCCCTGTAGGAATCCTGCTACATCACCACTTAATAATTTTTCTAAAGAAGATTTCTCAGCAGCGTTCTTCTGTTTGATTAGATTTAGTTCATCTTTTCTTGCTTGAATTTCTGATCTAGTTGTTGCTATCAAATCTTGCTGTAGAGTTTTTAGTCTTTCTCTTTTATCTGAGTCTGCATCTGTAAAGGCCGCCTTGCCACCAGCTACGCCTATTGCCGCCTGATTCTCTTGGGCAAGAAACGCATTGCTGATTTGGCTTGAAACAGCATTGATTGCATTAGCGTCGTTACCCTGTAGGCCATTGATTCCCGTACCTGCGGTTCCAACATTAAACCTAGCTCGTCTAGCTTCTTCCTTTTGAGAAGTTGTTAACTTGGCACCTCCAAACTCTGAGAACAGCTTTCCTGCCTCTAGCTGAATATCAATAGCTTTTCTTTGTGCGTCAACGTATTCTTTTTCTGCTGCGATTCTAGCCTGAGTAGACTTAATGATTTGGTCTTCTATCTTTGCTCGTTTTCTTACTATGCCAATTACTTCTTTATTAAACTTCTCTGTAACTTTTCCGATTGTATCGGTAAAGGCAGAAAAGTCACCGGCTTGAATTTTTGCAATTGCCGTAGCGTCAAACTTAGCCCCTGCGATAGCCTCTTGAACCTTTTTAGATACTTCAGGTGGCAAGCCATCAGTCAGTTCTTTCGATAAAACCTTTTTGATTTGATCGCCAGAGAAGTCACCCTTCTTTAGTTCGGATTGGATTCATTTAAACGCAGGACTTCCCTCGTTAAGTCTTTCGTTTGCGGCTTTAAACCCTCTAGCGTCTCTTTCTATGCTGGTTATCTGTCCTTCACTAGCACCAGAATCTCTAAGGGACTCTTTTAAATCCTCTACCGAGCTTTCAAACTCTGCATCACTCAAACTGTTTGCCGCCTTTGTTAAAGACGTTTCTAAGTTAATAATTGAAGATTTAAATCTGTTTGTAACCTTGTCTAGTGTTGCCAAATTAGATATTCTTTTAACCGTAGCGTCTAAGTTCTCGGACAATCCAGAGATTCCAAAATTAAGTGCTTTGATAAGAGCTAACTGTCTTTCTGCCTCTTTCTTTTGTAGTTCTACAACCTGCTTCAAAGATTCAAATCTAGCCTTTGCTTCTTGCTGAATCTCTAGCTCTAACTTATCATTTGCACTAACTTCTTTACCGGCCGCTTCCTGTTTTGCAATTTTGGTTGACAACTCTGCTATTTTCTCTGGGGAAAAACTTGTTGCCGCCTTAATACCTGCATCACTTTGAAGAACATCAAGTCCGTCTTTGCCTGTGAGTGCCGCATCTTTAGCAACCTTTCCGAAAGTGTCTAACTGCGAATTGAACTTACCGCTGAGTTCCCGAGAAGATTTTAGAGTTTCTCTGGATATTTCGGCTTTTTCTTCGTCGTTAGCCCCTATGTTTGCAGCGGTACCCGCTATCCCACCAACGACCCCACCAATGGCAGCACCAACCGCAACGCTAAGACCGAGAGTAAACGGTGCAAGAAAAGCACCAATAGCAGCACCAGCAACAGCACCACCAGCAATACCACCTAAAGAAAGATCATTTTCTGTTGCCTGTACCTTTTTTGAAGCGTCAAGCTTTTTTGCTTCCGTAAACGTTGCGGCTTGATTCTTGATGTTTCCAGTTAGGTTTCCAGCCTCGAATTCTTCTGAAAGGGTACTAGCTCCAGCAGCAACCCTTTTTAAAGCTTCCGAAGTGTTTTGTGCGTTTCTTTGAAGTTCTTTTTCTGTTTTATTTTTTTGTGCAGCAAGTCTAGCTGCCGCCTTTACAGTTGAAATTCTATCCGCAAGGCCAAAACTAGCAAGTACCTCGCGAATACCATTTAACACCGGATCAAGAAACCCGAAAGCGTCAGCTATCTGCACGGCGGCAACAGCGAGAAGGGTCAAAACACCAATAATAATTCCTACCGTCCCGCCT
>JAAHTH010001339.1_pt2 | contig 17910 bp, 17 predicted proteins | sample 6116091 | NCBI WGS metagenome assembly JAAHTH01 (sample SAMN13939990, study PRJNA603662) | sponge metagenome | isolation source: marine sponge | host: Mycale hentscheli | place: New Zealand | collected 2006 | reverse complement strand
GAAGAAAATCTATTCGTAAGAGATCGCAAACTGCTCTAACATTCAATACGGTCTCCATTCCCATTTGAGCTGAAGAGCCACACAATTTTACACGATATAATGGGGGTGGGGGAGAGATTTGTGACGAATGTCACAAGCTAAAGTTCGATCAATTGCTTTGTTTTAGCTTCTTCGATTCAAACGAAATGCGTTTTCGGGGTGCTTTCTTAAATTTAACGCGGTATGACACCATGTCGGAAAATCGTGAAACGCTAAGAATACGTAACGCTTGCGGTTTACTGAGCCAGGCATCGCGTTCGGTGAGGATTTTGACTCATCTTTCGTGGCCGGTTCAAGTCCGTGAACGATTTTTCGCAGATAAAGAAAAAGAACTGCCACGCGTCGTTTATTCTGAGTTTGATCCCAGCGATGCGCTGGAACGCGTAGTCCTCGCAAGGGCGTCATTCAAATGCGAACAAATCGTCAACGAATGGCTTCATATCTCAGCGTTTAATATTGAAACTGCGGCAAAGATGTTGGCGGCTCGTGGAACTCCGGACTTCTTTCGTTATTCAGCGGAGTTGTATGGACTGCCCCATGATTTACTCTCAGATCATGAAAACTCGACATTGCAATTAGCGATGCAGTTTGATTCCACTTTTGAGAAATTTGAGGGAATGGAACTTGCGGGGCTGGATGATTCAATTGTGACTGCCAGCGAAGTTGCCTCCGCTATTCGTCTCGAAGTCCAAAAAGCGTTTGGTGAAAAAGCTCCCAAAGTCTCTTTGGTAGACGATCTGTCGGCCAACGCGCTTGCTGGCCCTTCGAGAATTCGAATTCGACGCGGAGCAATCTTTACTGACCGGGACGTTCAGCAGCTCATTCATCACGAGGCCCATGTGCATGTCGGAACTTGGTTGAATGGTTTGGCTCAACCGAATGTTTCGATTCTTGCAGCTAGTCGACCGGGCACAACCGCGACGCAGGAGGGGTTGGCTGTGTTTTCGGAATTCATTACCGGTTCGATGGACCTCAATCGATTTCGAAGACTGGCCGATCGAGTTATTGCGATCCAGATGGCAATTGACGGAGCTGATTTCCTCGATGTCTACCGATTTTATCTTGAGAGGATTGGCGATCGAGAGCAAGCATTTGAAAATACGAGGAGGGTTTTTCGAGGTGGTTTGCTTTCTGGCGGGTCTCCATTTACGAAAGATATTCTTTACCTTGAGGGCTTGTTAAAAGTCCATAATTTTCTTCGCACGATGGTTTCAGTCGGGAGAGCGGACTGTCTACGATTGCTGTTTTGTGGAAAATTAGACCTTGAAAACTTGCCGGTCGTCGGCATTTTGGCAAGCCGCGGGATTTGTCATCCACCCAAATTTCTTCCACCCTGGGCAAAGGATATGCGATTTCTCTTGTGCTATTTAACTTATTCGAGCTTCCTTAATAAGATCGATTTAGCGCAAGTCAAAGTGCATTACGAGCAAATGTTGCAGGCGATTCCACGCCAAGCAGATCCGCGGAATTAACCCAATAGATTGTTAATCGAGATTTGATTTTATGGAAGCGAATGTTCCCACGTTAATTTATAAAGTAACCAATCGATCCGAATGGAAAGCGGCCAAGGACGCTGGCGTTTTTGCCGGAGCCCCGGTCGACTTTGAGGATGGTTACATCCACTTTTCTACGGAAGAACAAGTTCGAGAAACGGTGGAGAAACACTTTCAAGGCCAAACAGAGTTGCTTTTGTTGTGCGTGGAAATCAGTCGTCTTGGACATGAGATAAAGTGGGAGGAGTCTCGAGGCGGGCAGTTGTTTCCACATCTTTATTCGCAACTTCCTATCAAGGCTGTCGTCGAGGTGATTGACTTGCCCAACGGCACAGACGGCAGCTTTATTTTCCCGAGACAGTTTTAGCGAGTTTGGGATCGCGAGTCGCTGGAATTTGAAATTATTCCATGGTCGCCCGAGGGGGGCGCGTTAAAGTGGCGCGGGTTTTGAATTTTTCGATGGCCTCTGGAAGTGGGAATTCTAAGATGGAGACTTCGCCGAGGCTACGTATTTCTTTTAGCCGATTCCAGCCACGAGTTACCAGCGATTCCCGCTGGTGAACGTGAGTTTGATCGAGTTGAGATTTATCAAAGTCGCCCTCGACCTGAACCGCTTCGAAGTCCTCGGCGACGATGTACTGTGCAAGGGTGGGATTGCAGCGAATGTGCCGTTCTGGCTCGGCGTGCAGCAACTCCGGGTCGAGCATTCCCGTGACATACCTCAAATAAAGATCGCTTTGAGTAATGTTCTCAACATCACCTCCACAAATACTGCATAGATAGCCTTCGTCACACTTTGCCATTTGATTCCACCAGCGTCCTTATCTAGCTGAGACCGAGTACGTCAAACATATTGTAAAGTCCCGGTGGTTTGTTGGCCACAAATTTTGCTGCGGCAAGTGCTCCGGTCGCATAGCAGTCTCGATTGCTGGCTGAAACATTGAGCTCGATCGTCTCTCCTAGCATGCCAAAATGAATGGTATGAGCGCCAGGGTTGTCTCCGGTTCGTACCGCGTGATACCCGATTTCGTTTCTAGGGCGTTCGCCGACCAGGCCTTCCCGTCCATGTTGATGTTGGGTTTGCCCCATCGTCTGGGCGATGATTTCTCCAAACTTAAGCGCTGTTCCACTGGGAGCGTCCGCTTTGAAACGATGGTGTTTTTCAATTATCTCAACATCCACGCCGGTTGCGTGATTTTTTAGTGCTTGGCCCGCTGTTTCTACAAGCTTCATGGTTAAATTCACAGCCAGGCTCATACTCGGAGCCCAAACAACAGCGATTTGCTCGGCGGCATGGTGGATTTCTTCGATAATCGAAACGTCGAGGCCAGTGGTCGCCATGACCAGGGGTTTATTATTGGACAGGCAGAAATTAAGCGCAGCCGCAGCGCCTTGAGAATGCGAGAAATCAATCACGACGTCGATATCGTTGGGATAATCACTCACGAAGGGGACCTCGATGGCCTCAATTCCAGACTGAACTCCTGAGTCTAGCCCGATTGAGGGGTGGTCTTTGGCTTCCACGGCGGCCGTAATGTTGAGGGCGTCATCTTCATGTGCGAGTGCGATGAGTCGTTTTCCCATCCTTCCAGCAGCGCCGCTAATTGCCAGATTCACCGGTTGATCACTCATTGGAGTCCTAAATTTTAAAGGTAAATTTGTCTTTCTTGCAATTCAGAGCTAACGGTGGCAAATGAACTGCGGTTCTTTAAGTGGAAGGTTCGAGAAGAAAATTCCCAAACCATTTCCTTTTATGTTTCGTAGTAACAGCCAGTCTAAAGCCTAATTAAGGTGTTTGAAACGCCCCAAACTCAACTGGATTCCTTTGGTTTGAGTGGTGTTTGAGACTTTTGATGAGTCGTAAGTTGTTAGCTGTCAGTGGTTTGTGTTGATTTTGTTGGCTTATTAGTGCATTTTTAATTGACTCAACACGGTGCCCTTCTTACAATTCCACCTCGATTCGGAGGTTGGTGCAAACCGAACCGGAACAAACTCGCCGGAACCAACGGATTTAACGGAGAACTAGGATGAAAATGAAAAAAGCGGACGTCAAGCCTTTCAAAGAGATGTTATTGGTACTTCGCGCGAGATTGCGTGGCGATGTTTCAACTCTTGCGGATGCGGCACTGTCTAACGCTGGCGCAGGTAGGAGTGGAAATTCTTCGGTTCCCAGTCACATTGCCGACATGGGAAGCGACACATTCGAGCAGGATAACACGATTTTATTGATGAATAACGAGGGCGAGACCCTTGTTCAGATCGAAGGCGCTCTTGAACGCGTTGAGAACGGTGTTTATGGTGTTTGTCTTGAGTGCTCGGGGAAAATCCCGAAAATGCGTCTCAAAGCAATTCCCTACACTCCCTATTGCGTAAAATGTGCCAGTGAGCTCGAAAGCAATAACTACTAACGCCGAAGCTTCATTGACAGACCGAACAGAGGGCGGACGATTGCCATGGCATCGTCACGCCCTGTTTTTTTTGCCCTGCTTAATTGGCCTGACTCTCGATTTGGTAACTAAATGGTATATGTTTCGTTACCATTTTGACCCGTTGCGAGCTGATCCGAAATCCGAAAATTACTCCGCTCAAATTCCACATTGGTGGATCTCTGACATCTTCGGTATTCAGACTGCCACGAATCCCGGCGCGCTTTTTGGTCTTGGCCAGGGCTATCAGTGGGTCTTTGCCTTGGTCAGTATTTTGCTGATTTTCGGGTTTATTGTCTGGTTGTATCTTTATGGGGGAATCCGCGACCGCTGGCTTACCTTAACCCTTGGAATTATTTGCGGCGGTGCGTTAGGGAATTTTTACGATCGCGTTGGGTTCGGGGCGTTACCGAACTACCCGGTTGAGATTCAATACAACGTGCGGGATTGGATTTTATTCAATCTCGAAGGAGTTCAGGGGTTTAACCCTTGGCCTAATTTTAACATCGCAGATGTGTGTTGCGTTTGTGGGGCGATCATGATGGTGATTTACGCTTACCGCGCAGAGCAAAAACCAGTCACGAGTAATGCCGAAACTGATACCGAAGAATCCTAATTCTTGTTCTTCGTTCGGTAGTTTTAAAATATAGGTAGTTGAAACGTGTCTAAAATAGAACTCGAAGCGCGCCTAACGTTTGCCAATCAGATTGCAAAAGCAGCGGGGAGGCGGACATTAAATTATTTTCAAACGACTCTCTTCGATGTTCAGAAAAAAGAAGATGGCTCTCCCTTGACGATTGCCGACCAGGATGCTGAGAAGTATCTGAGGAAGAAGATCCAGGAGAGTTACCCAACTGACTCAATTGTTGGCGAAGAGTTCGAATCGGTCGAAGGGAGTTCGCCTTATCGTTGGATTCTTGATCCGATAGATGGAACCAAATCATTTATCAGCGGAGTTCCCCTGTATGGAACGATGGTTGCGGTCGAGAGGGTAGATGCTGAATCGACGGGAAGGAAATCGGTAATTGGTTCGGTCTATTTGCCCGGACTTGATGTTGGAGTTTACGCCGCCGAAGGATTAGGTGCTTGGTCATTTCAACGAGATCAACCGGTCGTCCAAGCGCAGGTTTCAAAAAAATCGCGATTGGCAGACTCGGTTTTAACAACCACATCGGTTGATTCTTTTGGAGCCCAAGGCGCCGGCGAGCGTTATCGAGAGTTGGCCAATCGCGTCTATTTTTGTAGAACCTGGGGTGATGTTTACGGATATTATCTTGTTGCTACGGGCCGCGTTGAAGTCATGATTGATCCGGAACTCAACATTTGGGACGCCGCCGCAGCACAGCCGATCATCGAAGAGGCTGGCGGAAAATTTACAGATTGGCAAGGAGTTGAGCGAATTGATTCCGGAAACGCGGTTGGATCTAACGGTTTGATTCACGAGGCAGTTGTGCAAATATTGAGCTCTGGAAAATAAATAGCTCTGACTGCAATGCCGAGATTTCGTTGATTACCAAATCGTTGTCTCGTAAATGGATTTTGCTTCATTGAAACTTGGGAATTGGCGGCCATCCTTGATTATCTCTTCAAGGAGTTGTTTTGACGCTGGCCGATTTTTATTCATCAATATCCTCGCTGCGAAGTAGCTGCATTCCGAACTGATTTGACCTGCCATCAGAACGTTTTGGAGAATCTTCTCAGCTTCTGCCTGGCCGCCGAACCGATAGAGTAGCCAGGCAAGTGACATGGCAGCATTGCGGCCGGAGGGTTGGCGAAGGTCCGGTTGAATTTTGACTGCGAGTTGAGCGTATTGAAGGCCGCGGTTTTCTTCGCCTTTGATGTTACTTAATGCGATGGCGAGTTCCAGGATGATACCGAGGTTGGCAGGCGATTCGAGGTGTGCCGCTTCGAGGATGGTCTTGGCGGTGTCATAGTCTTCTTGGTAGCGGGCAACAAGGGCCGAAAGTAGTTTGGTTTCGAGGGTTGGTTCGGCTTTGAAAGCACGTTCGACACACTTTTTAGCAAGTTCCAGCTTTCCGTTTTCCAATGCCCAGCGAGCAACCGTGGTTTGATTGCCTGCATTCGCTAAATCCAACTCTGAGGCAGCGACCATCAAGTCTTCCGCTTTGTTCAGGTCGTTTGCTTCTTGATAGAGAATTGCCAAGGTGATTTCAGGTCTTTGCGTGTTAGTTTTATTTTTATTCCAATGCTTTTCGAGTAGTTCTAAGGCTTCGTCGGGTTTGCCTGATTTGAAAAGACTTCGGGAGAGGCGCGAAACCACATTCGAATTGTCAGGGTCTTGGGCGGATAAAGGCTTGAGTAACTCTGTAGCTTCGCTCCAAGATTTTCTGTACTCGGCAATGGCAGCGGAATTCAACGCAATTCGATTTTGAATGTTTTGTTTACGGTAGTCATTGTTGGTTAGCTTCATTGCAAGTTGGGCCGCACGTTCAAATAGAATTTCAGCTTCGGAATAGCGACCGTTTTGAATGGCCGACTCAGCAAAAATTAATAGTGCCCCGGGATCAGTTGGCCGGTTCTCCATTGCGTTTTCGAGTTCTGCTCGTGCAAGAAGGGGGCGGTTGGCTGCTTGAAACATGGTTGCCAGCAACAGTTCGGAAGGTGGTAGCGAAGTGTCTGCTTCGCAAACCGAGTCCAGCAATTGTTTCGCTTGCGTGAAATCGCCAGTTTTGAAGATCTCAATTGCTTGAGTTACGTCGTCATGTTTGGCGTTTAAGTTCTCGATGTGGGGTCGCAGCAACGTTCCCGAAGTGAGCTCTTGGGCGTTGGTGGACTGAGGTGTCGTGCAGGCGATGAAAATGCTGAAAATTTGCACGGCCATTAGCCAACCGGAAGCGTGAATGATGTTTGAATTGCTGCTGGTCATTTTAAGAATTACGAATTTTGGGTGAATGCGGTGTTATGTTTGCAAGCTAACATGATTGAATTTGATCGATAAATCTAATTCGAATTTGGATGTTTTCATTTTACTGCAATTTCTAAATTGAAAATCACCAAATAGAAGGGATGTTTCGATTGTGATGCGGATGGAACTGTCCCAGAATTCTTTTCAGCGAAGCGGGTTAAAAAGGAGCTTAGAGCGGATGTCTGGGGCTTGGTAATCTCGATGAGAACGGAGCCGTGTAGAGACTTGTTGGCTCCAGTTTTGCCGATCTATGGTGATCAGTTGTACTGTTAATCGTATCATAAGATGGTAAATTCATGACATTGGTTTGTGTGGGGTAAATGTCCATGCGAACAGCGAAGTGATCTTGGATTTGAAAGAGTATTTATGAATTCTGTCGTCAAGAAATGTTTTTTAATAGCTTTGTTAGTGAATTTTATCGGGCTGACCGGTTGTGAAATAAGCGACTACAGCGAACTCGCCCGAAAAAACAAAGACCAGGGTGACAATTCGGGAGTGACCGAAGGGAATGACGCGGTGGGTTCGGCGTCGACCGACCCCGGTGCGGTTCGCGCGGTTGCCGACTCTAAGCCTGAGGCCAAGGTGCCAGTTGCGCCTGAGCCAGTAGTGATAAACGGGTTTTCGAAAGCCGATGAAGTAGCCGTTCGCGAGAAGCTAGAAGACAGAGATGCTTTTTTCTCGCTAGACGATAATGGTTTTACGGTCGAAATCGATCTGGCTGAGTGCTCGCTAGGAAACGAAGCTCTCGAACAATTAGGTAAATTCACCAAATTGACCAGGGTGGTCCTGGATGGAACGAAAGTGGACTCAGAGTCCTTTGAGCAGTTGGCTAAGGTCCTCAACCTTGAATATTTAGATATCAGTCGAAGCACGCCCTCGGCAGAGGATTTTGAGAAACTCAAGCCTTTAAAGCGATTGAAGTTTTTACAGTTGCTGAAGGCGACGCTTTCGGCGGAGGGAATGAAAGTTCTTTCCCAATACCCCGCACTGGAACAAATTCGTTGTGGACAAACGAGGGTGGGTGACGAGGAGTTGCAGTATCTTTCTGAGTTAAAGACGTTGAAAGCAATTGACTTAAGTGATTGCAATCGCGTGACAATTGTTGGACTCGAAGCGCTTTCCCACTGTCCGAATCTCTCGTTTTTAAAAGTTTGGGGCAACTCAATTAATGATGAAGCGATGGGGTTCGTCGCTAAGATGAAGAAGCTCAAAGTGCTCGGGCTCAATGACTCAAGTGTCACCGATGAAGGATTTAAGACACTTGCTGGTTTAGATTTGAAAGAAATTCATTTGTTCCGCACCTCCATTGGTGATGAGACCCTTCGTGTTATTGCGGGGATGCCGAACATCGTCAAACTCAATTTGAGAGACACGCGGCTGTCGGATCAGGGAATTGAGTATTTAACAGCCCTTAAGAATCTTGAAAAGCTGGATCTCAGTGAATGCAATTCACCGGGTATCACGGATGCTGCCGGTGAAAGCATTGCCAAGTTCTCTGGTCTCAAAGAACTCAATTTGTGGAGCACTAAATTTTCGGATGTTGGTCTTAAGCCAGTGACTTCGCTGAAGGGGCTAACTTCTTTAAATTTAGATAACACCAAAGTGACCGACGAAGGCGTTAAGATGCTTGAAGGTATGCCTCAATTAACTTTTTTACATCTTGGTAAAACAAAGATTACAGATGCTTCTAAGTCTTCTTTGATGGGATTGAGCAATTTGGCATATCTTAATATTTCCTACACGGGAATTACGGAGGATGTTGCCTATGACTTAGACGACCACTTTGCAGAGACAGATTGCACCGTAATTTTACCGTAGCCATTGACCCGAATGGTGGTCATTTTTGGTTGGCTGGATTACTGAAAACCGGATCGCTAAAAACAGGGAAGAAACCGTTTGCTTCAGTAGATCGAAGATGAAGTAGAAAAGGCTAATTGCCTGCCAGTAATCGCTCGACATAGCCCTTGAATTGGGTCATTTTTTCTGGAGGATCACCGGGCCCAATGACCAGTGGCCCCTCCTCATCGCTGGGAGTAAGGCCGTGACTGCCTTTGACAAGCGAGGCGTCGAGCGGGATGACATCCATCGAATAACGCAAACCAATTTTTTTACGAATCAGTTTTCGAATGGCGCGAATTTTTGAGGTCATGAACAGCTCACAGGGATCGTATCCAGGTTTCCGATGAATGTCGACGGTCGCAGCAAAATCGGGAGCTAGTCGATCCTCGAGCCAATAGTAATAGGTAAACCACGCGTTCGGCTCCGCGAGTGCTATTAGCTCACCGCTTCTCGGATGATCAAGCTCAAGGTCACCGGGGTCAACAACCGCTGCAACGCCGGGAGCCGCGTTGAGGGTATTCCGAACACTAGGAATATCCGATGGGTTCGCTACGTAGATATGTGCAAGCTGGTGATCTGCAACTGCGAATGCTCTTGATTCACCCGGGATTAAAATTTCTCCGAAGGGGCCCGAGCGAATGTTAAGCAGATCAGAATTTCTTAAAATGCGGTTTAAGTGCACTGGCTGATTTACGGGAACAAGACCGTATTCGGAGACAACAATCACTTGTGCGCCGATTTCCTCAGCGGCTTGGATGATCTTTCCCGCACATTGATCGACTTCCTTGACACGTTCTGGCGCGTGCGAGGTGAATCTTTGGAAGTCGTAGTCGAGATGAGGTAGGTAAGCGAGCGTCAATTTGGGTTTTTTTTGCCGCATCACCACCGCCGTTGCCTCAGCGATCCATTGCGTACTGGGAAGGCCTGCATGGGGGCCCCAGAAACTAAAGAATGGAAAGGGACCAATCGAATTGGTTAAATCGCACCCCGTGAAGTCGAGGACGTCGAATACCTTGGAACCATCACAGCCGTAATGAGGTTTCGGAGTGCAACTGTAGCGGACCCCTGACCCTTGATTGAACCACCAAAACATTTTGGCTGTTTCCACATTGTCGTAAAATTTCTTCCCTTGGATCAGTGAATTCGCTTGTTGCCAAAATCGAATTTCCTGAGTGTCACGGTAGTACCATCCGTTGGCGACGATTCCATGATCTCGTGGCGACAATCCGGTAAGTAACGTCGCCTGTGATGTGGATGTGACAGAGGGCAACGGACTTTTCCAGGCAGCAGAATTACCAACGGCCGCCAAATTGGGGGCGTGTGCGAGTAGTTTGGGAGTCAGGCCGACCACATTAATGACACAAACGCGGGTCACGTTATCTCTCGATTCTAATGGAACTGTGGATTTGAGTGGGGGGGTGACGGTTTAACGGAAGAGCTTGCTAACGAGGATTTTCATTGGCGAGCACGTCTGCGAGGATGGGGGTTAAAAAGTCATAGGACTGTTGAACTACATTGGCTGCATTGTGGCTGTGCCGACTAAGCTCGACGTGCAGTCCTCCCCGGTAGCCGCATCGATTTAATGATTCGATAACAGGAGGAAAGTGAATTTGGCCATCCCCAAACATAAGATGTTCATGAACTCCGGATTTCATGTCTTCAATGTGAACATTCACAACCCGGTCCGCCCATTTTTCAATGTAATTTGCAATTGGTATTTCACTTAAACAGAAAAGATGACCAATATCGAGAGTCATTTTTAGCCGAGGAGAGTCGAGCAAATGTGTGAGACGCTCGTATCGCCCGGTCGTATCAATCAACATTCCTGGTTCGGGTTCAAATCCAATGTCAATTCCACGTGACTCGGCATAGCGGAGAACCGTCTCAAGATTTTCTACTAAACGGTCAATCGCCGAATTAAAGGTCAGCTCCTCGGGCTTAATTCCCGACCAGATTGACACGCAATCGCTCTCAAGTTCGACACCGACGTCGATGCAGTATTTAATGAAGTCGATCCTAATCTGTGATTGATTTGGATCAGGATCCAGAAGCGTTGGCGAGTGCTTTGATTCTGGATTCAATAGGAAGCGTGCGCCCGTCTCGATCACGCTCGAAATTTTATGTTGTTTTAAGAAATGTTTGAACTGCTGGATCTGGATGTCTGCGGCTTGGTCTCGCGGGCTAAGCCAGCCATGGTCAATTGTAATGGCAACACTTTTGTAGCCTGTCTTGGCCAGTAATTCCAAACCGTCTTCGGCGTTGTGGTTCGAAAGGCCGTTTGTGTTGTAGCCGATTATCATGGAAATGCCGTATGTTGTTTCGACGAACTCATCGCGTTTATGGTGATTGAATAATTTTAAAAAACAACGGCCGATTGATCTAGGTCGTCGAAATAAAGCGACTCAAGAGAAGGTTAGGAATTAAAAGGCTCAATACAATTAGGGAGTAATACACCGACTGTGGTACCGCCAGGAAGCAGATAACTGCATCGAAGATGATGAGGCTCCGTAGCACAGAAATCACCCCCGACTGGATGGCAGAGGGGCTTGCAATGATCGCAGCTCCAATGACACGGCGGAAAATGGTTACCGAGATGACCGCAACAATAAGCGGATAAATCCCCTCGATTACCGAAGAAGGCTCGATGTCCATTGGACAGTAAACAATGCTGCCGATGCCAGTGATTCCGGCAATAATAAACCCGCAAGCAATGAAAAGAGGCAATCGTTTTTGTGATTCAACCGCTTCGTTGCGGCCTAATAATGTAACGCCGCAAATTAACGTTCCAATGGAAATTGAAACCCACCACGCAACTAATGGGATACTCAGAAATGTGGGGGGGGATCCTGTGGATGTGATTCCTGTTGCAAGCGGAATCAGTGTGCTTGTGCCCAGAAGGATGTTGAGTCCGCGGCAGCTTCCCATAAGGATTGGAGCGAGCAAAGTGCGTTTCAATAAACCATTGTAAAGCAGAATGCACACGGCAAGCAGGCAGGCAATTAGGGTGGCGCGGATGAAGGGGCCGGTAGGCAAATAGGGGTCGCTCCCGCTGCCAACCCATCCCGCTAGAGAGGCAACAACGACTCCAAACATTAGCATCAGGTAACCCGAAGCTTTAGCGGTCTTGAGCGAGATCTGTCCTGAAGGAAGTGGGCGGCTAGGCCGTTGCACTCGATCGATTTCAATATCAAAGACATCGTTTAATACCATGCCCGCCAGATATAAGAGCGACGATGCGCAAACGAGAAGGCAAAGTTCTAACGTCGGTGTCCAGGTTTGGTGGACCAGCAGATACGCCATCAAAATATTGGAGATCGCTGTCGGCAAGGCAGAGATGCGTAACAGACGCAGCCACGGGAAAATCTTGGAGTCCCGGGAATCCGTCTCAGATAGCTCTTCGTTTTCAAGTTTCATAATAAGAACAACTAAATTGGTAAAGAGAGCAACGGCTAAAACCGAGGCAGGTAAACGCAAGCACGGCAATGCTTGCGATCGCTAGCGATTCTAAGTTGTTTTCGGTCGCATGCCCACTATTGGACTGAAGTCACTGGATTGGTGGTGTGAGGTAGCGCTTTCGACTGTTTCGTAGTTTAAACGTTCAAAATGCCTGGTTTCCAGGTTGATTCGTTCTTTGAGTTGGGGAAAAGGCTAGAGGCGGGGATTCGCGCAAAAAAGAAACCCGGTCGGAGTTTACCGAACCGGGTTTCACCCCCCTGGGTATACGAACTGAAGCGCAGCGATTCAGTAACGTTGTTATCGACGGATCGAAGCAAACTCTTTGGTAAAAAGCGTTAACTTTATCAGTTCTTTTGATTCCGTCATCCATTTTGATAATTCATGCAATTCGGGCAACATAAAGTTTACGCGACAGGTAATGATTACCGATTAAAAAGAGAACGCGCCGTCGCTTTGGCGTTTGTATGCGAACAGATAGTATCGCAACTTGTGCACGGGAAACCGCATAACGAATTAAAGAAGTCGAAGTCAAGGAAACCAAGTGAAACGATCGTCAAGTTGGATCGCAGTGCTACCCTCGCTGGTGATCCCGATCTGCATCGGGCTGATGCTGTATTTGGGACTCTCCTATTTGATCAACGAGGGGCAGATCTCTAACGAGACCGTTTTAAGGTATTTGACGGGGCATCCGGTTTCTAAAGTAACCGTGGGGATGTTTTTCATTGGAATCGCCTCTCTGGGGTTGATTGCTAACAATATTTTCGAGCAATTCAGCGGTGAAAAGAAAATCTCAATCAGTATTCCTCATGGTGCTGTGGGAAGCAGTTCCGTGCCGTCGGAATCCAATACATCTGAGAGCGTGAGACCTCGAGGTGTGATTGAAGAGAGAACGGTTGCGTTGGGGAAGCATCTTTTGGAGTTGCCCAAATGGATGCATGACCATTATTTGTGGCAGCGCATGGTGAATGCTTTACATTGTATCTACCGCACTAATTCCACAGCTTCTGTAGAAGATGAGCTAAAGTATTTGGCTGATTTAGATCTTGATCGTCAGCAGCAACGGTATTCGCTAGTAAGGATTTTGATTTGGGCAACTCCGATGCTTGGTTTTTTGGGAACTGTTTTGGGGATTTCTCAAGCGCTCGGTGGAATCAATGTTGGACCTGATAATGATTTCCAGCAAATGATGGATGGGTTGCGTGGAAGTCTCTATGTCGCATTCGATACAACGGCACTGGCCCTGACTTTATCAATGGTATTGATGTTCGGCCAGTTTCTAGTCGAACGATTTGAGACACAATTGTTGGAATTAGTGGATCAGCGGGCAAAGCAGGAAATAAATGCAAACTTTGATATGACGGTTGCGCCAGTTAATCCAACTTATGAAAATATCGCTCACAATTTTCTAAATGCATCCCAACAGTCGATAGAAAAGCAAACCAACAACTGGCAAAAAACTGTTCAGGCAGCTCACGCGACCTGGCTGGAGTCTCAAGAGAATCTGAAGGATCGCCTCAGTCGACAATTGATGGAGTCAATCGAGCAAAGTGTTGAAAAACTGACTCTGGGTCTGACTAGCTCCATCGACAAAGCGGATGAATCGATGTCGCACCGTTGGAGTCAGTGGCAGGTCACCCTTTCTGACAACGCCCGTCTGATGTCTGATTATCAGGGGAAATTGGCTCAACAAGCGGAGTTAATGGGAGAGCTGTTGGCTCAGGATCGAAGCCAGCCGAATCTAGAGCCGATTCTAGCGCAAAATCAAATGGCAGCTGAAGCAACCGAAAAGCTGAAAGATGCAGTGGAGTCGATGGTAGCCAGCCTCGCTGAAAATCGTCATGAAATGTTGGGTGCCGCGACTGGATCGTCGGAAACCGCTGAACAGATACAGGAAGCAGAGTTGGAGTCTGCCCATTCTACGATTGGTAAGACGGAGATAAAAAGACAGATCGCCGAAATTACCCAGTACGGCATGGCAGCTCGATTCGATCTTGAAAAAGATCAGGTAACTCCGGAGCCACCGATTGCAAATTCAGGCTCCACCACTGCGGAGGTCATTTTACCGGTTCGCAACCGAGAACGTCAGTTTGTCACGGTTAACATTGACCGAAGCTCAAAAAGAACTGCATGAGACGCCGTAAAAAAAATCGAACTCAACTCAGTGTCTCTTTGTTTCCATTCTTGGCGGTATTGATCTGCACTCTCGGTGTTCTGATCGTAATGCTCGTGATGGCGGTGAAATCAGCAGATGTTCAATCTGCAAAAAAACAAGCAGAAGATGATTCCGGAAAATTGGCAGAAATTGATGAGTTGAATGACGCAGTCTCACTGGATCAGATTCGGATCAACGGAATGGCTTCGGTGCGCCCAGATGCCTTGGAGAAATTGCAACAGTCTCGTTCTCACCGCAGCTATCTTGAGTTAGAGGTTCGGAAGACCAAACGTGAGCTTGCGAGAGCAATCGAACAATGGAATCGTCTTCAGAGCGCGGCTGAACCCGTTGTTTCTTCTGAAAAGTTTTCGGAAAATCGTGGGAAGCTGGTGTTGGCGGAGTTGGAAGAAGAGATCCTTAAAATACGTTCCGAGATCAAAAACAAGCGTGAAAGCAACGCCGTAATCAAGCCAACGACGTACGTTATTGAACCTTATCGTGGGCGTGGCGGAACGTTCAGAAGACCTATCTTTATTGAATGTCTAAAAGATGAAATCGTCTTGCAACCCTCGGGGATTCGGTTGCGCAAAGATGAATTCGTATTGCCGCTCCAACCTGGAAATATGCTCGACTCAGCGCTGCTCGCTAACCGGGAGTACTGGCAGCGTTATGACTTGGTCGGTGAGGAGGGCAATCCGTATCCGTTAGTGATTGTTCGCCCAGAGGGTGCTGAGACGTTTGTTTTGGTTCGGCGGGCGATGCAAAGCTGGGACGATGAATTTGGATATGAGCTGGTCGATGGTGGTAAGATGTTAGGTTTTGGACAAAAAGACCCGCAGCTTATTCAGGAAGTAGAAGAGGCGATCGAAGAAGCTAGGCAGCGTCAGCAGTCTCGGATGGCAGTGATTAATTCTCAACGTTCCCGTGATGCAATGTTTGCTAGCGAGCGTACCCGTCCGGGGCTCCGAGTTTCCGGAGGACAAGGTGGGTTTGTTTCGACGGAAAGGGGCCTTGGAAATCGTTGGGAACAATCGCAGATTCGTGGATCTGCTAACCAATCAGATGCAAGCTCTTCAATTGGTTCATCTTCCGCAATGAATTCCAATCAACGAAATTTAAAGAATCAACAACCTAACTCAAGAAGCGAATCGGGATCATCAACGGATGCTTCGTCTCAGTCGAACGCCGGCGTTGGTGGAGAGGTGGCAAGTGACAGTCTTCAGTCGGCGCTAAGTATTGCCAATCAGCGTGGCAGTAATTGGGCATTACCAGCGAAAACAGTGGGGGCGACTGGGTACGTTCGCCCTATTCGTTTGTTGTGCGGCGTTGATTATCTAGAGCTTCAGTCCGGTGGTGTTGTCAGCGGGCGAATTTCAATGGCGCAGGGCACGGCAGCGGCGATTGATCCTTTGGTCGAGCAGATTTGGGGACAAATTAAGTCTTGGGGGGTCGCCGGTAAAAATGGTTATTGGAAACCACAACTTCGCGTGACGGTTTTACCCGGAGGAGAGACGCGGTTTTCAGAATTAAATGGATTGCTGTACAGAAGCGGTCTTTTGATTGAGGAGTCGCGGCGATGAGCCTCAAACAGATCACAACTGGGCAGGATTCCTTTTTAGATATTGTCGCGAACCTTGTCGGAATTCTCATTATTTTAGTGGTCGTGGTCGGCGCTCAGGCATCCACCTCCTGGGTTCGCACCACGCCTAGTGAAGACCTTGTTTCAAAAATTAATGATCTCAAGGAATCCAAGGCTCGTTTGGACGATACGGTTACCAAGCTTCAGTTAGACAATGAGGCTTTAGTAAGGAAACAGGCAAAGGAAAACAGCCTGGCTGCAGCTTTGACTGACCAACGTCATGAAGCCCTCATCAGACTCGAGGTTCTTCAGCAGAAGTTAAAAGTGGCCAAGAAAACGCGGCTTGAAAAATTGGCGGCAATTGATGCTGCGGCAGCAATTGAGATTGAAAAGAAAGATGCTTTTGAGACTCAGCAGCGACTGTTGGAAGACGAATTAGCAGAATTGAATCGAGAGTCTAAGGCTGTTTCTTACAACAATGAACCTAATACCGAAGTCATTAAGCATTTTCCCAATCCAATTGCTAAGACTGTTTTTTCAGATGAAATTCACTTTTGCTTAAATAATGGCCGTCTTTCCTATGTCCCGATGACTGAGTTGCTTTCGCTCATAAAGTCCGAGTGGAAGCGTAATGCGGAACGATTAAGTCGAGCGGAACAGGTGATTGAAATTGTCGGTCCCGTGGACGATTATCGAATGCAATATGAGTTAGTCGTTAAGACAAATTACGATCGGATGGGAGATGGAGCGATGGCCCAGAAAAGCGTCAGCTTTCAAGGGTTTAGGATGATTCCGTCGAGTCCTCTGATCGGAGAACCAATTGAAGCAGCTCTTCAAGAGAATTCCGATTTTCAAAAAAGACTGAGTCATTTCGAGCCGGGCAAAACGACAGTTTCGATTTGGGTCTATCCCAACGATTTTGAGTCGCATGCAATACTCAAAAAATGGATTTACGAAAACGGTTTTCAAATGGCAAGTTGGCCGCTTGACCACGGGAAGAGAATCTCGGGTGGACCTGCCGGTTTCAAGACTTCCGCGCAGTAATCCATACTTCATTTGCACTCAGTTCTCGGTTAAAGTAGTCGTAAACAGACGGCTCGATTCCTGTTTCCTGCTATGATTTTGAGTGCTTCGGCATTTTTGGAAATTGAATAAATCTGTGGGATTGCGAAGGATCGGGCGAACCCTTGTCCCGGTAGTTAGAGCCGAATTTATGGCACGAAAAAATCCTCGGCGGAATATTGCGAGAATTGAAGTTCCGGGAGAAGGTCGAAAGATTTACGGGGGGTGGGAGGTCCGCATTCAGCGGCGAGGCGAACGTTTTTCCAAGTATTTTTCAGATCTTAGCCACGGTGGGAAACGGTTGGCATTGCAGTCAGCTAAAGTTTTTCGAGATGAGATTGATCAGAGATTCAAGCGCTATACTGTCAAGGATTTGGCTACCAAACCTTCGGTACGAAACCGTTCTGGTCAGGTAGGGATTCGCCTTCACGAACAAACTGACCGGCGTGGTGAGTTTGATTATTCCTATTGGTATTGGATTGCCCAGTGGACCGATGGCCACGGACGGCGACGGACTCGCTCTTTTTCAATTCATCGGCATGGAGAGGAAGAGGCATACCGACTTGCCTGCGAAGCCCGTCATCAAGGGATTAGACAAGCCAAGCGGTGATCTCTAAACGCCGCCGTCAAGGCAAACGAGGTTGATTTAACAGCAGTTACCACTCAAGCTGAACTGGTTCTCCAGCGTTGATTCCCAGCATTGCACTTAAGCTGATGCCAACAATTCCAATTTCGAGGAATCCCGAGTTGCTTAGCTTTGCAACCAGCGTCGCTGCGGGTTGGTCATGTGAGTCGGGATAAAGGCCGACCGTTTCATGTCCGCCAAAACTTATACGCACCGATTCGTCTCTAGGCACATGTGAGATTTGTTCGATTGAAATATCAGTCACTAGGTCGCCTTGCACATTCACTGAGGCGACGCGTCCTGCAATCAAATT
>JAAHTH010001760.1_pt1 | contig 17913 bp, 12 predicted proteins | sample 6116091 | NCBI WGS metagenome assembly JAAHTH01 (sample SAMN13939990, study PRJNA603662) | sponge metagenome | isolation source: marine sponge | host: Mycale hentscheli | place: New Zealand | collected 2006 | reverse complement strand
CCGACGCAAAAATCGATCTCAATGAAGCTCGTAATAGGATCAAAAAGAATTACGATCGTGAAGATTACGAAGCATATCAGAAGCAAGAGATTGAAGAGATATTTGGGCCTGAACCTACACCCGAAGAGCGTAAGAAAGCGAAAGCTGAAAAAGAACGCTTGAGAAAAGAGGGCGAAAGAGCAATGAGAGAATTAGAAAAATACCAAGAAGATCGGACTAGAGAACGCAATAAAAAGCTTGGATTAGATAGGAAAAACAAACTTCCTAAATTTGACGGATAGCAAAAGTTTTTGGAGCTCTTCAAGAGGCGGGGTTATCCGTGATCCGTGATTAATTTCTCTTGCTTCTTTTTTCTCACTATTTCTCACTATGAGCACGATTAACTTCTTTCAATTCACGATCCCCGAAACTATATTAGAGCTGCATTAATAATATACATCTCGGCGTCGTTAATCGTTTCTTCCATAACAAAATTCTGATTAGCGGCGCTGCGTTCTAAACCGCTTTAACTACTTTCGCATTCGCTGAATAACATTTCTTGCAGCAAGGCCCGTTGGATATTTCAAACTCTGAAAATTGAATTGCCATATTACATTTGATCTCTTCGTGCTGTCCGCAAAACAAACACCTATCAATAACTCTTTCTTGAAAAAGTGATTTATCGTTTTCTTTCCCCGTTGCGTTATACCAAGCCATAATTTTTTATAGGATAGTACAGGATCAAAAGTATTTCAAATTTTTAAAATTTTTTTGAGGTCTGTAAGTGTGTATAACCTAGACTAAAGGTAAGACTATAACGAACCTAAATCTCATTTCGGGGGTATGGGGTATCTTTTTTGTTTCAGTTTCCAAAACGGGTTAGTATCTTTTTTGTTTAGCGAAGCACTTGCGAAGCAGAGCGAGGCTCAACAGAGCCGAGCTCTTATTAAACTTAATTAGAAGCTCATAGAGAGCAATTTTATTTTTGTGATGTGTTTTTCGAAATCAATCTTGCTGCTTAAATACGGGCGCTGCAGAGTCCATTAAACGCTATTTCTGATTGGGTTTAAGGATGAAAAGTTGTTTGCAATTCTCGAGTCTTTATGCGGGTTTTTCGACAACTAATTTAATAAAAATAAACCAAGACTCGATATTGTGTTTGTGTTGATTTACTTACTAAATATGGACTCTGAATTTTGCATTCGTTGGTAAATAGTTGGTAAATAGTTGGTAAGGAAAATTTTAAAATTGCTTGGCAAAAAATCGTGCAAATGCTATCTTATTTGAAGTGAATTTGGTTTCTTTAAAGAGAAAGAAATTATGAGTGTACTGCTCTAACCAACTGAGCTACAGGCCCTTGAAATTAAATAAGGTAATACAACAATTTCAAGACTTGGACAAGAACATAAGTTCTATAAATGTTTCTGTTTGTTTCCGCCTGTAATTACTTTTGTTGGTAAATCTGTTGGTAAGTGGATTTCACTTTTCCCGAGCAGTTGGAAGTTTATCCGTTCATAAAATCTTTCGTAGAACCATACACTAATGCAAAACGAAAGGATGTATATTTATGATTAGGACTTACAACAAATCGGAAATTATTTCAGAAACAACATTTCCGTTCACACAAAGAAAGCTGCGATATCAATTACAATATCAAGGCAAGATTTCAAAAAAGGGAAAGCAGCTCCCTGATAAGCGTTTCGATAGTTCAACAGAGGGACTTTGTATATTTTTATATCCGTCAGGAACACAAGTTTTCTATGCGGTGCAAAGATTAGAAATGTACAACAAGAAGAAAAATCGTGTTGAAACTAACGCCGTTTATAAGAAAATTTTTAGAATGGAAGACCACCCGCAGCGTGATTATAGAGCTGCCAAAATGGAGCTGCCGAATATTCTAAAACAAATGAAGCAGCCGAAACAAAAGACAGATCAAAAGACTTTCGGAGCTCTCGCAAAAGACTTTCTAAATAGTGGTTTAAATGATTATCGATTAGCTGATAAATCAGAGAAGTTTGAATATAAAAAATCAACGATCACTAAATATAAAAAATTAACTAATACTTATATTTTATTGAAAGGGAGTTCCTTGATCCGTGATCGATTGTCGAGTGTGCTTGAATATGATGATCGAGTTTCAAACAAACCGCTTAAAGATTATCCAATAAAGGACATTGAACAATGGCATATTGAATGCGTCCAAACTAGATTGAAGAACACAAAAACAACTGCGAATGATGTAGTTAAAATGATCTCAATTATTTACACTTGGGCCATTAAGAAAAAGAAAATCAAAGCAATTAATCCTGTTCAAAACATAACCAAGTTTAAAGAGAATAAAATTAAAATAAAACTTGATGAAGTTGATCGAAAGAAAGTTATTGATTATTGTTTCAGTAAAGCTTTTGATTTCTTTCCCCGTTTCCTGACTTATGTTGCGTTGTTATTATTGACAGGAAAAAGAGAAGAAGAGCTGCTGCATTTAGCTTGGCAGCAACCAACTGATAAGAAACATTTTGAGGAATGTTCAGGGTGGCTCGTTGATAATTGGGAGCGTGAAAAGATGATCTATTTGCGTGATACTAAAAACAGAAAATCTGAATTAGTTTATATTGATAATCAATCACTACAAATTTTATTAAGATTGCAGCGTTCTAGATATACGGAAAAGAACGCTTGGGCGGTTAAGTCCCCGTTCCTCTTTCCGCAGAAAAAGAACATTTATAAAACTGCAACTTATTCAAGTTTCAGAAAACATTTAGCAGCGTTAAATGAAAGATTAGAGCTATCAACTAAACTTATGTTTAAAATTTGCAGAAAGACTTTTGGCAGCTACATTGCACAAAAGAAAGGAATTGAGATTGCTGCAAGAAAACTAAATCACTCTTCAACTAAAGTTACGAGAGATCACTACATTGTCCCTGAAGATGATGAATTGAAGATTGATGACATTTACGAAAGCAATGTTGAACAACTTAAGAAAGCCGAGTAAAACTATGCCTGTATATTATTATGAAAAAGAAACCATTTACTTGGCAGCACTTGGCGAATATTTGGCATTCTTTGGGAGTAAAACCTGAAGAAGTCCAACAGATTTTAGAGCGAGAGATATTAGATAAAAATTGGATTGGTACTGAAACCAAGATCGGCCGAATGTGGAACGATCCTGATATCCGAATATTCTTTTTAATGTTTCTTGATGAAGTTGCAGCGTATCAAAAGAAAAATAGATTATCATTCGGGAAAGCAGTTATGAGATTATATGAAGATCGATTTACTGCAGACAGAAATAAATCAAAAACATTTTGGTTCGTAGCAGTTTCAAAAATAAAAACTTCAGGGATGACTTCAAAAACATTTTTAAAGAAAGTTGATATTTGGAAGAAGCTCCCATTTGTAAATTTACCAAAGAGAGAATTGTCCGAAAGTTATAAGAAACGACAAGAACAAATTAATAAAAATCTTTCAAAAGTCTTTGATGAGAATAAAAAGATTGCTGAAATGAGAAGAAAAAGAGATTCAATTATCGCTGCAAGGCGTAGATAATTTTCCCCAACTGCTTGGGCGTTTATCCGATTATTTAAAATAAAATAAAAAACGGCACTATGAAAAAGAAAAAATATGTGCCGATTGATTTATCTGATTATCAAATTTCAGATGAGGGCCTAAAAGAAATCATTAAATCAGTTCAGCTTGTTAGCAGCTTACAACTTGCAAAGATACTTTCAAAACCAAACGATAATTCTTTGAGAGTTTCTCGAAGCAAAGGGACAGGATTTAAATATTACAAAGATCCAAACGGAGTTGTTTATTACAATTTACCTGAAGTCTTAAAAGATATGAGAATAAAACTATGATGATTGATAAGGAAATTTACAGAGGATTAAGTCCCAAAGATAGCGTCATTATGAAAATGGCGAAGAATGAAATTGAAATAGATGAAGTAATTGAAGCAAGAGAATTTTTAGACGCTTTAGAAAAAGCAAGAGAGAATGGATACAAAGGATCAGACAAAGACTTTGCAAAAGAATATTATAGGGACGCATTAAACGAGGGTGGAAGTCCCGATAAAACTTTCAAACCAAGTCCCGACGATCTTCTAGATACATTTTATAAAACAATGGAATTTAGATCAAAGCTTACACCTGAAGAATTAAAATTAATTGATGAGCTAGTTGATAAATCATTGAGTAGGAAAAAATGAAGAAGCAATTAGAGTTATTTCCTGAATTAGATTTAAGCAGCAAAGAACCAATTATCTATGACGGAGCTTCAGGACAATTAATAAATAAGTTTAAAGAAAAAGAAGTTGGGCCATTTGAAACTGCACTCAACAATGTTCAGAACAAAGGAAAAAGAGTTCCTGTTAGAAAACCAAATGCAGTACCACCAAAAACAAAAACAATTCAGAAATTTAATAATGGCGGAGCTGCTATTAAAAGAAACTTCAGGGAAGAGAATTTGCCCGAAAGATTAGAGCGTTTGTTATACGAGTATGAAGACGGCCCTAAACCAAAACACTACGACGATCCCCGAATAATTGATAGCGAGAATATGAAACAAAAACCTAAACCATTTAACAACAATGATAAAAGCACTTTCCCAAGTGATCGAAGCCAAAGACAAAAGATGAATAGTTGGGATGTGATTTTAGATACAACAATTAAATCAGGAACACCGCAAGAGAAAAAAGAAATGCGGAGTTATTTAAGAGATAAATACAACGACAAAGATCAAAGAAAATATTTAAGTAAAAAAGAATTAAAATTTATTTCCGCTTACAATGAACCAAAAGCAGAGCCGATACTAAATACAAATTTTAAAATAAGTCCGCTCCCTGTATTTCAACCACCAAAACAAAACCCTGAAATGATTGAAGCTGAAAGAAGATACAAAGCAATTCTTGAAGAGAGCGAAAGAGAAAAGCAGCGTAATAGATCAACAGGATTAGCGGGATTATTGGGATTAGAATAATGGAAAATTTAAAAGATAAACTAATGCAAGGTTTCAAAAGAAGCTCCAAATATTTAAGAGCTGCTGAATTGCTGCATAGAATAGTTGATAAGAACCACCCGATTAAACCAATGTTATTTCTTCAGCTTTTAAACAGAGCTCACAAAGAAGTTTATTTTTATATCAAACAAAAAATTTGCGCTTGGTGTGGAAAGGAAGCGTTAGGTTTTAAATCCGACGCTCACTTAAGAGAATATCATCAAACGGGTTTCTGTCAGACTTGCCAAGATGATGAAGAACACCAAGAAATGAAATCAAAAGAGGAGTTAAATTAAATGGATGAAAAGAGAGAAGTAGATATTCGTTTTTATGAAGATTGGGATAAGAACGAAAAATTTGTTCAACAATGTTTGAACGAAGAGAAAGAGTGGCTCAAAACTTTAGAGAGTTTCGCTTTCAGAAAATTCGTCGATTGGGATTGGAAAAAGACTTTCAATTCAATCGAAGAAGCAATGGAATTTTTGTTAGGTCATTGTGAGAATAATAGGCAGTTATGGGTGCTTACTCTACGACAAAACAGGGATCTTTTAAAAATTCTTCAAAATGTAAATCACAAAATAAAAAAGGAGATGTTGATTAATGCAAGAACAAAAAATATCAAAAAGCCAAACTAAAATTGTTGATGAGCTTACTGTTTCGGATGATTTTAACACAGGATTAACGGGAGTTCCTGTATTCACAGACGGACATATTGCTAAATATAAACCCGAACAAGATACGGAGTGGTTTCGTGTTTTTGGCAGCTCCCTGAATGAAATTAAAAAAGGCGTAATAGTTAGAATAAAAGTTGGCCGAAAGAATGAAGATTTTATTCTCGGTGGCGATCTTAATTTCAAAGAAAGAGTTAAGCACGACTTCAGAAAATTTAGAAAATGTTATCTCGCTTACTATGAAACTTCACAAGGTAGAATGGGGATTTGGCCTATTACAGAACCTTATGGAAGATTAACTTCTAATAGGTGGATTGATACTGCAATTCAAATAGTAGAAATCGCTCAAAAGAAATGGGTTAAATATATTTCTCACGAAGAAACTGCAGCTTATCAATGTTTCGTTGCACAAGACAAAGAACAAAAAGCATTCGGCGAACCTAAATTCAAACTAGATTATGACGAAGTAATTATCAAAGCATTCGGAAAAGATTTTACATTGAACCCCGATAACTATGAAACGAATAAGTATGTTCAACAAATGTTGGGAATTCAAGTTCCGTTGAAATTAGTCGAAGAGGAAAAAGAATAATGAATAAAGTTTTCGATAATTTTAAAAATGTTGTTGTCTATGATTATGAATTTAAAATCACAGACGGCAATCCCCCGTCCCCTGTTTGTGTAGTTTATAAAGAGCTGCACTCACAGAAAATAATAAAACAATGGCTGCTTGATGAAGTTCCACGATCCCCGTTTAGTTGTTCGGATACCCTGTTCATTGCTCACTTCTCAAATGCTGAAGTTGGATGTGATATTGCAAACGGATACGAGAAGACGAAATATATTTGGGATACTTTTGTCGAGGAAAAGAAACTAGAGAACGGAAGAATTAAAAAAGGTTTTGGGCTCTTGGAAACTTGTCAGCGATACGGCATTAACGAAATAATGAACGCTGATAAGAAAAGATATTGGCGTGATTTTATTATTAACAATTATCCCGATTACCCTGAAGAAGATAAGACAGGCATATTAGATTATTGTTTAGAAGATGTTTTATTAACTGAAAAATTATTCCTGAAGCAATGCGAAAGATTAGAGCTGCTTGATGATAATTTTATGAGAGTATTACAACAGGCAATCTTTCACGGAAGATCAAAAGGAATTGAAGCTCAAATATATGCAAACGGAATACCTTTAAACTTGCAGCTCTATAATGATCTAAAAGAAAACTATGAAGCAGTAAGAGAATTAGAAATTGAAGAATTAAACAAAGTCTTTGATGTTTATGAATATGGAAAGTTTAGCCATAAAAAATTTGAAAAAGAATTAATTAGAATAGGCCTTTATAAGCGTTGGCCTAAATCAGAAACAGGAAGATTAAAAACTGATGATCGAACCATTTATAGATTTCAAGAAGTATGCCCTGAAATTATGGCATTTAGAAATTCAAAGTTCATTATCGAAGCAAGAACACTAAAGGGATTTTCTGTTGGCAATGACGGACGATCTAGAGCTCCGCTAAATTTATTCGGACAAATTACTGGAAGAACAAATGTTTCAACTGCCATTAATCCCTTTGGTGCTCCAAGAAGAATGAGAACAATAATCGGAACGGACGACAAACATATTTTAGTTTATGCAGATTGGAAAAGTCAGGAAGCAGTAATTCAGGCCCATTTATCCAAAGACGAAAATATGATTGGTGCAGTTAATAGTGGCGATCCTTATTTATTTACCGCAAAAGGTGTTGGCGCAGTTCCCGAATTTGCAACAAAGAAAACTCACGGAAAGGAAAGAGAATTATATAAACAAAGTTTTCTTGCGATTGGTTATGGACAAACACCATTCGGATTAATGAATAAATTAAATATGACATTGCCGAATGCAACATTCATTCATTCGCAAATAGTAAATTATTATAAAGTTTTTCAGGATTGGTCTAAAAGCATAATCGCAAAAGCAATGCAGCGTGGATACTTTCTAACTAAATATGGGTGGAAGTATTGGATATCCCCGAACGAAAAAATAAATCCAAGAAGATTAATTAATTGGCCCATTCAATCTCACGGATCAGAAATATTACGAAGAGCAATTATTGATTTAGATGAAGAGGGATTTGAAATTTCTATGATTATTCACGACGCAGTTTTAATTCATATGAAACGAAAAGGCAGCGCAAAGAATATTAAAAAATTAAAAACAATTATGAGCGACGCTGCAGAGAAAGTTATCGGAGCTGCTATTCCTGTTGATACAAACATAATCAGAAAACAATTTAACCAAGACGGCGAACACAAAGAGCGTTGGGAAAAACTTTATGAAAAATTAGAGTGGACGAAAAATAAACAGGTTTCTAATTCGGACATTGTGTACTCAAAGCAACCACCCGTAGTCTTTAATAAATATATATAATATGAAATATAATAATATTATAACCCATAGTAGATCAGGCAAACCCATTGCAGCCCGAGATAAGAAAAAAGATTTTATCGCAGACTATCGGCCTGAAGAAAGTTTCCTCTGTTATAAAGCTGCGGGGCAGTTCGGATTAATTATTTACAATATTTTAAAATGGAAAATGGGAATGGATAAGTTCCAATTTGGCAGCGCAAAAGATTCATATGTTGTTTCAAATAAAGAAACTAAACGCTGGATGACAAGACAGAGAAAGAACGAAGCAATAGATGATTTGGCAGAGGCGGGATACTTAACAATCGTTGAAGCCAAATTAGGTAAAAACAAAAAAGTGAGGTTAAATTTTACAGATGATTAAAAAGCTAACAGACGAAGAAATAAAAAATATGTCAGTTGAAGAAATAGAAACTGAATTCAAAAACATTTACAAAGAAAAGGAATTTGGCGGAGCTGCTAAACCTGAAATAAATCTTCCCGACGCTACAGGAAAACAAATTAAATTTATTGATTTATACTGCAGCAAGTATGGGGAATTATCCGCAACTGAATGCGCAATTCGGGCGGGTTATAGTAGGACTTCAGCTTATCAGAGAGCGCACGAATTATTGGATTTCAGAAAAAATCCTGCGGTGGCAAAAGTAATTCAAGATCGGTTAATGGGTAATATGGAAGTTTGGATGTTAGATAAGCAAAAGCATATGGCAAACTTAACTCGTATCCAACAAGAAGCTAGAGCAAAAGGTCAGTATGGAGTTGCTGCTAAATGCGAAGAGCTGAAAGGCAAAGTTCAAGGTTTCTATGTTGAAAGAAATTTAAACATTAACGCCGACGCAAAAATCGATCTCAATGAAGCTCGTAATAGGATCAAAAAGAATTACGATCGTGAAGATTACGAAGCATATCAGAAGCAAGAGATTGAAGAGATATTTGGGCCTGAACCTACACCCGAAGAGCGTAAGAAAGCGAAAGCTGAAAAAGAACGCTTGAGAAAAGAGGGCGAAAGAGCAATGAGAGAATTAGAAAAATACCAAGAAGATCGGACTAGAGAACGCAATAAAAAGCTTGGATTAGATAGGAAAAACAAACTTCCTAAATTTGACGGATAGCAAAAGTTTTTGGAGCTCTTCAAGAGGCGGGGTTATCCGTGATCCGTGATTAATTTCTCTTGCTTCTTTTTTCTCACTATTTCTCACTATGAGCACGATTAACTTCTTTCAATTCACGATCCCCGAAACTATATTAGAGCTGCATTAATAATATACATCTCGGCGTCGTTAATCGTTTCTTCCATAACAAAATTCTGATTAGCGGCGCTGCGTTCTAAACCGCTTTAACTACTTTCGCATTCGCTGAATAACATTTCTTGCAGCAAGGCCCGTTGGATATTTCAAACTCTGAAAATTGAATTGCCATATTACATTTGATCTCTTCGTGCTGTCCGCAAAACAAACACCTATCAATAACTCTTTCTTGAAAAAGTGATTTATCGTTTTCTTTCCCCGTTGCGTTATACCAAGCCATAATTTTTTATAGGATAGTACAGGATCAAAAGTATTTCAAATTTTTAAAATTTTTTTGAGGTCTGTAAGTGTGTATAACCTAGACTAAAGGTAAGACTATAACGAACCTAAATCTCATTTCGGGGGTATGGGGTATCTTTTTTGTTTCAGTTTCCAAAACGGGTTAGTATCTTTTTTGTTTAGCGAAGCACTTGCGAAGCAGAGCGAGGCTCAACAGAGCCGAGCTCTTATTAAACTTAATTAGAAGCTCATAGAGAGCAATTTTATTTTTGTGATGTGTTTTTCGAAATCAATCTTGCTGCTTAAATACGGGCGCTGCAGAGTCCATTAAACGCTATTTCTGATTGGGTTTAAGGATGAAAAGTTGTTTGCAATTCTCGAGTCTTTATGCGGGTTTTTCGACAACTAATTTAATAAAAATAAACCAAGACTCGATATTGTGTTTGTGTTGATTTACTTACTAAATATGGACTCTGAATTTTGCATTCGTTGGTAAATAGTTGGTAAATAGTTGGTAAGGAAAATTTTAAAATTGCTTGGCAAAAAATCGTGCAAATGCTATCTTATTTGAAGTGAATTTGGTTTCTTTAAAGAGAAAGAAATTATGAGTGTACTGCTCTAACCAACTGAGCTACAGGCCCTTGAAATTAAATAAGGTAATACAACAATTTCAAGACTTGGACAAGAACATAAGTTCTATAAATGTTTCTGTTTGTTTCCGCCTGTAATTACTTTTGTTGGTAAATCTGTTGGTAAGTGGATTTCACTTTTCCCGAGCAGTTGGAAGTTTATCCGTTCATAAAATCTTTCGTAGAACCATACACTAATGCAAAACGAAAGGATGTATATTTATGATTAGGACTTACAACAAATCGGAAATTATTTCAGAAACAACATTTCCGTTCACACAAAGAAAGCTGCGATATCAATTACAATATCAAGGCAAGATTTCAAAAAAGGGAAAGCAGCTCCCTGATAAGCGTTTCGATAGTTCAACAGAGGGACTTTGTATATTTTTATATCCGTCAGGAACACAAGTTTTCTATGCGGTGCAAAGATTAGAAATGTACAACAAGAAGAAAAATCGTGTTGAAACTAACGCCGTTTATAAGAAAATTTTTAGAATGGAAGACCACCCGCAGCGTGATTATAGAGCTGCCAAAATGGAGCTGCCGAATATTCTAAAACAAATGAAGCAGCCGAAACAAAAGACAGATCAAAAGACTTTCGGAGCTCTCGCAAAAGACTTTCTAAATAGTGGTTTAAATGATTATCGATTAGCTGATAAATCAGAGAAGTTTGAATATAAAAAATCAACGATCACTAAATATAAAAAATTAACTAATACTTATATTTTATTGAAAGGGAGTTCCTTGATCCGTGATCGATTGTCGAGTGTGCTTGAATATGATGATCGAGTTTCAAACAAACCGCTTAAAGATTATCCAATAAAGGACATTGAACAATGGCATATTGAATGCGTCCAAACTAGATTGAAGAACACAAAAACAACTGCGAATGATGTAGTTAAAATGATCTCAATTATTTACACTTGGGCCATTAAGAAAAAGAAAATCAAAGCAATTAATCCTGTTCAAAACATAACCAAGTTTAAAGAGAATAAAATTAAAATAAAACTTGATGAAGTTGATCGAAAGAAAGTTATTGATTATTGTTTCAGTAAAGCTTTTGATTTCTTTCCCCGTTTCCTGACTTATGTTGCGTTGTTATTATTGACAGGAAAAAGAGAAGAAGAGCTGCTGCATTTAGCTTGGCAGCAACCAACTGATAAGAAACATTTTGAGGAATGTTCAGGGTGGCTCGTTGATAATTGGGAGCGTGAAAAGATGATCTATTTGCGTGATACTAAAAACAGAAAATCTGAATTAGTTTATATTGATAATCAATCACTACAAATTTTATTAAGATTGCAGCGTTCTAGATATACGGAAAAGAACGCTTGGGCGGTTAAGTCCCCGTTCCTCTTTCCGCAGAAAAAGAACATTTATAAAACTGCAACTTATTCAAGTTTCAGAAAACATTTAGCAGCGTTAAATGAAAGATTAGAGCTATCAACTAAACTTATGTTTAAAATTTGCAGAAAGACTTTTGGCAGCTACATTGCACAAAAGAAAGGAATTGAGATTGCTGCAAGAAAACTAAATCACTCTTCAACTAAAGTTACGAGAGATCACTACATTGTCCCTGAAGATGATGAATTGAAGATTGATGACATTTACGAAAGCAATGTTGAACAACTTAAGAAAGCCGAGTAAAACTATGCCTGTATATTATTATGAAAAAGAAACCATTTACTTGGCAGCACTTGGCGAATATTTGGCATTCTTTGGGAGTAAAACCTGAAGAAGTCCAACAGATTTTAGAGCGAGAGATATTAGATAAAAATTGGATTGGTACTGAAACCAAGATCGGCCGAATGTGGAACGATCCTGATATCCGAATATTCTTTTTAATGTTTCTTGATGAAGTTGCAGCGTATCAAAAGAAAAATAGATTATCATTCGGGAAAGCAGTTATGAGATTATATGAAGATCGATTTACTGCAGACAGAAATAAATCAAAAACATTTTGGTTCGTAGCAGTTTCAAAAATAAAAACTTCAGGGATGACTTCAAAAACATTTTTAAAGAAAGTTGATATTTGGAAGAAGCTCCCATTTGTAAATTTACCAAAGAGAGAATTGTCCGAAAGTTATAAGAAACGACAAGAACAAATTAATAAAAATCTTTCAAAAGTCTTTGATGAGAATAAAAAGATTGCTGAAATGAGAAGAAAAAGAGATTCAATTATCGCTGCAAGGCGTAGATAATTTTCCCCAACTGCTTGGGCGTTTATCCGATTATTTAAAATAAAATAAAAAACGGCACTATGAAAAAGAAAAAATATGTGCCGATTGATTTATCTGATTATCAAATTTCAGATGAGGGCCTAAAAGAAATCATTAAATCAGTTCAGCTTGTTAGCAGCTTACAACTTGCAAAGATACTTTCAAAACCAAACGATAATTCTTTGAGAGTTTCTCGAAGCAAAGGGACAGGATTTAAATATTACAAAGATCCAAACGGAGTTGTTTATTACAATTTACCTGAAGTCTTAAAAGATATGAGAATAAAACTATGATGATTGATAAGGAAATTTACAGAGGATTAAGTCCCAAAGATAGCGTCATTATGAAAATGGCGAAGAATGAAATTGAAATAGATGAAGTAATTGAAGCAAGAGAATTTTTAGACGCTTTAGAAAAAGCAAGAGAGAATGGATACAAAGGATCAGACAAAGACTTTGCAAAAGAATATTATAGGGACGCATTAAACGAGGGTGGAAGTCCCGATAAAACTTTCAAACCAAGTCCCGACGATCTTCTAGATACATTTTATAAAACAATGGAATTTAGATCAAAGCTTACACCTGAAGAATTAAAATTAATTGATGAGCTAGTTGATAAATCATTGAGTAGGAAAAAATGAAGAAGCAATTAGAGTTATTTCCTGAATTAGATTTAAGCAGCAAAGAACCAATTATCTATGACGGAGCTTCAGGACAATTAATAAATAAGTTTAAAGAAAAAGAAGTTGGGCCATTTGAAACTGCACTCAACAATGTTCAGAACAAAGGAAAAAGAGTTCCTGTTAGAAAACCAAATGCAGTACCACCAAAAACAAAAACAATTCAGAAATTTAATAATGGCGGAGCTGCTATTAAAAGAAACTTCAGGGAAGAGAATTTGCCCGAAAGATTAGAGCGTTTGTTATACGAGTATGAAGACGGCCCTAAACCAAAACACTACGACGATCCCCGAATAATTGATAGCGAGAATATGAAACAAAAACCTAAACCATTTAACAACAATGATAAAAGCACTTTCCCAAGTGATCGAAGCCAAAGACAAAAGATGAATAGTTGGGATGTGATTTTAGATACAACAATTAAATCAGGAACACCGCAAGAGAAAAAAGAAATGCGGAGTTATTTAAGAGATAAATACAACGACAAAGATCAAAGAAAATATTTAAGTAAAAAAGAATTAAAATTTATTTCCGCTTACAATGAACCAAAAGCAGAGCCGATACTAAATACAAATTTTAAAATAAGTCCGCTCCCTGTATTTCAACCACCAAAACAAAACCCTGAAATGATTGAAGCTGAAAGAAGATACAAAGCAATTCTTGAAGAGAGCGAAAGAGAAAAGCAGCGTAATAGATCAACAGGATTAGCGGGATTATTGGGATTAGAATAATGGAAAATTTAAAAGATAAACTAATGCAAGGTTTCAAAAGAAGCTCCAAATATTTAAGAGCTGCTGAATTGCTGCATAGAATAGTTGATAAGAACCACCCGATTAAACCAATGTTATTTCTTCAGCTTTTAAACAGAGCTCACAAAGAAGTTTATTTTTATATCAAACAAAAAATTTGCGCTTGGTGTGGAAAGGAAGCGTTAGGTTTTAAATCCGACGCTCACTTAAGAGAATATCATCAAACGGGTTTCTGTCAGACTTGCCAAGATGATGAAGAACACCAAGAAATGAAATCAAAAGAGGAGTTAAATTAAATGGATGAAAAGAGAGAAGTAGATATTCGTTTTTATGAAGATTGGGATAAGAACGAAAAATTTGTTCAACAATGTTTGAACGAAGAGAAAGAGTGGCTCAAAACTTTAGAGAGTTTCGCTTTCAGAAAATTCGTCGATTGGGATTGGAAAAAGACTTTCAATTCAATCGAAGAAGCAATGGAATTTTTGTTAGGTCATTGTGAGAATAATAGGCAGTTATGGGTGCTTACTCTACGACAAAACAGGGATCTTTTAAAAATTCTTCAAAATGTAAATCACAAAATAAAAAAGGAGATGTTGATTAATGCAAGAACAAAAAATATCAAAAAGCCAAACTAAAATTGTTGATGAGCTTACTGTTTCGGATGATTTTAACACAGGATTAACGGGAGTTCCTGTATTCACAGACGGACATATTGCTAAATATAAACCCGAACAAGATACGGAGTGGTTTCGTGTTTTTGGCAGCTCCCTGAATGAAATTAAAAAAGGCGTAATAGTTAGAATAAAAGTTGGCCGAAAGAATGAAGATTTTATTCTCGGTGGCGATCTTAATTTCAAAGAAAGAGTTAAGCACGACTTCAGAAAATTTAGAAAATGTTATCTCGCTTACTATGAAACTTCACAAGGTAGAATGGGGATTTGGCCTATTACAGAACCTTATGGAAGATTAACTTCTAATAGGTGGATTGATACTGCAATTCAAATAGTAGAAATCGCTCAAAAGAAATGGGTTAAATATATTTCTCACGAAGAAACTGCAGCTTATCAATGTTTCGTTGCACAAGACAAAGAACAAAAAGCATTCGGCGAACCTAAATTCAAACTAGATTATGACGAAGTAATTATCAAAGCATTCGGAAAAGATTTTACATTGAACCCCGATAACTATGAAACGAATAAGTATGTTCAACAAATGTTGGGAATTCAAGTTCCGTTGAAATTAGTCGAAGAGGAAAAAGAATAATGAATAAAGTTTTCGATAATTTTAAAAATGTTGTTGTCTATGATTATGAATTTAAAATCACAGACGGCAATCCCCCGTCCCCTGTTTGTGTAGTTTATAAAGAGCTGCACTCACAGAAAATAATAAAACAATGGCTGCTTGATGAAGTTCCACGATCCCCGTTTAGTTGTTCGGATACCCTGTTCATTGCTCACTTCTCAAATGCTGAAGTTGGATGTGATATTGCAAACGGATACGAGAAGACGAAATATATTTGGGATACTTTTGTCGAGGAAAAGAAACTAGAGAACGGAAGAATTAAAAAAGGTTTTGGGCTCTTGGAAACTTGTCAGCGATACGGCATTAACGAAATAATGAACGCTGATAAGAAAAGATATTGGCGTGATTTTATTATTAACAATTATCCCGATTACCCTGAAGAAGATAAGACAGGCATATTAGATTATTGTTTAGAAGATGTTTTATTAACTGAAAAATTATTCCTGAAGCAATGCGAAAGATTAGAGCTGCTTGATGATAATTTTATGAGAGTATTACAACAGGCAATCTTTCACGGAAGATCAAAAGGAATTGAAGCTCAAATATATGCAAACGGAATACCTTTAAACTTGCAGCTCTATAATGATCTAAAAGAAAACTATGAAGCAGTAAGAGAATTAGAAATTGAAGAATTAAACAAAGTCTTTGATGTTTATGAATATGGAAAGTTTAGCCATAAAAAATTTGAAAAAGAATTAATTAGAATAGGCCTTTATAAGCGTTGGCCTAAATCAGAAACAGGAAGATTAAAAACTGATGATCGAACCATTTATAGATTTCAAGAAGTATGCCCTGAAATTATGGCATTTAGAAATTCAAAGTTCATTATCGAAGCAAGAACACTAAAGGGATTTTCTGTTGGCAATGACGGACGATCTAGAGCTCCGCTAAATTTATTCGGACAAATTACTGGAAGAACAAATGTTTCAACTGCCATTAATCCCTTTGGTGCTCCAAGAAGAATGAGAACAATAATCGGAACGGACGACAAACATATTTTAGTTTATGCAGATTGGAAAAGTCAGGAAGCAGTAATTCAGGCCCATTTATCCAAAGACGAAAATATGATTGGTGCAGTTAATAGTGGCGATCCTTATTTATTTACCGCAAAAGGTGTTGGCGCAGTTCCCGAATTTGCAACAAAGAAAACTCACGGAAAGGAAAGAGAATTATATAAACAAAGTTTTCTTGCGATTGGTTATGGACAAACACCATTCGGATTAATGAATAAATTAAATATGACATTGCCGAATGCAACATTCATTCATTCGCAAATAGTAAATTATTATAAAGTTTTTCAGGATTGGTCTAAAAGCATAATCGCAAAAGCAATGCAGCGTGGATACTTTCTAACTAAATATGGGTGGAAGTATTGGATATCCCCGAACGAAAAAATAAATCCAAGAAGATTAATTAATTGGCCCATTCAATCTCACGGATCAGAAATATTACGAAGAGCAATTATTGATTTAGATGAAGAGGGATTTGAAATTTCTATGATTATTCACGACGCAGTTTTAATTCATATGAAACGAAAAGGCAGCGCAAAGAATATTAAAAAATTAAAAACAATTATGAGCGACGCTGCAGAGAAAGTTATCGGAGCTGCTATTCCTGTTGATACAAACATAATCAGAAAACAATTTAACCAAGACGGCGAACACAAAGAGCGTTGGGAAAAACTTTATGAAAAATTAGAGTGGACGAAAAATAAACAGGTTTCTAATTCGGACATTGTGTACTCAAAGCAACCACCCGTAGTCTTTAATAAATATATATAATATGAAATATAATAATATTATAACCCATAGTAGATCAGGCAAACCCATTGCAGCCCGAGATAAGAAAAAAGATTTTATCGCAGACTATCGGCCTGAAGAAAGTTTCCTCTGTTATAAAGCTGCGGGGCAGTTCGGATTAATTATTTACAATATTTTAAAATGGAAAATGGGAATGGATAAGTTCCAATTTGGCAGCGCAAAAGATTCATATGTTGTTTCAAATAAAGAAACTAAACGCTGGATGACAAGACAGAGAAAGAACGAAGCAATAGATGATTTGGCAGAGGCGGGATACTTAACAATCGTTGAAGCCAAATTAGGTAAAAACAAAAAAGTGAGGTTAAATTTTACAGATGATTAAAAAGCTAACAGACGAAGAAATAAAAAATATGTCAGTTGAAGAAATAGAAACTGAATTCAAAAACATTTACAAAGAAAAGGAATTTGGCGGAGCTGCTAAACCTGAAATAAATCTTCCCGACGCTACAGGAAAACAAATTAAATTTATTGATTTATACTGCAGCAAGTATGGGGAATTATCCGCAACTGAATGCGCAATTCGGGCGGGTTATAGTAGGACTTCAGCTTATCAGAGAGCGCACGAATTATTGGATTTCAGAAAAAATCCTGCGGTGGCAAAAGTAATTCAAGATCGGTTAATGGGTAATATGGAAGTTTGGATGTTAGATAAGCAAAAGCATATGGCAAACTTAACTCGTATCCAACAAGAAGCTAGAGCAAAAGGTCAGTATGGAGTTGCTGCTAAATGCGAAGAGCTGAAAGGCAAAGTTCAAGGTTTCTATGTTGAAAGAAATTTAAACATTAACGCCGACGCAAAAATCGATCTCAATGAAGCTCGTAATAGGATCAAAAAGAATTATGATCGTGAAGATTACGAAGCATATCAAAAGCAAGAGATTGAAGAGATATTTGGGCCCGAACCTACACCCGAAGAAAGAGAAGCTGCACGAAAAGAA
>JAAHTH010001759.1_pt1 | contig 17931 bp, 19 predicted proteins | sample 6116091 | NCBI WGS metagenome assembly JAAHTH01 (sample SAMN13939990, study PRJNA603662) | sponge metagenome | isolation source: marine sponge | host: Mycale hentscheli | place: New Zealand | collected 2006 | reverse complement strand
ACCCACCCAAAAACACCCACAACCCCCCCCACACCCCCCCCCCCCCCCCCCCTCCACGCCTCCTCTTTAAAAATCAAACCCAAGCATCAGTGGCACACACAGCAGTAGGCTGACAAGCACAGCAAACAACCCTAAACCACGCGCAATATTTGGACGTGCATCATCTCCAACAGCAAAGATTAAAACACCCATTGCAATTGGAAACCAAATTAATAAACTCAGCATATGCTGCATCTTAACCCCTTCATTATCCTAGCAACAACCAACTCAAAAAAGCCAACAAGCCAAAAGCCATAATCGTCATATAGTGGTACACATACCCGCTTTGAAAGCCACGCCCTTTTTTTGCGACCCATCGCACCATTCGTCCTGCGCCATTCACCATTGCACCATCAATTAAGGCTTGATCGCCCGCACGATAAAACAAAGAACCGAGCGCTTTACCTCCTTTTACAAACAACCAGTCATTTAAGACATCAAATCCATATTTGGCTTCAAGTACATGATAAGGTGCTGCAAAGATACGCGCCAAAAACGCAGGTACTTTAGGCCATACCATATATAAAAGCCAGGTCAGAAAAATACCTGTCATTGTCAGCCAGAATACCAGAGAATGAGGCGCATGCAGTGCAGCTTTAAGCGGTGAGACAACACCTTCTTCAGCAATAGCTCCCAAGACATCAAACTGCGGGAACACTGTAATAGAAGGGCCAAATAACCCGGGCTTATTAAATAAAATAGGTTGATAAAGTAAATAACCTAATATCATGGATGGTATGGCCAACAAAACCAAAGGAAACCAAACAACCCAAGGGGACTCATGAACATGATTGTAAGCTTTTTTCGTCATGCGTGGCGCGCCATGAAATGTCATGAAAAAAGCTCTAAAAGTATAAATAGCGGTAACCATCGCGCCTAATAAAACACAGATATAAGCATAACTGCCACCTGGGATATGTGTTAATTTTGCGGCCTCAATAATCGTGTCTTTTGAATAAAATCCTGCGAAAGGAGGTATAGCACAAAGTGCCAAACTACCAATAAGAAACGTAATATAAGTCACTGGCATTTTTTTCCACAGCCCACCCATTTTTCGCATATCTTGTTCATGGTGCATGCCCATAATCACCGAGCCTGCTGCAAGAAATAATAAAGCTTTAAAGCATGCATGTGTCAGCAGATGAAACATGCCTGCACTAAAAGCAGATGCCCCCATTGCAACCATCATATAGCCCAACTGTGACAGCGTTGAATAAGCAATCACGCGCTTAATATCATTCATGACAATCGCGAGCAGCCCCGTAAATAATGCCCCTGTTGCACCTATCACTAAAACAAAACTCAACGCTGTTTCTGAGTATTCAATCAGCGGTGAAATACGCGCAATCATAAAAACACCGGCGGTCACCATGGTTGCCGCATGAATTAATGCTGAAATAGGGGTCGGGCCTTCCATTGACTCAGGCAACCACACATGCAGCGGCACCTGCGCTGATTTACCCATTGCGCCAACAAATAATAATAACGAGATGACCGTCAATACAGACCATGTATTATCACCCCAAATATGAATGGTTTGAGTTGATAAGCTCGATGCTTTTGAAAAGACGGTTGCATAATCAAGATGCCCCACGTACATCAATAACAAAGCAATCCCTAGAAGAAATCCAAAGTCACCCACACGATTGACAAGAAAAGCCTTTAAACTACCTTGAAGCGCCGCTTCACGCTCAAACCAAAATCCAATTAATAGATAAGACACAAGCCCCACACCTTCCCAACCAAAAAAGAGCTGTAAAAAGCCATTGGCGGTCACAAGCATGAGCATCATAAACGTAAATAACGAAATATAACTAAAAAACCGTTGGTAGCCCGCATCATCAGCCATGTAGCCAATGCTATACAAATGCACCAAGAGTGAAACAAATGTAACGGTTATCATCATGATTGAACTGAGTGGATCGATTAATAATCCAATATGAAAGGCATAAGCAAATGGTTCCGGTGCACTCGCCCATGTATAAGTATTCACATCCAGCGTTATACCACCGAACAAAACGAGCTTTGCAGCATAGAGCGCTGCCAGAAACGAAACCAACAGGCCTGCAATGGTCACTGTATGTGCACCACACTTCCCAATTCTTTTTCCGAAAAACCCGGCTATAATTGAACCCAATAATGGTGCCAAAACACAAAGCCAACTGGTTGTTAATAAATTCACGTGGCTATCCTTTCAAATGATTCATGTCATTCACCGAAATACTGCCACGATGACGATAGAGTAATAAAACAATCGCAAGCCCAATGGCTGCTTCTGCTGCCGCAACGGTTAAAATAAAGAAGACAAATGCCTCACCGTGATGGCCACCATGCGCTGATGAAAACGCAACAAAATTAGTATTCACCGCCAACAGCATGAGCTCCACACAAATCAGTAGGGTAATCACATGCCGACGATTAATCACCATCCCCAAAAGACTAATACCAAATAAAATGCCGCTTAAAATTAAATAATGTGTGACAGGAATCATGCTTTTTTCTCCCCTGCTTTTTCTGCATTCATGCTGACCAATGTGACGCGATCTTCTCGTCTTGTCATGATTTGCTTGACCACATCTTGCCGCTTTCCTGGTCGTGGCACACGATGTGTGAGTGTAATTGCCGCAATAATTGCAACCAACAAAATCATCGCCGCAAGCTCAAAGGCCAAAATATTATCGGTATATAAAATCAAACCCAAGGCTTCTGTATTCGACACATCAGATGCAACCGGTGAAATTAAAGCCGCAGCACCAAGGCTTAACGCCTGCTTTGGCATAGCTTGCATGAGCAAACCAACAAATAACGCAATGCCTAAAATAGCCCAGGGTAAGTATTGTTTCAGTGATGTTTTCATCGTTTCCGTATCAATATTTAGCATCATGACCACAAATAAAAACAAAGTCATCACAGCGCCAACATAAACAAGCACCAAGATTAAGGCCAAAAATTCAGCCTCGGCCAGCATCCATAATGCCGCTGCGCCAAAAAACGCCAACACTAAAAATAATACGCCACGAACAGGATGACGTTGAATGGCCGCAAAAAAAGATGCTGCGACTGTCAATCCCGCAAAAATATAAAAAATAATATTTAGTAATCCATCATGCATATAAAACCTCTTTTATCCGAAATAATCAGCGATACTTTGCATCCGTCGCTCTGTCTTCCGCCAACTGCGGCTCCATTAAATCACCCACCGCCAATAATTTCTCTTTGGTCATAATATTCTGGCCGCGTTCATCCATATGATAATGATGAATCGGAGTGACAACGATTGAGTCCACAGGGCAGGATTCCTCGCACAAGCCACAGTTGATGCATTTAAACATATCAATATCATAACGTGTTGTCCGTCTGGACCCATCATCTCGCGCCTCAGCATCAATCGTAATAGCTAACGCCGGGCAAACAGCCTCACACAATTTACATGCAATACAACGTTCTTCTCCGTTTGGATAGCGTCTTAACGCGAGTAGCCCTCGAAACCTAGGTGACAACGGCGTTGCTTCTTCCGGAAATTGTACCGTTATTTTCTTTTTGAAAAAATAACGTCCTGTCACACGTAACCCCGAAAAAAGCTCAAGCAATAAGAAGCTTTTTACATAATGCTTTGCATAGCGATAAATGCTTTTCATTCCCAAAACCTCTTAAACTTACGAAAACCAAGGGCCAATTTTTGCCACAACCATTCCAGCCGTCACAATCACCCAAACTAAAGTGACAGGAATCAGGACTTTCCAACCTAATCGCATGAGTTGGTCATAACGATAACGAGGAAAAGTTGCCCGAAGCCACAGATACACAAAAATAAAAAATGACACTTTCAGTAAAAACCATACCAGTCCAGGTACAAAGAAAAAGATATCATTGAGTACAGGAATACCTTGAAAAGGTGATAGCCAGCCCCCCAAGAAAAATAAAGTGAGCATCGCCGAAATAAGCAGCATACTTGCATATTCAGCCATAAAAAACAGCATGAATCCCATTGCGCCATATTCAACATGAAAACCGGCTACAATTTCGGACTCGCCGTCAGCCATATCAACTGTCGCACGATTTGTCTCAGCAATACCGGCTATCCAAAATGCCATAAACAGAGGGAGCAATGGAACAGCCCACCAATGCCAAATCCCCCCTGTTTGGGATATCACAATCTCAGTCACATTCATGCTATTCGCTGCTAACAAAACACCCACCAAAGCAAACCCCATGGCAATTTCATAAGAAACGGTTTGTGCAGCACTACGCAGTGCACCCAGCATGGCATATTTAGAATTAGACGCCCAACCTGAAATCAAAATTCCGTAGACGCCAAGCGAACTCATCGCAAACAAATACAAAACCCCTGCATTCATATTCGCGAGCACCAAGCCTTGATCGAACGGAATAGCAGCCCATCCAGCCAGAGCAGGCCCAAGCGTATACAAAGGTGCCGTTATAAATAAATATTTATTTGACCTCAAGGGGACAATCAGTTCTTTTTGCAATAATTTGAACAAATCAGCAAAGGGCTGCAACAACCCTTTAAACCCAACACGGTTGGGCCCAATACGCAATTGAATATAACCAATCACTTTTCGTTCAGCATAAGTTAAATAGGCAACCGCTATTAAAAGCGGCAACACAATCACGAGGATTTTAATAATAATCCACAATAATAGGCTAACATCCCGTAACATGATTTATCCTAAATTAGCGCTTAATCGTTATAGAAGCAAAGGCGTGACCTAAGTCTACCGTCTCAGACAAGGCACATGCCACCCACACCACATCGGGTGCTATACGTGCGTCACATACCAGCGGCAATGTTATCTCAATATCACCTTGAGATACAGTGGCTGTATCACCTAAATCAAAGGCTTTTGCCGTGGTGGGATGCAGACGAACAACCGGTTTATCTGCTGATGCAGAAGTTTGTAGTGCATCAGCATGACGTACCATCCCATCAATTCGATACAGCGGCCACTCTCCCACACGGACTAAACCATCCTGTGCTTTAGGTAAAGCATCCGGATAAAAACAAGCTTCAGCTGGTGCATCTGCCAAGCTTAAATTATCTTTGATTTGCTTTAAAACTGCCTGGCTCGACACATAATCAAAATCTTTACAATGCAGAATATTCCCAAGTACACGCAAAATTTTCCATGCAGGACGCGCATCGCCAAGTGGCGCCAAAGCACCTGAGACTGTTTGCCAGGTTTGATCAATATTAATATAGGTTCCTGAGGTCTCAGCAGGAAGCGCCATTGGCAAAATAACATCAGCACATTCCAGAATTGACGGTGTTTGATAGCTGGTCAAAGATATAACAAATTCAGCTGCAAGCATCGCTTGTCTTGTACTGGATGGATTCGCAATGTCTAGGCTTGGATCGAGCCCAAGTAACACATATGCCTTCAGTTTCGCCAATAAGGCATCTTGTACGGACAGCCCCGGTACTTCAGATGCTTTACCGAGTGGTAATCGATGAGGCAGCATACCGGAAAGCCAAGCACCTGCACTATTTGCACCCATTGTTAGCCGTAAATGTGTTGCGCCACTTAATGTACAAATCCATTGAATTAAACTACGAAACAGTGCGGCTTCAGGGTGATTCTCAATCAAGGCGCCCGTTACAATAACAGCCTTCGGCTGCTTTAAAGCGTCCATCAGTGCTTGAAGCGACGGGTTGCTTGATGATTTTTTAGGTAATAATTGCTTTAATGCCTCTGGAAGCACTACGTCTGATGCTGACTCTGACTTGTTTGTATCTAATAATTTTAATAATGCTACTAGCTGTTGCAATATTTCATGCGGAGAAAGAATCATTGCGTCAGTAATCGGTGCACATAACGCATCATCAACTGTATTTATCGTATATAAATCCGCTCCATTTTGCTGTGCTTTTCGAATCCTTACGCCGGCGAGCGGCACTTCACGTAAAACATTACATCCTAACAACAAAATTGCATCTTGCGTTTCCAAAGCTTCATACGACAAAGAGCTCGTTGGCATCATGGGTTGCAAAGCTTGATCACGATAATCTGTTGCATGCAACCGATGATCCAAGTTTTGAACGCCGATGGCACGCATTAACTGCTGAAGCAAATACATCTCTTCAAGCGTCGCGGATGGATGCGAAAAGGCAGCACACTGCTCTCCTCCATGTGTTTCTATCACACGACTTAAACCTTCTGCAGCAAAATTTAATGCCGTTTGCCAATCAACCACTTCCCATTGCCCTTCGCGCTTAATCATTGGCTCTGTCAAACGCGCATCTTTCTGATTCAAGCCTAAATAGCTAAATCTATCTCGGTCAGAAAGCCAGGTTTCATTGATGGCTTCATGTGTTTTAGGCACAACACGCATCAGTTCATTTCGACGCGTATGGTAAAAAATATTGGACCCTAAACAATCATGCGTTGCAACACCTGCATGCTGAGTCAACTCCCAAGCACGCGCCGTAAAACGAGAAGGTTTTGCCGTCAATGCGCCCACAGGACATAAATCAATAATATTGCCTGAGATTTCAGACCGTAAACTATGCTCAACATAAGTGCCAATTTGCATGTTTTCACCACGGCCCATACCGCCGAGCTCTTGAAGGCCGGCTATTTCATCACCAAAACGAACACACCGTGTACACTGGATACAACGCGTCATTTCAGTAGCAACCAGTGAACCTAAGTCATCATCATGCGCCACACGTTTAGGTTCGGCATACTCTGACGCATCAGCACCGAATCCCATAGAAACATCTTGTAACTCACACTCCCCGCCTTGATCGCAAATCGGGCAATCCAACGGGTGATTTATTAATAAAAATTCCATCACTGCTTCTTGTGAACGACGCGCAGCTTCTGACTGCGTTAAAACTTTCATGCCATCTGTAATGGGTGTTGCACATGCAGGCAGTGTTTTTCTTGAATTCACCACTTCCACTAAACACATGCGACAATTCGCCGCCCCTGATAGTTTTTTATGATAACAAAATCGCGGAATATGAATCCCCGCCTCATCTGCTACTTCAATAATCATCTTTCCGTTTTCAACGTCAAACGATTTGCCGTCAATTTCAATGGTTGCCATGATTAAACCGCCACACTCGAATGTTTATGCTTAATAAAATAATCAAACTCTGAATAAAACTGCTTAACAAAGCTTTGAACAGGCCACGCTGCTGCTTCACCAAAAGCACAAATCGTGCGGCCTTCGATGTTATCAGCGACGTTAACTAATTTTTCAATATCTCCAGGCATGCCTTGCCCTGATTTAATGCGATGTAATAAACGCACCATCCAACCTGTGCCTTCACGACAAGGGGTGCATTGACCACATGATTCTTCCATATAAAAATGTGCCACACGATAAAGCACATCAACCATACAGGTCGTATCATCCATAATAATAACAGCGCCAGAGCCTAACCCTGAACCTGCTTTTTGGATGCTGTCATAATCCATATCTAATTTCATCATGACATCGCCTGGCAAAACCGGCATCGAGGTCCCACCCGGAATAACAGCCTTCAGACGCCGTCCTTTGCGCAAGCCACCTGCCAGCTCTAATAACGTCTTAAACGGTGTGCCTAGTGGGATTTCAACATTCAAGGGCTTATTTACATGCCCACTGACACTAAAACATTTTGTTCCACCGTTGTTAGGTTTCCCTAAATTTAAGAACCAATCACCACCTTTCTCAATAATCACAGGCACAGAGGCAAATGTTTCAGTATTATTAATCGTTGTGGGTTGACCATACAACCCATAATTTGCTGGAAATGGCGGCTTAAATCGTGGCTGACCTTTTTTGCCTTCGAGTGAATTCAAAAGCGCTGTTTCTTCACCACAAATATATGCCCCTGCACCTAAGTGATTATATAAATCAAAATCAAACCCAGAGCCTAAAATATTTTTACCTAATAAACCTGCGGCATAAGCTTCTTTCAGAGCCTCTTCCATACGCTCATAAGGCTCCCAAAATTCACCCCGGATATAATTATATCCGACCGATGCGCCCATCACATATCCTGCAATCGCCATGCCTTCTATGAGTTGATGTGGATTGTATCGTAAGATATCACGGTCTTTACATGTTCCAGGCTCACCCTCGTCTGAATTACAAACGACATATTTTTGAACGGGTGAATTACGATTCATGAAACTCCATTTCAATCCCGTCGGAAAACCAGCACCACCCCGACCACGTAACGCAGAATGCTTTAATGTTTCAATAATATCTGCAGCAGGTGTTTGTTCCGCTAATATCCGACGCCAAACACCATATCCACCGATACCCTCATAGGTTGATAAAGCCCAGGGCGTTTTTAGGTCTAATGTTCGATAACATACTTGATTCAATGTAACCACAGAGAAGGCCTCATTATTTATCTTTATATATTCTATATTTCTATATATTTATATTTTTATAGGTATTTATCTAACACGCTGTCGAGCGCATCTACGGTTAGATTTTCATGATAATTTTTATCCACTTGCATCATGGGGGCATTCACACATGCGCCTAAGCATTCAACAGCACATAATGTAAATCGACCATCATCTGTTGTTTCACCTGCTGATATTTTTAATTTTTTTTGTAAGGCATCAAAAATAACACGCGCATCGCGTAACTGACAGGTAATGTTCGTACACACATTAATTGTATGACGACCAACAGTTTTTGTATGATACATACTATAAAAAGATGCCACTTCATACACAGCAACACAGGGCATATCGAGATATGCTGCCACCGCATTCATTGCAGGCTCAGTTAAGTAACCTAAAGCTTCTTGCGTCACGGTTAAAGCATGCATGACTGCAGATTGCTTTTGGTCGTCCGGAAATTTGCTGACCCATCTATCAATTTCTTTTAGATCATCTTCAGAGACAAACTGCCGCATTAATTCAATCTTATTCACCGGTCAATCTCCCCAAATACAATATCTTGACTTGCTAAAATGGCAACACCGTCAGCAAGCATATGCCCCCGAACCATTTCATCAAAGCTTGCCAAATGTGAAAATCCAGGAGCACGAACTTTCATGCGATACGGCTTATTTGCGCCATCTGAAACCAAATAAATACCAAACTCACCTTTAGGGGCTTCTACCGCGCTATAAACTTCGGCCTCAGGTAAAACAAATCCCTCTGTAAATAACTTAAAGTGATGAATCAAAGCTTCCATATCATGCTTCATGGTTTCACGCGGTGGCGGCGTCACTTTATGATCGTCCAACTTAACCGGCCCTGGATTATCACGAAGCCAGGTAATACATTGTTTAATAATCGCATTAGATTGCCGCATTTCTTCAACACGAACCAAATAGCGATCATAGCAATCACCATGCTTACCAACCGGAATATCAAAATCAACTTTGTCGTACGCAGCATAGGTTTGCTTTTTTCGTAAATCCCACGCAACACCTGATGCGCGTAACATCGGACCACTAAAACCTAGTTGTAATGCATCTTCCGGAGAGACGACACCAATATCAACGGTTCGTTGCTTCCAAATACGATTGTCTGTGAGTAACGTTTCATATTCGTCGATATAGCCTGGAAAACGTTTTGTAAAGGCTTCTAAAAAATCAAGCAAACTACCTGTTCGATGTTCATTCATTTCAGCGACTTCACGCTCAGTATGCCAACGAGAAGGCTTATATTGTGGCATCGTATCGGGTAAATCACGTGCAACCCCACCCGGTCGATAATACGTTGCGTGCATCCTCGCACCTGAAACGGCCTCATAGCAATCAAATAGGTCTTCCCGCTCGCGAAAGGCATATAAAAAAACCGTCATGGCGCCAATATCTAGTGCTGTTGCCCCTAACCATAATAAATGATTTAAGATACGTGTGACCTCATCAAACAAGGTCCGTATATATTGCGCTCTAATCGGTGCTTCGACCCCTAAACATTGCTCAATTGCACGAACATAGGCATGTTCATTGCACATCATAGACACATAATCAAGGCGATCCATATAGCCAATGCTTTGATTATATGGCTTGGTTTCAACCAGTTTTTCAGTGCCACGATGCAGTAACCCCACATGCGGATCAGCACGGACTATCGTTTCACCTTCAAGCTCCAACACCAAACGTAACACACCATGCGCCGCCGGATGTTGTGGACCAAAATTAAGGGTGTATTGCTGTAATTCCATCATGTCTTGGCCCCTTCTTTTGCTTGCCGAATCACTTTAGGCACCAAGACGCGCGGCTCAATGTCAACGGGCTCATAAATCACTTTTTCTGCCACCGCGTCATAACGCATTTCAACATGACCACTCACGGGAAAATCTTTTCTAAATGGATGCCCTATAAAGCCATAATCTGTCAGTATGCGTCTTAAATCAGGATGTCCTTCAAATAAAATACCAAACATATCGTACGCTTCACGCTCAAACCAATTTGCACTTCTCCAAACAGCGTTAATCGATGCCACAGTCGGTAGCACTTCATCCAAATAAACTTTAACGCGCAAACGATGATTTTGGGTGGTTGATAATAAATGATAAACCACGGCAAAACGCATTTTTGATTGTGCTTCTGATTTTGATTGAGTCTCCGATGTCTCACAGTCTAAGGCCTGCCGCTCAACCGCACGAGAAAAACCGTTTGAACTTGCCGCATCAGTTTCCCACTGCGCAAGACCATAATGCAAATAGTCCACACCGCAAACATCTATTAGTTGATTAAATTCAAAATCCGCATGATCTCGCAATTGCGTCATCACCGACAACAGGGCATCGGTACTAATGACAGCTGTTAATTCGCCAAATGCATCAATTAACTCAAGCTCAGAAGCTGGCCATACCGCACGTAGCGCATCATGCAATGTTTTTTGTTTTGTCATGACGCCTCAATGATTTTTTTTCGTTTGATTTTATTTTGTAACTGGATAATGCCATACAACAAAGCTTCTGCTGTTGGTGGACATCCTGGGACATAAATATCAACCGGAATAATACGATCACACCCCCGTACAACCGAGTAAGAATAATGATAGTACCCGCCACCGTTTGCACATGACCCCATTGAGATAACCCAGCGTGGCTCCGACATTTGATCATAGACACGTCTTAATGCTGGCGCCATTTTATTACATAAAGTTCCTGCAACTATCATCACATCCGATTGTCTTGGACTGGGTCGAAAAATAACACCAAATCGGTCTAGATCATAGCGAGAAGCACCTGAGTGCATCATTTCAACCGCACAACAAGCAAGACCAAAAGTCATCGGCCACATTGAGCCACTTTGTGCCCATGTACCTAACTTTTCAACCGTTGTGGTTAAAAAACCTTGTTTTTTTAATTCACCTTCAAGCATTGAGAAACCTCACTCCCACTCCAGCGCACCGCGTTTCCACTCATAAATAAAACCAATCACAAGCAATCCTAAAAACAACATCATGGCAAAAAAACCAAACCATCCGAGTTGTCTCAACACAAGAGCCCATGGAAAGAAAAAAGCAGTTTCTAAATCAAAAATAATGAATAACAATGCAACCAGATAAAAACGCACATCGAACGGTATACGTGCATTTTCAAATGCAGGAAAACCACATTCATAGGGTGCATCTTTTACTGCGTTAGGGCGGCGATTAGATAAAAGCGCGCCCGCTCCCAGCATGACACCGCCTAAGACCAGCGCAATCAAGATAAAAATCAAGACTGGCAAATACTGTGATAGCATCATATCATTTTGCTCATTTGGTACCGAAGGCCGGACTCGAACCGGCACGGCTTACGCCACCGCCCCCTCAAGACGGCGTGTCTACCAATTCCACCACTTCGGTAAATCGTTATTGTTGCTCTATATCCTTTGGAATAGGGATAGTAGAACTCGGTGCTTGTGTTTTTTGGGGCATCATCACTTGGTTGGTTTTTTGATATTGCTTCGCAACCATCGCAGATAACGACACGCTCGTCACAAAAAAAGCTAACGCAAGCCCTCCCGTTAATTTAAACAGGAAGCTTCCAACACCCTGACTCCCAAACACGGTGCCTGAAGCGCCTGATCCAAAAGCCGCACCAACATCAGCACCCTTCCCATGTTGCATCAGCACCAACCCAATCAGAGTCATTGCAATCAACACATGAAGCACTAAAAACACTTGATACATGTCACTATATCCAAAAACTGTTCCGCGTTCAGTGAAGCTCCACCTACAAGCCCACCGTCAATTTCAGGCATCGCAAATAATGCACCTGCCGTTTTTTCATTCACACTGCCACCATACACAATAGGCAACGTGTCAGCATCTCCTGGCGAAAGCTCAGCAACGATTTCTCGAATATTTGCCTGAACTTTTGCAGCATCTTCTGGCGTTGCCGTTTGGCCTGTGCCAATGGCCCAAACAGGCTCATAAGCAACAACCGATGCTTCAAAATCGCCTGTTCCATCGCGATAAACTGCTCGCAACTGCGCTTCTAAAACTGACATTGTTAAGCCTTTTTCACGCTCTAATGCAGTCTCACCTACGCAAAGAACGGGTATCATATCATGTTCTTTCACGCGGTGGAATTTCTTTGCGACACATTTTTCATCTTCATGAAATAAAGCACGACGCTCTGAGTGCCCGACCAATACATAAGTACACCCATAATCTTTCAGCATGCTTGCTGACAATTCACCAGTATAAGCCCCTTTTTCTTCAAAATAAACCGTCTGTGCACCCCATTTAATCTCAGAATCACGCAGATAATTTGAAACTTCAGGAATATAAATAGCCGGCGGGAACACAACAAGCTCAGCGGCTTTACCTGTTCTAGGTGGCATGGTGTCAAGCATTTTATTTAACAATGCTTTAATGCTTTCACGAGAGCCATTCATTTTCCAATTGCCCATGACCAATTGCTGTCTCATGCGTTATTTATCCTTTTTAGGCTGCAGTTTCTGTTGTATCCAATGTTGCTGCAATCGTTTGTATTTCATCGCACAATACGCGAGCCTCTTTAGCAACATCACGCTCATCACGCCCTTCCACCATCACTCCACGCACAGGCTCAGTACCTGATGGACGCAATAAGACACGCGCTTCTCCTTTGAGTTTTACATTAAGCGCATCTACACGCGCTTGAACTTTTGGATGTTTTGCAAGTAACACGGCCTGTCTCGTTTTAAAATTAACTAATGCTTGTGGCAACAACACAATATCTTCGCATAAAGCGTCTAATGCTTTGTTTTTTCTCACCATCAATGCAAGCACTTGCAATGCTGCAACAATACCATCTCCTGTTGTGGTTTTATCTAAACACACTACATGGCCTGAAGACTCGCCCCCTATACGCCAATCACGCTGATGCAGGGCTTCAAGCACATAGCGATCACCTACATTCGAGCGAACAAAAGGAATCTGACGTGCATCCAACGCTTTTTCCAGACCATAATTCGTCATTAAAGTGCCGACCACGCCACCTTGCAACACCCCTCGTTCTTGTCTATCTTTCGCAATCATATACAAGATTTGATCGCCATCGACCAACTTGCCTGCTGCATCGACCAGTATAATTCTATCACCATCTCCATCGAGTCCAACCCCAATATCCGCACCATTTGCTAAGACTTCTGCTTGTAATGCTTCAGGTGCCGTTGAACCCACATTCTGGTTAATATTAAATCCGTCCGGTTTATTACCAATAATCACCACTTCAGCACCCAGCTCCCTGAATACATGAGGCGCTACATAATAGGTCGCACCATGCGCACAATCGACGACTATTTTCAAACCTGTCAATCGTGTCAATGACGGAACCGTTGCTTTGCAAAACTCAATATAGCGCCCTGGTGCGTCATTGATACGGACAGCTTTACCTAATTTCTCAGGCGCAACTACTTTTATTTTTTTGCTCAATTCCGCTTCTATTAATAGCTCCATTTCATCAGGCAACTTAAAACCATCTGCAGAAAAAAACTTAATGCCATTATCATGAAAAGGATTATGAGATGCACTAATCACAATCCCTGCTGTTGCACGCAAGGTTTGTGTCAAATAGGCGACGGCAGGGGTCGGCATGGGGCCCAGCAAACCAACATCAACGCCCGCAGCAGATAAACCTGCTTGCAATGCCGACTCTAATAAATACCCTGAAACACGTGTATCTTTCCCAATCAAAACACGCTTACGTCCACCGTTGACAAGCACTCGACCAACAGCCCAGCCTAATTTTAAAATAAATTCAGGGGTAATATCAGAAGAACCAACTCGACCTCGAATGCCATCTGTTCCAAAATGTTTACGTTGCGTCATCCTTATTTCCTTATCTAAACTATTTGTCTTGTAACATAATATCTATGATATCAAGCGCCTGCTTTGTTTCTGCGACGTCATGGGTGCGTAGCATTGCCACGCCATGCAGTGCCGCAAAAACCGACAATGCCAAACCACCTGATAAACGATCATTAACATCTTGATCTAAAACAACACCTATTGTGCTCTTGCGAGAAACACCAAGCAGTACAGGCATTGCATTAAATCTATCCCATCTCTTCGCAAATGTTGCTGTATTTTTTACTAACTTTAAATTTTGTTCAGCCGTTTTTCCAAAGCCAAAACCAGGATCCAAAATAAGCTGTGTTTCGAGCAGCCCCGCTTTAAGACATGCTGCAACACGCGCCTCAAAAAAAGCTTCCACACGACGCATCACATCCTGCTGAGACTCATGGCTATCATCATGAGTCTCATCGAGACCAACCTGCATTGTTTTAGGCGTGCCTTGCATATGCATTAAACAAACCGGCACATCAAGCTTGGCTGCCATTTCAAGCGCCCCTGGTTTTTGTAATGCAAACACATCATTGATACAAGCAGCCCCAGCTAGGACGGCCGCCTGCATCACTTCAGGTTTATAAGTATCAATCGATAACGCTATGTCATGTTGGGAGGTAATTAATTCAATCACAGGCATCAAGCGCTGAAGCTCTTCTTCAAGTGCTAATAGCTCTGCACCAGGTCTTGTCGACTCAGCGCCAATATCTAAGATATCAACACCTTCGTGTATCATCTTTTCCGCTTGCTGCATGGCTGCTTCTGGTTTTAAAAATAGTCCGCCATCCGAAAATGAATCAGGCGTTATATTTAAAACGCCCATCACCAATGGCCTACCTCGATAAGCAGGTTCAGCTAAAATAGGCTTAGGCGTCGCGCACCATGTTTGAAACTCAGCTTTATTCACGTCGTTAGACCTGACTAAGCCAAAGGCTCAGCAGGATCATCTTTAGGCGCTGCTTTTTTAACACTCGCACGCTTTTTCTTCTTAGGCTGAGAGGTATCATCTGAGGATTGATTTTGCGCAGGTGGCGTGCTCATTGCATCCCAATCATCTGGTGGGGAAGGCTCTTCTCCACGCATAATTTCTTCTATCTGTTTCGCATCGATGGTTTCGTATTTAATCAATCCTTCTGCCATCATCGTTAATTTATCTTGATTCTCAGATAAAATATCGGCCGCACGCTTATAATTTCTGTCAATAATAGCCTGCACTTCTGCATCAACTTTTTGTGCTGTGCTATCTGACATACTTTTATTATTAGACATCGAACGTCCTAAAAATACTTCGCTCTCTTCTTCATCACCAAAAGTCACCGGGCCAAGCGACGACAGCCCCCAGCTTGTGACCATTTTTCGTGCAATATCAGTTGCACGCATAATATCGTTTGACGCACCGGTTGTAACGTGCTGCTCTCCAAATATCAACGCTTCCGCAACCCGCCCCCCAAATAAACTCGCCAACTGACTTTCTAAGCGCTGCCGGCTATGACTGTACCTATCTTGTTCCGGTAAAAACATCGTGACACCGAGCGCACGCCCTCTTGGAATAATCGTCACTTTATAAACAGGATCATGATCAGGCACAAGCAAACCAACAATAGCGTGACCGGCTTCATGAAATGCTGTTAATTTTTTCTCTGATTCATCCATCACCATCGAGCGTCGTTCAGCACCCATCATGATTTTGTCTTTTGCTTTATCTAATTCCATCATGCTGACCTTGCGCTTATTCGCACGCGCTGCAAACAAAGCCGCTTCATTAATTAGATTTGCTAAATCAGCCCCTGAAAATCCTGGAGTTCCTTTTGCAATAGATAAAATATCTACCGCTGTTTCCGCAGGCACTTTATTCATATGAACACGTAAAATATGCTCTCGACCTCGAATATCAGGCAAAGGCACAACCACCTGTCTATCAAATCGACCCGGTCTTAACAGGGCTGGGTCAAGCACATCCGGTCGATTGGTTGCCGCAACAACAATCACGCCTTCGCTACCTTCAAAACCATCCATCTCAACCAAAAGCTGATTTAAAGTTTGTTCACGCTCATCGTGCCCGCCCCCAAGACCTGCACCTCGATGGCGACCCACCGCATCAATTTCATCAATAAAAATAATACACGGTGACTGCTTTTTGGCTTGTTCAAACATATCTCTAACACGAGATGCCCCAACGCCCACAAACATTTCTACAAAATCTGAACCAGATATCGTAAAAAATGGTACTTTTGCTTCGCCTGCCACAGCCTTTGCAAGCAATGTTTTCCCTGTTCCTGGTGCCCCCACCAATAAAACACCTCGCGGGATACGCCCCCCCAACTTTTGAAATTTAGAAGGGTCACGTAAAAAATCAACCAGCTCTTTCACTTCATCTTTTGCTTCATCAACACCTGCCACATCCGCAAAAGTAACTTTCACCTGGTCTTCATCTAGCAAGCGCGCCCGAGAACGTCCAAACGACATGGCCCCTCGACCACCGCCGCCACCACCTTGCATTTGACGCATAAAAAACACCCATACACCAATCAATAACAGCATAGGGAACCAATTAATAAAAATATGTAATAAAAAGCTTTCTTGCTGCTTTTCTTGTCCACTCACAGCAACATTGTTTTTTAACAACTCACCCAGCAAAGCATTATCTCGCATAGGTTGATAGGTCACAAAACGTTGATTATTTTTAGTCACGCCCCGAATAATTTTATCATCTTCAACCAAAACAGAAGCAATGGCACCCTGGTCAATTTCTTTTAAGAAATGACTGTATGAAATTTTTTCTGTCGATGCATTACGCGGACCAAAATTACTAAATACCGAGACCAGAACAATCGCGATAATAAGCCATAAAAATAAATTTTTAACCATGTCGTTCAAAATAGTAACCTCAAAAGTGCCTGCCTATATCAGCATGAATGTACTACAATTTATACCCTTTCGCCAACAAATACGTTTCCCGTGATCGTGGCCGAGATGCCGCGGGTTTTTTTACCATCACTTCTTTAAACATTGCGCGTGCCAATTTTAAAAGCGCATCAAACCCTGATCCATGAAAAACTTTTATTAATAAACATCCCCCTGGCTTCAATATTTTATCAGCCAAATCAAAAGCAAGCTCTGAAAGCGCCATGGCACGTGGAATATCAATCGCAATATTACCACTCATATTCGGTGCCATATCAGACAGAATCACATCCACGCCATCATTGGGCATCGCTTGCATGAGTGTATCGAGTACAGCATCCTCATGAAAGTCACCCTGAATCACAACCACATCACCCAGTGGGTCCATCGGTAAAATATCGAGTGCAATAATATGACCTTTCCCCCCTATTTTTTCAGCAACATATTGCGTCCACCCTCCTGGCGCCGCGCCTAAATCAAGCACACTCATACCCGGTTTAAATAATTTCTTTTTCTCATCAATTTCTTTTAGTTTATATACAGCGCGACTTCTATAACCTTCACGCTGTGCTTGTTTAACATAAACATCATTAAAATGTTCTCGAAGCCATTTTTGACTGCTTTTTGATCGGGGCATCATATGCTCTATATTTTTATATTATATGCATTGTATTCTATACCCGTGATCTTTGAAAATGCTTGCATTATTGGTTTGCGAGGATCATGC
>JAAHTH010001297.1_pt1 | contig 17971 bp, 30 predicted proteins | sample 6116091 | NCBI WGS metagenome assembly JAAHTH01 (sample SAMN13939990, study PRJNA603662) | sponge metagenome | isolation source: marine sponge | host: Mycale hentscheli | place: New Zealand | collected 2006 | reverse complement strand
AATTCGACGTTCAATCGTGTCACCTGATTTGATAATTCTTTCGCTTCTTTCGCCGTGAATTGCAACGCTTCGTTTTTGGTCAAACGCACTTCGTGGTCTGCAACGATTCTTTCAATGGCGTTTGCCCTTGCGTCATAAACGCCCCAGATGAACGCCAACGCCGTGACCAACGCGCCTAGCAATCCCAACCAATCCTTCGGTTTCAATGTTCCGTTGCTCATTCGTTCGGTTTCCACAATTGCAACCCGTATTTTGATCCGTCGATTTCGATTGAAACCGAATCACCGGTCGTTTCCGGCGTCTGTTCCTTTGGCGTCGTCATTTGCTCCACGGTCGGTTTCAACGCTCCGATCATCAACGGAACCGATCCGGTCGCGGCACCAATTGCAAATAGTGCGGCACCTGCAACGCCGGACAAACGTTTCGTTTTTGCAATTGGTTTGGTCGTTTGCGTGTCCCATTGTGCGTTTCCGTTCAATGAATCAATGACGCGTGACGGATCGCCGCCGGTTATGTCGCCACAAATAAAAATGTCGCCCGCCATATCGTCGCCGTTCGTTTCGACGTCAAACCCCAATTGTTTCATTCCTGCTTTGTGCGAATCGTCAACGCGGTTCGCTGCCGCGTTCAACATCCGGCGATGATCCTGCAATCCTATCGCTTTCGCCGCTGCCGCCAACGCTGGAATCGTTTTCGAAATTCGTTCCGCCGCTTCGCCCGTCGGGTTCATCGAAAAAATCCGAAATTTGAGTTTGTGATTCGTTCCAAATGAAATCAAAAAACGAAAACGGATTGTCGACAAACGCTCTCAACGATTTTGCGTGTCGAGCGTCCGCAACCCGTATTCGTTCAATTGAATCGGTGACGAATTGGTTGGTCATTTCACGCCGGTTTGTTGTTCTGCCGGTGAATTCGCCTCAATGCGTGTTCGACCTGAACCCGCTTCGCTTGCGATTCTCATTCCATGCGCCGCCATGACCGTCGGCGAAACCATCGCGATTGACCACATGCGTTGCGAATCCGCCGACAACTGATCCGCCGCCGATAGTCGACGACCCGCCGCCGCCCCTGCTTCGTTCGCCATAGCGGTAAGCGCAACGGTTAGATTTCCCTGTTCGGTTTGACTCATTTGTTCACCTTTCGCGTTTGAAAAACCCAATTGAACGGTTCCGTCATCCGGCGGCATTGTTCAACCCTCATTTGATTTCGAAAAACTGTAAATTCAATTCGCCGCCGATAGCGTCGACCGTGTCGCGGTCGATTTCGTTTCCGTTGCGGTCACGCAATACGATTTGAAATTTGAATTTGTGTCGGTTTGCTTCGAACCATTGTTGCGGACTTGGATTCGCTTTCAAACTTGCGATATCCCGTTTCAGCGACTCAATTTCCGCGTTCCCCGCCGTTTGCGGTTGCTGGATCGGCGGATTTACTGGAACCAACTTCGTTTTTGGCGAATTGTCGAAGCATCGACCGAACGCCGGAAACCGTTCGGCAACGTGTCGGAAAAACTTCACCGTCGACGCGTTCGAAACCAACGTTGTATTGATCCCGTCGGTTCCCCAAAGCGTCCCGAAAAACCGCCCTTGCGAATCAAACGCCCCGCCGCCGCTATTTCCTGAAATTGCCGCCGCGTTTGCTTCCGAAACCGTCCCCCCATTAAATCGACCGGCAATCCCAATTCGTGCGTCGTAATACCTCAATCGCGAACCATGATCGAAACCAGCGAAAACGACCGTTTCCCCTGCCGCCGGATCCGAAACGGCAACCGTAATTTCGGATCGGATGTTCGGAACCTGATTCAAGATCAAAACCGACTGATCGTCCGCGTTGCGTATTTCTTCGACGACCGCGATTGATTCCCCGTTGTCGAATTCGCAAATCGCCCGCGTGCAACCTCTCAAGACGTGTTTCGCGGTCACAACGAACCGTTCGCGGATCAAAACGCCTGATCCGATTGAACGCGTTCCAACTGCATCCCAAGCGACCACGCGAACAACGTTTGGTTTTGTCATTTCCAAAACGCGTTCCAACGTTGAATCCGCTTTCGTGGGCGAAAGAGAAACGAAAAACATTATCAACGCTGGAAACGCGATTTTTGGGAAATTCATTTTTTCAGGATTCCATAAACGCGAACCGCTAACCAAACCGAAAACGCCTTGATTGTCCCGAAATCATTTCGAATCAGCAATTCGAACAAAACCGCGTCGGCAATCCACCGCGAACAACGAACCGGCAAATGTTTGGTCTGAAATTCCGGCAATTCGTTTAGCAAATAATCGTGAACAACGGAAGCGGAACGCAATTCAACTGGTCGAATTATACGGTGAAAAAATCGCGGCACACTCCCGAAATTGGTCACGAACCCACGCGGAACCGTAATTTCAAAACCGTCGCAAACCGAAACAGTGAAATCGTCGACCAAACGGAACAATTCGCGTCCGCCTGAATCCGATGTTTCGACAAATTCAACCGTCAAACTCATTTGCGACCTTTCGCGGCAAATCAAGCGTTTTCAAATCGCGTTTTTCGATCAACTTTCCGACTTCGTTTGTTTCCCACGCAAAACGTCGAAACAACAATTCGTCGGTCAAATTGTTTCCATCAAACACGACTTCAAAAACGTATCGGTCAAACGTTTTTTGAATCTTCCGACTCTGAATCACAATTGTTTTTGAATCGCCAAGCAATTGCCGAACAAAATCCGCGACGAACCTTCCGGCGACTTTTTCGCGTCCCGTCGTTTCCGGCGTGTTGCAACGCGCCAACCGAACCGCTTTCAACGAATAAATGCGGAACCCATGATCGACGATCATTTCAAGCGTGTCGCCGTCAATCACGCGATTCAACTTTGCATTGTATCGGAACAAATAATCGTTTGACAAAATCGACCTTTCATTCGGCGAATGACGCGGGTTTTCGATAGAACTCAACAATCGTTTTTCTTCGCCCGTCGTCGCTTTTTACCTGATCCCCGACGACCTGCAAAACGTATTTCGGCGAATCGTCAATCAACCAACCGCACGCAACGAACGCGTCGATCAATGATTTGCAGTTCCCCCGCAAAATCGAATCAAAATCAATCGCACGTTGACGCGTTCCCCAACATCGAACCACGCGGATTGCGACGGGTTCCGCGAACGCGTGCCGTTGTCCGGTCGCCTGAATTGCAGCAACCGCCAAACGTTTCGGTTCGACGGTCGAACCCCAATGTCGAGTTTGCCCAACGTTGTAATTCTTCAATTCGAAATTTAATTCAACGCGACAAATCATTTCCAATGCGTCGACCTGAAAAACAACCCGTTTCGCTCAACGATTGCGTCGGCAATCACTGTTTTTGCGTTTGACCCGTGTTCCCACGGATAACACGTTTTCGGTTCTGGATCCGTCGAAACCCCGACTCCCGCAAATTTCGCGTTCGGTGCGACGCCCAACAAATGTTCGCAAACGCGACGTTCCGCCATCAACGACGCTTCGCGTTCCGCGTGTTTCTGCGCCGTCATGTCGAACCCGCTATCAACGAACAACAACGCAGCAATCAAAATTTCAATCATTGTCGCCCCTCAAAAAACTGATTGTGAAACGGCGTTCAATATCGACGCGACCACGAAAAACGGTCGAACCGCCTTCGTTCTTCGTCTGAATGTCTCCCTCGTATTCGTTGCGTCTTGCAAGCGTCAACGCTGCTTCCTGATGCGACAATGAACCCATGTCAACCCAATCGTCGTTTTCCGCGTTCACCAAACGAACCAGAACGTTCCCCGTCATTCGTCGCCCTTTCTTAAAAACTTTGAAATCGGATTCAGCATATCGGTTTCGATTGCGAAATTTTCCCAACCGCCCTTTTTGTTGTATTTCTTCACGCCGCGTTTCGTGATTTCGTCACGCGTCGCCCAACCACGCAAAACAAAATTCGGTGACTCCAAATCACGGACGCACGCAAACCAAAAAACATCGTTCCGCTCCAAATGATCGGTGCGAATGTAATTCGTGGAAAACAAATCGCGGTTCACCGACGTTTTGATTTCGTGCTTTTTTCCAAACGGTGAATCGAAAACGAAATCTGATTTCGCAATTTTGTTTTTTGCCCTCAAATCATAACGCGGCAAATTCTGGATCCACGTTGACATAATTTCCCAAAACGCAATTTCACCACGCAAACCAACCGCGAAACTCAACCACGGTTTTGAAAATTGCCCCTGTTGCCAATTTCCTTGCGTCCCATTCTTGCCCCAACGCTTACGCGTTTCCCAAATTTGCATCGCCGCATCAATCGACGACCTCATTTGATCCGCTGACAATTCGCAACGGATCATTTGTTTTGCGTTTACAAATCCGAACACTGGAACCCGCCTCAAAACGGAATTTCCGATTGATCGTCCGCCGGTTGCGGTTCGGTTTTTTCAACCGCTGGAACGTCTGCAAACGACTCTGAATTTTGAACCGGTTCGGGAATCCTTGCTTTCAACGAAAGATAGGTTTTCCCAAACTTCGATTCGGTCAACCAACCCGCAAGTTGATATTCCGTCCCGTCGATTGTGATTCGCCCCGAATAATCCGGCGACCGTTCCGATTTCTTTTCAGCGTTTCGAAACAACGCCCCGCGTTTCTCATTGTCGAATTCGCTCATTGTTCAACCCCTTTGAAGATCCTGTTTTTATATTCTTCCAAACATTTGTCGTCGCTCCACTGTCTCGCGTCAACGACCTTAAATTGTTTCACCAAACCGTAGCGAGCTTGCGACGCCGTGATTGGTTTAGGTTTGTGCGCGTTGTTTTCCTGAATTGCTTTTTCTTCCTTTCGTTTCTTGCCGAAATCGTTTCGTTCCCATGTCCTGACCGCTGCTTTCCAATCGCGGATCTTGTTTCCGTTGCTCTGCCGCCACCCGTTCGCCGTGTAATGATCGACGAACTGTTCCGCGTCGACGTAATTGTTCCGACTTTTGCAGTATTCCAAAACATCTTGAACGGACGGCGGCGACGTAGTCGCAACGCGCTTTTTCTTTTTTGTATTTGCATTTTGCATATTGCATATTGCATCTTGCATGGCGTGACTGTCACGTTTTTCTGTGACCGTCACGTTTTGCTGTGACACGTCACGTTCGTTTTGTGACATAGCGTGACATGGCGTGACGCCCCGTGACGCATCGTCGCCGGTTTTCTCTCGCTCGCGTTGTCGGCGTTTGCGTTCCGCCGCCTTCGTTCTTGCGTCTGATTTGCTGACCGTGTCCCGATATTGTGCGTGATTAACGATTCGCCAACCCCACGACCGATGATCGTCCAAACGAACGATCCGCCGCCCTTCCAGCTCCGCCGACCGTGATTCCTCGTCGGGTTCTTCCAACGACTGCAAACCGTGTTCGATGATTTCCAGCGGGATTCCCGTTCGTGCCGCCAACGCACGCGGCGTGACGTCAACGACCCCGTCGCAATCGCTCAAAATTATCAGTTGCTCAAACACGACCAACGATTTCCAATCGCCGTGTAGCGACCCGTCATAAATGCTTTCGAATATCTTTCCGAACATTTGTTTTCCGTTAGAATGAATTGTGAGAGTTGCATTTCCTGAAACCCGCCAACGTTTGCCAGAACGTCGGCGGGTTTTTGTTTGCCCGAACCGATTATTCGTCGCCGGTCGGTTTCGCGTCCAACTGTTCCAAAACCGCATCACCGGCAGATTTTGTTGTAACGTCAATTGACAATTCAGGTTCAACGCTTTTCAACGTGTCGCCGTCGCGTTCCAACGCGTCTTGCAAATCATCGCTTGACGGAATCCATTTTGCCGCACGACGGAACACGGTTTTTTTTGCCATTTCCGCCCAATCGGTTGACCACGGCGACGAATTCAAATTTCCCGCCCGCGAACGGTTGCGGATTGCTTCGATTTCGTCGAATGTCATCCGTTCAACGTGCCGCCCGCCGTCTTTCATTTCGATTTCGCACCACGCGCCGACCGGTTGCCCACGTTCGGAAGGTTTCGCCGGATCCGTTCTCCAACCGAATGGAACGTGTCGATTCGATCCGTAGTCGTACAAATCGCCACCAAACACAACGTCCGCACCTATGCTTGAAATTGAACCCGAACGAAACGCAAGTTTTATCAAACCCTTGTACCCAACAACGAACGTCGCGGTTGACTTGTACGGAATCAAATAAGCGTCGCGGTTGTTCGGCATCAAACCCAATTCGGCGGAATCCAACATCGCCTGAACAAAACTAGATTGCGTGCAATCCTGTAATTTCGGAACCTTTGTCAACGTCGTCAAAACGGTACGAACAAACCTTTCCGAATCAACCGATTTCGGCAACTGCGCCGCAATTTGTCTTTTGGCCGCGTCCGATGAAATCAAACCTTTCAAATCTGCCATTTGTCTAACCTTTCGCCTTTGAAATTCGGAAAACACGCGACGTCGATTCCGCAACCGAAAACGCCTTTCGTGTTTGTTCCTTAAAACTGACTGTTGACCCGTCCGGCAATCCGCCGGTTTCGCTCTTTCCCAAATGCGAAATCAATTCCGCTTGCAACGACTGTTTCCGCTTTCGATAGCGTGTTTCCTCAACGCAAGCGTTCCGGTATTCGTTCGCCAACGCCTGAACGTCTTGGTCGAAATGCTTGTCTGGATCGTTGCGCGGAATCCGTTTCAGCGTGTCCAGCGACGCGCCGAAAATGTCCGGTTCTTCATTTCCGACAACGTGTTTGACCCACCAATCATTAACGCGTTGAAGCATTTCGGAAACAACCGCGTCGTTGCGTTCGACTTCGAACCGGCAAATTCCGCGTCTTGGTAGCAACGCGAAAATCGACCCGCGTTGAGCATCGGCCACCGCTAATTGAATTTGAACCTGTACCCAATAATGCGACGGAACTTGATTCGACGACGTAACCGAACCTTCGTCGCCCCAATCTGCCGCGTGACCGCTTAACAATCCGGCGGTTTTGCACTCGACGACGTGCCGGTCGTGCGAAATGCCGTCCAACGTCGCCCTGACGACACCACAACGCGTTTCGTTCACAACTTCGACGTCGCGGTCGAGATTCCCCAAAACGCTTTCAGCATGGTCGAGAATCGACGATTCTAGCGTTTGCCCTAGTCGCGTTGCTTCGTTCCCTTTGAACGGTTCAACGATTCCTTTTTTTACCGCCCAAACGTCAAACGGTTTTGAATACGGCGACAACCCTAGAATTGCGGAGACTTCCGACGCCCCGACAAATTCCCGCCGCCGTTCATGCCAATTTTTCGCCCTTTCGTTGCTCATTCTTTCACCTTTCCAAAAATTTTGAATGTTCCTTCCGTGTCTCTTAAATGTTCGGTAAACCCCACCGAACGAATCAATTCTTCGTTGCCTTCGAATTCATCGTCCATCGCGTGAATTTTAATCCCCAGCGCTGGATGCACTTCGTCCCGCTGAAATTGCTTTAATATTTCATCAAACAAAAACGCCGCGACGATTCGACGGTTGCACGACGGATGAACGATGAGTTTTTCGACCGTTCCGCCGATCATTCTGAACGCCGAAAAAACGATTGTCGCAACCAAATCTTCCGACCAATCGGATTCGCAAAACACGTTCAAAACGTTCGTGTCGTTGCACTCTAGCGTTTCCATCCATTCGTCATCCGTGTAAACGACCGACGACGACAATTCGTCCATTTCCATCATTTGCGGAATGTCGCTTTCGTCCGCAACAACGACGGACAGAACTTCGCCGGTTTCGTCGATGAAAACTTCACGTTCAATTTCTTCGTTCATTTCTTCCGCCTCCACGTTCGTGGCGAGGTACAACGCACGTCGTCGCGGTCAATGTCGACCGCCATTCCTGTTGAATTCAAAACGTCACCGGTTTTTAGGAATTCGCCAACTTCAAGAAACAACCAACCGTCAGGCAATTCGCCCTTTTGCAACGGCGGTTGAACCATCGCGTCAACAACCGGTTTTGACGGATCCTGATTCGGAAGCGTTGGTTTGATCGGAACCTCAACCGGAACGACCATCGCATCGACTGACGCTTTCGCCTGAATCATAATTTCAATTTCGCGGACAACGTGACGGATTGCTGCGTTGTAACCGTCGCAAAAATCCACCAAAAAACTGCTTTCAACTGGTTTCCTGTTCGACAACATTTTCGCAAGTTGTTCCAGCGTTTCACGATCCATTTTCGACACCCCTTTGTTTTGCAACCTTTCGGATTTGTGCCGCGTTCCACAATGACGAACGCGGGTTGAGCATTTGCCGTTCAAAATTCAATTCGTCGGCGAGTCTCCAAAAATGACGAACGGAAACGTTCAACATTTCGGACGCTTGTTTCGTGGTCAACCAACCACGAATCAACGTTTCTTTACTTTGCATTTTCCAACCTTTCAATCAATTCCGCCGCACGTTGTCGAGCGACTTTAACATTCGGGAAAACATCGACGACGCGGTGATTTCTAACCAACGTAACGTCGTCGGTTTTGTTCACTGCATCCGGCGAACAAACCCGCACCAATGCGACGACGCCGATTTTGTCGACGCCGTCGCGTATTACCTCAAAATTCATTTCAACCCCAATTCGATCAAATCAAACGGTGACTTCTCGACAAACAACGTTTCGCCGTCGTCCCATCGTCCGACGACCCACGCAAACCGGCAACCTGAATTTGTGACAATAACGCAATCGCCACAACTGGCGACGAAATAGAAACAAACGCACTTCGCCGCCGACGCTTCGCAGATCATTGAATCAAACATTCTTGAACGCCTTCGCCAATTCTGCAACGAAACGTTTCGGAACCTTCGCCCCGCCGGTAAATTCTTCCGGCAACTCGCCGTTGTCGACGTATGCCCACGAACGTTCTATCAACCCTTCGATTTCACAATAAACGTCACGAACCAAAACAATTGAAAACGTTTGCAACTGCTTTGACGTTTCCAAACAACGCAAAACGCGTTCGTCAAAATAGTTTTCAAGAACGTCCGAACGATCTTCCGTCCATTCTTCACACGCCCATTCGTAACCGACCTTCGCCATTTTTCGCCCTTTCGCCTGAACCAAAAAAAATTTGCCGACTGGCATTGTACCAAATCGGCGTCGCCTCGTCAATTCGTCGTGTCGTCGCGTCAATCGCGTTGCGAATAGTCGCCGATCATTGTTTTCAATCGTTCCGAATGAACGGTTACAAACTTTGTTTTGTGTCGACGTTGCAAGAACTCTGCGTAGCTCTCTGCGTCGGCGACGTTGCCGAAAAACGACACGGTCAACCCAACTTGAATATCGCCAGAATGACGCACCGAATAGCAACGGTTCATTGACAACGGCAATTCGTCGCAAAACTTGCGCAATTCGTCGACGGTGAAAAACTTTTTCGTGACCAATTCGCCGTCCGGCGTTCGCCAATGCGCGTGAAACTTCGGACATGCTGCAACCTTGCGTTCCAATTCTTTCAATTGCTTTTCGACGTTCATCGGTTCACCTTTCCGTTTGCTGTGATTTCCTGATTGATTCGCTCAACAACTCTTTCGCGGTTGATTTCTCGCGTCCGCGTTGCGACCTGATCCGCGATTTCCCGAACCGCCGCGTCGGTCACAAATTCAATCACGCACGTTGCGACGATGAACCCGACCACGAACCCGCAAATCGCCGTTGTAACGCCCTGAAACATATTTTCGCCCTTTGTGTCGAGTGTAGAGAAAAAACGCCGCATCGCGTCGACACGGCGTTCAAGTGAATGGTTGCGAACCTTACGCGTTCGCCGGTCGTTCCAAATAACGGTCAAACGTTCCGAAATGTCGAATCCCGTTCATCACTTGACAAATTCGATTGATATTGTGGGAACCGTAGGAAACAATTGAACCGAACCGAAACGCACGACGACGACGCACGCAATTTGAGCAAAAATTTTCCAACGATTTCAAATCGTGAACCGTCGCCGTGTAAACGTGATCGACAAAAACAATTTCGATCAACATTGGGTGTTCGTATTTTTCGACGTATTTTGAAGCGTTTTCAAAAATAACGACTTCGGTTTCGTCGTCGGGACATTCAACGCTTGCGTGTTCGTACAATTTCTCTGAATCACGCTTGTTCGAATAATCGACCAAAACCGTGACGAATTCGCTGCCTTTGCACAAATCAACGTTGACGCGAATTGAACCGATTGCGTCAAAGTCTAAAACGTTTAACACGGTGTTTTTCCAGTTTGTCGCCTTGGTGACCACGGTAAGCGTTCCCGATTCGCGACGATTTCCGAATCCGTTGAAAACTTCGAATGTCGTACCTTCGACGCAAACGCCGTTTTCGACGTATTTTGAAGTGTTTTCAAAAATTTCGATGATTTCCTGAACGTTCGACATTTTTTCGCCCTTCGTTGTTGTTGTTGTTGTGTATTAAACAAACGCGAACCGCAGTTTGAATAGATATCGGCGTCGAGTCAATACGTCGTGACACACAATCGCAAAAAAATAGGAAATTCAATATCCGAACGCGTCCGCGTCAATCCTGATCCAATCCGCCGCGATTTCCAACGCTTTCGGCGACAATTTACGACCGCGAAACCGCGATTGATTTTTTCGACGCAACCGCACGTTGTATTTGTTCCGCGTCAAATGAAATTGAAGGTTTTCCAAATGCCAAATTTCCGCGTCCCGAAAGTTTGTGAACCTGACCGCGACCGGCAATTGGAACGGATCCGAACCGCCGACAACGTGACGCACGAATTCCACGTCGTCACGATATGGCAAACCGTGTTTTTCGTTGTGCAACAAATCCCAATGCCATAGGGAACGCAACCGATCCGCCGGATTGCGAACCAGTAACGCCCGACGCATGGACGCAAAATTCGTAGCGACTTCGTTCGTATGCCAATCGGTAAACAATTTGCCTCCATCGTGCGGCGAATGACCAATCACGACCATACAACCGGTTTTCGACAACGCGTCGTGTAACGCGGTTGAACCGCATTTCGGCGGCGTCGCAATTAACAATTGTTTTGACCAATCGACGATCATACGAAACCAACGAAATTCGGATTGTTCCAACGAACACGTTTCCACGGTTGCCAATATTTCATTTTGCCGCCGGAATGATGAACGACCGCCCGATGATCGAAAACGTGTCTCAATATTTCCGCCGCTGATCCGCGACGCGGAACGCGAACGTTGTTCCAGATTGAACCATCGACCAACCCGCCGTCGTAAACGTGCTGAAAAACGCCCTGATCGTAATAGGAAACGCAATTCCACGCGTTGCCGGTTTCGACACGCTTTACCGCATCGCACCACGCATCAACGTACGTTGCGTCGCGTGCTGAATTGAACGCCATGAATCCGCAGCAAGGGTAAGCGTTTGCCGGATTTCCCCAATCACGCTTCGGAATGCCCAAAACATCGTTCAAACACGCTGCGTTTTGGTTTTCCGGCGGTTCGTGCGTACCATGATCGGGAACGACCAATCCGTTTGACAACATATCGACAACCGGCGACAAATCGCCGCCAATCAAAACGTCGGAATCAACCCAAATGACGCGTTCGAAACGTTTCATCGCATCGCGAATGATGAACGGTTTGTTGTAGGTTTGCCAACCCTCAACGTTCGATTCCAAAACGCTTTTCCACGGCGTAAATTCAACGCCCCAACGCGACATTTCAGCAACGCTTTGTTTGCTCGACAATCCAACGTCGTAACAAACAAAACGAACGTCGTTTTGGTAAATGGTCGTCCATGCCAACCCATACAAACCCAACGTGAAACCAGCATCGGCGGCGGTCACAACGGCGACGTCGTCGGGAAGTTTTGCACGATCCGGCGTCGTTTTTTCAATCGCCGCGTCGACAATTCTTTTTGCTTGCCAACGTTTCAACGCTTTCGGAATTAACTTTGAACCTGACAACAAAACGTCGGATTGATTGACCAATTTGTTTTCGATTTCTCCACGCGTCGCCATGCACTGCTCAACGCCGCGTGAATTCAGCGTTTTGGCGTAATCCTTACAACCACAACCCTTTTCCGTCGAACCCTTCGCAACGAACGCGGAAACGAAATTTTCGCTGATTGATTCCGCGACCGCGTCGCCGAACAACGTTTTCTTTTTTAAGAATTCAGGGAACGAACCATCTTCGACGGAACCGACGAAATTTTGAAACCCTTCCGACTTCAAAACGTCAATCAACTTCGATTTGTTGTCGCGAAACCATTTACGTTGTTCCTGATTCGCACGCGACCACGGATGAATTTGCAAACGTTCACCATCACGCGACAAACTGACGGACAAACCCCATTGTTTGACCATCGAAATCATTTCGTTCATTTTCGCCCTTCAAATTTCGCCGACGTCGTAAGCGTCCAAACAACAACACTGAACCGAATAGTCTGGATCAATAACAAACGCCGCCGCATTGTCTAAGTCGTAACAATTTCCACAATTCGGCGCATCGCAAGACGCGTTCAAACATCCATCCCCGCCGACAAATTTAATTTCGGTGAATTCATTGACGTTACAAAACGTGTTCGCTATCTCTCCATCTTCTGTCCCTTCATAGTCTGGGTCTGGACAATCGCAATTCCCCAAACAAGCTGTTGTTTTGTTCCAGACCAAAGCGTTGTTATCCCAAGCAAATTCGCAATCGTTTTCACAAAAATCCTGCCCGCCGTCGCACGCTTCGACCTCAATATGCCAATGACAATCACAAATACAATCCAGCATCCCTTCGTCGCGATGATCCTCGCTGCACAACCACATACGACCATTAATATCAACGCACTCTGTACCGAGATTTTCGTTGTACGCTGTAACCTTAAATCTAAACATTACGCCGCAAAACGGATAGTTTTGATCCGACGACAATTCTATGGTCGACGTGTTGGGTTGTATCTTCCATTTTTCATCCCCACGAATAGCAAGAATCGAAATTCCACCATCCGTGAAACCATTAACAACGTATTCGTCGCCGCAGAATTTGTGGCAACACTGCTTGCAGCAATTGCATCTGCAGAATTGAATCGGCGAACCGCCCGACAACAACATCTTAAAACCCTAAACTGCGCAAGGATCTGGGCAATCATCCGGCGGGAAGATTGGCAAACAACATTCGTCGTCGCCGGTTTCGCCGCTGCTGCACGCCCAAACCGCCGCCGCTTCAGTTAATAGCGTGTAGCATAAATAACCAACTTCGCCGGACGCACCGTTGCAATTCGTGTAGTAGTACGAACCAGAAACCGGATTTGAAACAACCGGTTCTTCGCAATTACAACCAAAAGAACAACTTGAAATTTTGGTGTAAGTTGGAACCGGCGTATCGAAATATTGCCACTGGCACTGGCCGCACTCTTTAACCTGACATGAAATCGACGTTCCGACCTGAATTTCCTCTATCGGCGAAGTTATGTTCCATTGTGTAGAACTTTCCGATTCACATTCGAAAACATTCAACCGCTGCCACTTTCCTGTCAAATCGCAAACTTGCCATTGTGGTGAAGCTCCTGCTTCGTAAAGCATTACGTCCTTCGGCGTCGGACAACCCAAAAACGACGAACAACTCGTCAACGCCCACCATTCGTTACCGCACTGCGCCACCAAACCTTTCGACCCCTTTTTTAGTTTGCACTCAACCGGCGGCATAAACTTCATTGTTACGTTTTGATCCTGATTGTTTGGATCGGTGTAATAGTTGTCAGATTGCGTTAATTCCATCAACTTGATTTGCGCTTCTTGAGATCCGGCATCTACATCGGCAAAAAGTTCATATTTCCAAATATCTTGGCGTTCTGCCATGTTCACTAAACAATGATTTTCACCGTATTCAAACAAAACTTTTGCAAAACCGCCGGTCGACATTTTCGCAACTGTAGGATCGTCGGGATCAACCTGAACGAATCGCTGCCCTGAACCTGAACGTTTCGAACTGATTTTCACTAACGCTAAACCAGATATGCAAGCAAAAACCTGATCCCCTGCTTTTGCCGGTTCCGCTGCAACGCATATTCTGGAAATGAAGGTTGACCAATCCGGCTTTTTTCCCTTAAACCGCAATTGCGCCGCCAAATCGTAAATTTCATCATCACTTTGCCGACCGTCAAAACCCGATATATGAACCAGATTTCCCATGTCGACTTCATCTAAACTTTCCTCAACGACATACGGAATCAAGTTTTGCCCATACAAATCAATTGCGCCGCCGTAACCGTTTCTACCCGCCGCGATGCGGTCAATTGTTCGGTTCCATAGCTTCGCAGATAGCGGATCGCCCGCTTTGACTTTTAGGTTTGCCGGATTGTTTTGTGTCATCGCTGCCCAATCTGCAACGCGGAAAAATCGCTGTAAGTGTAAACTTCCGCCGAATACGCCGCACGCGCTTTGCTAATTTGCAAACCGCTTTGTTCGTCCTTAAGAACTTTGTAATCGAACCACAAAAAATCATGTCCGCGTTTGTTTATTCCGGTGATTCCGCCAATTGTCACGTTCGAAAGATTTGGCGACGCTGCAAAACCATAATCCAAAACCGGATTCTCGCCGACAATTGTGCCCGACGCACCGAGAAACAACAATTCACCGGCGGCAAATGTCAAATACGGACTTTTGTTCACTGTTCCGGTCAAACCTGCAACCAATTTTGCGTATGAAATCGGTGTTCCTAGTTTCGACGATGGAATTCGTGCGCGGATGTTCAGTTTCAACGCCGGAATAATCCGGTCGACGCCTTCCGGTTTGTTGTCCTGCACGTTGACCGTATATTCGAAATTTCGCGGCGTTTCACCTCGCGCCGGATAAATCAATTGCTTGAACGCTTCGGTTTGTTTTGTAGTTCCGCCGGTCGTGTCCATCGTTATCGTGAACTCGCCAACGTCCGGCGTGTAGTCGTAAGTCGCAGTAAATTGCCACGAATCCGAACCCGCAATCAATTTCCATGAAATGCTTGAAACCGTCATTCCATAGATTGCTTGCAAACTCAAATCTGTTTTGAACTCAATTAATACCGCATACGAAATTTGCGGATCGTCCGAACCCTTGACCAAAAAATTTCGTGTCAAAGTGTCGCCGTCGGCGTTCATTGATCCATCGCGACCCGCCATTTCGCGAACCGTTGCACCGGCGATTTGTTGTGAAACGTAGGTTTTCGACATTTGTTTTTCCTATGCGACGAACACGGACGCCAACGAACCGCCCGCCATTGTTTCCGTATTTTCCGCGATTTTTTCTTGAACCTTCAATTGGTCTTTTTGAATCGAATCCTGACCGCCAAGAAACATGGCACCGAAACTTGAAAACGTTCCGCGTGCCGCTGATTTTGCCTGTTCCGCCGCTTCGCCTGCTCCCGCCATTCCGCCCGCGAACTGCCCTTTGAACTTGTCCAAATTTGGCATATCGGGACGATCCATTTCTCGTTTTTCTTTTGCTGCCCTTGCCGCCGCACCGCCCGCCGAAATGTCTTTTTTTAGTGCGTCCAACTTTGCCCGCCGTTCCGCGTCGCGTGCCGCCCTGTCTGCCTTTGTGCTTGACCCGATCCCTTCCGCTGAATCCTTTAACGCTTGACCGAATCCCGACACGGAATCACCGATTGCGTCGACGTCAATTCCGATTGCCGCCCCGCCTTGAAACGCATCAACCGAACCGCCAATCGTCCGAACGCCGTTCAACTCGCCGACTGTTTCAGTAACAAAATTGAAAACTTTATCGTAGTAGCTTCCGTATGCTTCTAGCGCCGACCGAATGATTTCTCCCAATTTGTCGAACAACCCGCCGATTGCTTTTACCATTCCTTTTGAAATATTGAAAAACCAATCAACGAAACCGTCCCACGTTCCAACCAGTGAATCAACCAAACTCAACCAACTGAATTCCAACCCGTCGATGATCGCATCGAACGCGCCGTTCAAATCGCCCGTCACTAACGCTTCCTGAACTCTCGCGAACGTGTCGGAAATCACCGTTGCAATTGGTTCGATTTTTTCCAAAAACCAATCGACCGCCTTTCCGCCGAATTCCGTGTATTTGTAAATCGCCGTCCCCAATGCAGCGAACGCCGCAATTGCAATTCCTAACGGTGAAACAACAAACGCAATCGCTGAACCTATCGTCGCTAACGCACTGCCAATTCCCATCAATGCAAATCCGAAAGTCGTCAACGCCGCACCACCGGCGACCAACGCCGCCGCGATTCCTGCAACCGTGACAAACATTTCCTTGTTGTTTGCGACGAATTCGCGGATCGGTTTGACGACTCCAACGAACGCTTCGGTCAACGACGTCATGACCGGAACCAATGCGGAACCAATCGCGTTTTTGATTCCCGCCGTGACCTTCCCCAATTGATCCATCATTTTCATATATTCCGCACCGCCCGCCGCTGCATCGCCGGACATGACTGCGCCAAATTCTTCCGCTTGACGACCCAACGCCGATATTCCTTCGCGTCCCTGTTCCAGCAACGGAAGAATTTTGAACGCGTCGCCTCCAAAAATTTCGTCTGCCAAAAACTGCCGCTGCGAACGCGGCAATTGCGACAATGCTTCGCCGACCATCCCGATTTGTTCGCCAATTGGCATCATGTCCAATTGTGCCGCATCAATCCCCAAACGCTTCAACGCTTCCGCCGCCGCGCCTGTTCCTTCCTGCAACGTTTCGCCCAAACGCAAATTGAATTCTTCAATTGCTCCCGCCGTATCTTCGAAATCAACGCCAACTTGACTGGATGCAAATTTCAACTTCGACAATTCTTCGACGCTGATTTTCGTTTGCGTCGACAACTTATTCATTTCCGCCGCACCTTCGGCGAAACTGTTTGTCATGGCAACCAACGGCGTCAACGCTGCCGCACCAATTCCGCTGATTCCCGCACCGACCGCCGCAAATTGTTTTCCGACCTTTCGGAATTTATCCGCCGCCGCTTTCAAACCGGCATCCATTTTGTCGACGACGCCTAGTTCAACGTATGCTTCACCCGCTTTTTCTTTTGCCATCAACCCGACCTTCCGAATGAATCACGCCACGCCGTAATCAAAACGCCTTTTTCCAACGCTTTATCCAATGCCCGCGACATATACGGACGCGGCGCAATTTTCACAGTTCGGGAACGTTGCCGCAACAACTTTCCTTTTTCCTTTTTGCTAACGCGACGCCATGTTTTGCGACCATTTGGCAACCGATATTGCCCTTCGATGAAACGCACGCGTCCGCCGTGTTCCAGAACACCCGACGCCGGTTGAGACTGTTTGACGTCTTTCCGACGCTTCGTCAACTTGACAGAACCAATCACGGCATAATCGCCGGTCGATGAAACACTGAACAAAATGTTCTTTGCTGAAAAATACGTCGGGACGTGCTGAACCGGTTTCCCGTTCGGTTTGGAAACGTCTTTTTTCGGTTTGACGAATTGATTCATTCCACCGCGTCGCAAATACGCCGACATTTTGAACATTGAACGACGTTTTGCCGCGATTGCCGCCTTACGCATACGGACGAAATCCGGTTTTTTAACGACCAAATCCATCGTCAATTTCACAACGGTTTCCCTTTTTCCTTTCGACGCTGGATCGCTCGACCAATCATCGCGGGATTGTGTTTAACCGCTTTTGCGGGTTTGTCCCTGTAGGGATGATATTGGAAAAAATCCAAACCTTTCGGATCCAACCGATTTGCGATTTGATAACAAACCCACGCGGAATGATCCCAATTTTCTTTCCGCACGTTGTCGGCAACCGCTATCAATTCACGATAGGTTAAATCCTTCCAATCCAAACCGCATATTGCGGACAACGTAAAAATAGAAATCCAAATGTCGGATTCGTTTACGCTTTCGGGTTCATCAATTGCTCGATCAATTTCGACGCTTCGTCCAGATTGTCCGCCAACGCCTTCTGACCGAACCGGCGGGTAAAATCCGACAATTCACGCATCAACGCCCCCCGTAATTCGTTAAACGTGTTTTCGCCTTCCAACTTTGTTTCAAACTCATGTTCCGAAATTCCGAGTTGTTTGCATTTCGGACGCAAAACGCACCACG
>JAAHTH010001751.1_pt1 | contig 17977 bp, 17 predicted proteins | sample 6116091 | NCBI WGS metagenome assembly JAAHTH01 (sample SAMN13939990, study PRJNA603662) | sponge metagenome | isolation source: marine sponge | host: Mycale hentscheli | place: New Zealand | collected 2006 | reverse complement strand
AGTAAGACGCGCGGCCATAGCAAAGACCTTGCACCTCCGGCAGACCGGTTTTCACGACCACCGGTTCACTGAAAATCACTCAGTTGCCATCGTTTTCGTTCTAGATATTAGTCGGAAGACGGCCTTTTTGCACCGGGCCATCGTTCGGGCGATGCTTGACCGTTCACTAGTACCCCTTTGCGATTCCAGCCCAAGTAGGCGGTCACGCTGGCTGGGCAGTACCTCAGGGTCAGGCCACAACGTCGCCGGTTGCTGTGATTGGGTGATGAACCATGCACCAATAGATCACTGTGAATCGAGATTTGTCCAGCTGCCAGTGCGGTTTGCTTGTGTTCCCCATATTGTTCGGGATTCTTGACCGACTGGTTGAGCACGTTGCCTGAATCGGCCGCGGATGCTTCGAAGTCGATCAGGCCATGTTGATGCGAGCCCGTATAAACTTCCATGCATCCGTTGTTCTTGTCGGCGTTGTCGATCGCCAGCCACACCGTCAACGCTCGTGTTGGCGTGAGTGGCCAGTAACTGCAGTCTTGATGCCAATCAACAACCTTGTTGTCCATCGGCATCTTGCAGAAAAAGTGGCTCCCCCACCCGATGACATCCTCGCCCAGAAGATCACGCACGTAAGAAACCAGTAGGGGATTATTCAGAATATCCCACACACGCCCATGCTTCAGGTGAGCGCTGCTGATCGAGTAGCTGTCCTGCCCGGCTGCCAGCGTCTTCTGAAGTAGGATGTCAAAATAAGATCGTATTTCATCGATCGACGGGCGATCGTCCAAGTCGAGCGGTCCCAAGTAACCTTCCCTTTTCCAAGTTTCGATCGAACCCGCCGGTAAGCTGGAATGTTGCTGGTTTGGCGTCGGAAAGAAACGAACATCTCGATCTACCGTGGCAATGGATTTCTGATCAGGGGTGATCTCGAAGTCGTTGGGGGGGGGCATGGCGCAGTATTAGGTGGTGATGTGAAGGTGAGCAACGGAAACCGAACGATCGGACGAACCCTGCAGTGCTAGCAAAGTTTGTATCCGGTCTTGCGTGAAACGCTCGATCTGTCGTATTTCCAGATTTTCATCAGTTTAGCATTCCGTTTCGCATTCTGGCAGTGTTTCAGCGTGGAAACGGAAGTGAGCCGTGAAACTTGTTTGCCATGAGTCCTGTTCGTGGCGGACCCAAGTAGCGGGGGAGTGCCTGGAATGTCGAGTTCTGATCGTGGAGACGAATCGTCCTGCAAGGTTTCTGTAAAGCCAATGGCGAGAGGTTCTGCGGCGGATGAATTACACGCTGTCTGGTGGCACAGGTTGGCTGAAGGTAACTCAGACGCACAGCTGCAAACGCTCATTGAGATTGGCCGAAGTACGAGAGTTCTCGGAGTCTCGGATTTGGTAACCAGGCTCGCGGGCAGCCGTGATGATTCAGTGAGAGCAGCTGCCGCGCAGGCACTCGAACACGCATTGCAACCGAGTCTGGTGGAATTGCCCGCATTGATCGTATCGTTGAGTGATCATTCGGATGGTGAAATCAGCTACTGGGCGGCAACATTGTTGGGCAGGCTTGGGAAGAAAGCCGTTGATGCTGTACCGGCTTTGTGTGACTGTTTGACCAGTTCATCTTTTCTTGCCGCGCGGGAACGGGCTGTGTGGGCGTTGCAGGAAATTGGTCCGGGCGCGAGCGAATCGATCCCTGTCCTCCGCGCCGCGAGTGAGTCTGCACCTGCCAGATTGCAACAGCTCTGTCGGGATGCAATCAGCGCGATTGGGAAAGGCGATTGTTTGCACACAAAGCAGGTAGCATGACTTTAGTAGAACGACTTAGTCGTCAGCGCAAAGTTCTCCATTGCGTGTTCAGTTGTGATGGAGACAAGCTGACAGGCAGGGTGAGCATTTAATTCAGTGAGCGTGCTTCGGATCTTCGTTTCATACTGGTGTGAGAAGTGAAATGGTCAAATTGTTAAAAAGTAAGCGGCGTTCCGGCAAGGGAAAGAAAGAAAATGCGCCCAATGGGGGCGGACATGAATCTGGTGGAGGCCAAGAAGCGGGACGTCAGGGCAATGCAAATGATGCTGCGCAGAAGACGAAAACGGCACACCGCCCAGCAAAAGCACATATCCCGCTGACGCGTTACATTGGACCGCTCGTCAGCGTGGCTGGATTCGTATATGTCCTTGGAATGGTGGTGACGGGTAGGGTGGATTTGTCCGCGATACATATCGGTAGCGGAACCAAGGCAGCGTCAGCAGCAAGTGTGTCCTCCTCCATCAAGCCCGTAAGCTTGCCGGTTCCGACTGGTAAGTCAACTGAAACGATGAGTCTTGCTACCTTCAGTATTCAAAACTTTGATTCTTCGAAAGCTCAAGATGCTGGGGTCCTGTCGGTGTTGGCGAGCGTGATCTCTCGTGTTGACATTGTGGCAGTCCAAGGTGTTTCAAAAGATGGGAAAGCCATCAAGTTGCTCATGGAAAAACTAGCTGTGGCAGGCGGTCACTTCGGATCGCAAGTCAGTCCACCTGTGGGTCGCGAGGGCGATATGCAATGTTTCGCGTTCATTTGGGATGAGACAAGAATTCAGCTGACGCCGGGGAGTGTTTTTGTCGTTCAGGATCCTGCGGACCGAATGCATTTTGAGCCGATGGTGGCATCCTTTGAGACTCGCTTTGGTGCTGTGGGCGGCCGCAGTCCGTTTCGCTTTACCGTGATTAATGCCCACGCTAATCCGAGTGAGGTCAAAGCTGGATCTGCCACGAATGAAATGAATGTTCTTGATGATGTCTTCCAGAGCGTACGCCAATATGGTTATCAGAAAAACGGTGAGGAAGACTGTATTCTGCTTGGTAATCTTGGCGTGAATACCGCCGGGTTAGGCGAGCTGGGAAAAATTCCCAATGTGATCTCTGTGGGAGGAGATTCACTGACAGACACGTTGCAAACTCGGACCCTTGATCACATTCTCATCGATAAAACCACCACGCGTGAATATACGGGGCGGTTTGGATTAGTTGATTTGCAGCGGCAGTTTGGAATCACCCAGAAACAAGCCTTGATGGTGAGCGACCATCTTATGCTGTGGGCGGAGTTCAGTGTTTATGAGGTGCCGGCCTATAACGGCGTTGCCGCGGGTGTCCGCACGCGAGGGCGGTATTGATCATTCGGGACAGTCGCCACTGTGCGAGCGAAGGACGCGTTGTTGTACCGGCATTCGACGCCAGGTCCACTTTGGGTTCGCGGCCTCTGGGTTCGCGGCCTCTGGGTTCGCGCCACTCCAGTTACGGATCAGTGCTCAAACAATTGGTCGATTTGTTTTCTTGATGATGCAGTGAACGCTGGCTTGTAACCTGGAAAACCTGGCTTGCGTCCATGATAAGGCGAGCAAAGCTGAACTCGCGGAACGTACCTGACTTTAACTTGCGGTTGCGCGGTCAGGCAGCCTTCCGTTGTCCGGCCTTCGCAAGTCGTGCCGCAACTCGGGGTGGTGGGGTTCGCCATCGCCGATGCAACCACCAATACTGCTCAACAGACTGATTGATGTCTTTGGCCATCCCTTCGTTGTACCAACGTGTGAGGGTGGTTATCGATTCGCAATGACCTTCGGGATCATTTTCGGGGTCTGCGATTCCCGAGCATGACATCTGGAAACGCATGGGTTGTCCTGTGATTCTGGTCGTTGAGCCGATCATCATGGGCGCATTGGAACTGAGGGCAAACAGTGAGAGTGCCTTATGGCAGGAGGCAGGAACTCCGAGGAAGTTTACCCAGCATCCTTTGGGTCCTGCGTGTTGGTCAGCCAATAGAGTCAAGATGCCACCCTTTTTGAGGTGGGCATCCACGGCAGGGGCACAGCCTTCCTTATCAACCATGTGTTGGCCTTTGGCACCGCGAAAGCGTTGCACCCAACCATGCAGGAACGGGTTATCCAATTTTCTGGCAATGGTGAGCGTACTGAAGCCCATGAGTCCGGTCAGGTAGCCACCCACCTCGAAATTACCAAAATGCCCGGTAACCGTCACTTTGGGCCGGCGACTCAGGAGATGCCGAAGCGTTTGGCGGTTCTCGTGAAAAACGATGTACTGGCTCCAATTGGTCAGGTGCAGACGGCGTTGTGCCCACGCAATCTCGCATACCATCAGCAGTAAATGGTGCCACATCGCAAATGCCAAGCGTTCTCGATCACGCTCGCTCGCGTCCGGGAAAATCTGATTCAGATTTGCTTTTGTGATATCTTGCCGGATCTTCATGGGGCCAGTCGCCAGCCACGCAAGCCCGCGGCACAGCCTGTCTCCCATATCACTGGGCAGCGTTTGCAATACAGAGATCAATACACGCACCGTGGCGTAGAGCACGAAATCGATGCCCAGCGTCGTGAGACGCCGGAAGCTTTGCCAGAGGTTCGGTTTCGTCTCAGCCTTGGTCACGTTGGCTTCCTTGCATTCTGTCCGCGAAGTAGACCTAATTGTGATCAATTTGGGGATTCAAAATCCAGACGAATTCGCACGGCTTGTTAGATTTGCCCTGAGAGTACACGATTGTCGGTTCAAGGCTCTGTTTGGGAGTCGGTTTTTCTATTCGAGAAGCGGTTTTGTTGGAATGAATGAACCTTGTGCTGTGATATTGGCTGCGGGGAAGGGAACGCGCATGAAGAGCGATCTTCCCAAAGTTCTGTGTCCTGTGGTGGGGCGGCCAATGATTCACTTTGTGCTTGACGCGCTTGAAAAAGCTGGGATTCGGCGACATATCGTTGTCGTAGGGCACGAATCAGAGTCAGTTGAGGCGGAATTGAAAGCCCGTGGGGGAGACATCCAATTCGTGTTACAAAGCCCTCAACTGGGTACGGGGCATGCCGTTCAGATGTGCAGACAAGCCCTGGCTGAGCAGCACGGCCCAACCATCGTTGTCGCCGGTGATTCTCCGCTGATTCAGTCCTCGAGCCTGCAAGAGCTACTGCAGCATTTTGAGCAGTCTAAGCCGGCCTTGTTGCTCGGTACGCTCGAAAAAGCCGACCCCACCGGGTTGGGACGCATCGTGCGTGATCAAAAGGGCGAATTTACTGGGATTGTTGAGCACAAGGACGCAACTCCCGATCAGTTGGTGATTCGGGAGGTGAATATGAGTACTTATCTGTTCCAAACACCAGATTTGTTGCAGGTTTTGGAACAACTGAGCGACGATAACGCTCAGTCTGAGTACTATTTAACGGATTGTGCGACGCTGCTCCGTGAAGCTGGGCGACCTGTGGCAGCAGTGCCTGTTCTCAAAGAGTGTGAATCACTGTCGATCAACAACGTCGACGAATTACAGCAAGTCGACGAGAAAATGAGAGCGATGGGTTATGCGTGAACTGAAAATCTTCAGCGGTCGTGGCAACTACGAGCTGTCCACGAAAATCTGCAAACATCTTCATCTTGAGCCCGCTGCAATCACTCTGGGAAAGTTTCCTGATGGTGAGAACTTTTGTAAATTAGACGAGGATGTTCGCGGTCGCGATGTGTTTCTTGTTCAACCCACGGCTCCTCCGGTCAATGACAACCTGATGGAGTTGTTGATCATGATCGACTGTTGCAAGAGGGCCAGTGCTGAGCGGATCACTGCTGTCATTCCCTACTACGGGTATGCTCGTCAGGATCGCAAAGATGAGGGGCGTGTTCCGATTACCGCCAAACTTGCTGCTAATTTGGTCACCCGTGCTGGTGCTGATCGCGTACTCACGATGGATTTGCACGCGGCTCAAATCCAGGGATTCTTTGACGTCCCCGTGGATCACCTCTATGCCGCGCCAGTACTTAACGAGCACTTCAGCGATCTGGGGATGGAAGGCGACGACATTGTCGTCGTTAGTCCGGACGAAGGCAGTATCAAGCGAGCTCTCGGTCACAGCAAGCGACTTGGGGGGACGCTGGCAATCGTGGATAAAAGGCGGACAAGTGCTTTGGAAGTACGCCAGAGCACGATCATCGGCGGTCCCGTTGAAGGAAAAATTGCGTTGTTGTTTGATGACATGATCAGCACGGCAGGTTCCATCTGTGGTGCGGCTCGACTGGTCCATGAAGCGGGGGCACGAGAAATTCATATCGCCGCTACGCATGGAGTCATGTGTGGGCCGGCCATCGATAAATTACGCGACGCGCCAATCAATTCGATCGTCGTGACGGACTCCATACCGATCCCCAAAGAAAAACAACTGCCCAATCTTGTTGAGCTGACGGTGGCGCCATTGTTGGCCGAAGCAATCAAGAGAATTCATCACGACCAATCGATCAGTGAGCTGTTTCGCGAACGTTGACCCGATCCGTGCCAAGGGAGCTTGGCTACGGGCATGCTGTCTCTCGGTGGGTTCAACGCTGAATTTGTCCGTGAACGCTTTAACGATTCGGTAAACAGACCGGGTTTCTGCCTGGAATGATGAGGCACCGAGTTAGTGAAACGGCAGTTTTAATTTCAAGTTCGAGGTCAGGTACGATGCGAACGACACGCTTTGGTGTCATCGGAGGGGGTGCAGTTGGTGGGCTTTATGGCTGCTTGTTAGCAAAAGCAGGGTTTGATGTGCACTTTCTACTTCGCAGTGATGCCGAACATGTCCGTCGGCACGGGTGGAAAGTAGAAACCCCGTCGGGGGATTTCGAAATCAGGGACGTGAATGTCCATGTATCGGCAGACACGATGCCTCCATGCGATGTTACGATCGTTGCATTGAAAACCACGCAGAACTGCATGTTGCAAGATCTGTTGCCGGGACCGACATCACAAGGCGGTCGCGTTCTTGTGCTGCAGAATGGATTGGATGTGGAGAATGACGCGGCTGAAATCGTTGGCGCTGAACGCGTGATGGGAGGGTGTTGTTTTCTATGCAGCAATAAAGTGGGGCCCGGCCACATCAGGCATCTTGATCACGGCAGAATTCTGTTGGGTGACTACTGTCACGCTCAGGAAAAGGTTTCAGGCCAGCTCGCGGCGGTCTGTGATGACCTGGTGCAAGCAGGAATTGACGCGAAATTTGTTGCTGATTTGAATGCTGCGAGATGGAAAAAATTGATTTGGAATATTCCCTTCAATGGATTGTCGGTGGTTCTCAACGCTTCAACGCAGCAGCTGATGGAAAGCCAAGACTCGTATGAATTAGCCAGAAGTTTGATGATAGAGGTGTACCAAGCAGCTAATGCTTGTGGTTCGACGATTAGCGAACAGGTGATTCAAACGACTCTGGATGTCACCAGGGACATGGTCCCGTACGACAGCAGCATGCGACTCGATTACCTGAACCAAAGACCGATGGAGATCGAAGCAATCCTGGGAAGCCCGATACGGCGTGCGCAAGCATGCGGAAGTGACATGCCGCGAGTTGAAATGCTATATCGCGAACTACTGTTTTTGGATCGCAAAGCGAAACGGTCACAAGCAGCGTCTAAGGATGACTGACGAGCCGCGAATGAAGGTTCTGCAGAGACTTCACTGACTTCACTTGCTGCCATGCAGCAATTCATCAAAGTTCAGTTCCAGCTGGGTATCTTGATCGTCACCCCCGAGTTCGCGAAACAGCAAGCTGGGTTGGATGTCACGGCTGTTCTGGTACTTGTCGCTGCAGTACGAATCAGCCGCGCCTTCCAACGACAGGTAGTAAATCTGGCATACCTGCATGTTGGGATAGATTCGAACCGGCTGAACACAGTGCAGTTCCAGGGTCCATGTACCGCAGTATCCAACATCGCCAACGCTTCCCCCTGGATGGATGAACAGTCCTAGACGGCCCAAGGAACTTCGACCCTGAATCATGGGCACGAAGCCCCGCGTTTCGGTGTACTCGACCGTTCGCCCGAGATACAGCATGTTGGGCTGCAGGGTGAGACCCTCAGCTGGAATTTCGAGCCGGCGATAGCGGTTGGGAGACGCCGCATCCAGCACCACTTCTTCGTACACGAGCAGTTCGTCGTGGAGAGCGAGGTTGTAGCTGTTGGGGTTGAGCCGCTCATTGCAGAAAGGCTCAATGTGTAATTCGCTGTCTTTACGTCGCAGTATCTCTTGACCCGAAAGCAGCATGATCAGTCTTGGTCCGTTGCGGGTAATCCGGGATGAGTCGTCAATCGAACCCTGACAAATATACCGTCTGGTCCGATCAAGGGTGGGCTTCGCACCCCTGCATGTGCCGATTGTCGCGCACGAATGCCTGCTCGTCAATCATTTCCCCTCGCACCAAAGGAAGTTGGTCGCGTATATTAGGGTATCAGGCAAACGGAGCGGTATTTTCGCTATTTTTTGTCACGGAAGTTTCTTCCGTCGCTCGAATCCAAGTCAACAACGAAGGAATCCCACGCGATGTCGCACATCGATCAGAGTAACCCGTATGCGGTTAATATTGAAAACGCCGTCGTCCATGCACCTGAAAATGAGCGGGCAGCATTCATTCGACGGACTTACACTCACCTGACAGGTGCTATTTTAGCCTTGATTGGGTTTGAATTCGTCTTATTCAATGTCGTCCCGGTAGCAACGATGCAAGGGATGGTTGCCACGATGACCGGGGGCTATGGCTGGCTGTTGGTGCTGCTCGGTTTCATGGCAGCGAGTTGGGTGGCGCGGAGCTGGGCCAACAGTGGGTCGCCGGCACCATTGCAGTACGCGGGTTTGGCTCTTTATGTGGGTGCCTGGGGAATCATGCTGCTGCCGATTCTTTACATCTGCATCAATGTTCTGCAAGATCCCAACCTCCCAATCACTGCGGGGATTATCACTGGGGTTGCTTTTCTGGGTTTGACTGCTGTGGCCTTCATTACGCGGGCGGACCTCAGTAACTGGGGCCGTTACCTGATGATTGCAGGGTTCGTTGCGATGGGTGTCATTTTCGCAGGGATTCTTTTCGGGTTCTCACTCGGCCTTTGGTTTTCTGGGTTAATGGTGGCTCTCATGTGTGGCTACATTCTGTATGACACATCGAATGTGATTCATCACTTTGGCGTAGATCAACACGTCGCGGCCTCTTTGGTGCTTTTTGCTGACGTTGTGATGTTGTTCTTTTACGTGCTGCAAATACTTATGAATCGCGACTGAGGATGGCGTTGAACTTTGTGGTAATACGCTCGTTTTATGAGCGTGGTCGCGTTTCGTACCTCAAACAAGCCGTGTTGCTCATTCAGGCACCACGGCGATTGCCATCACGGATGGCTCGGCACACTTGGGGTTGGGTGTTTTGGTTCGTTCTTGGAAGCCTTTCCGGCAAAGTACCGTTGATTGACAGCGCCGCTAGACTATCCCGGTGAGATGAGGAGCTGATGGGTTTGTCAGCTTTGTAACAGAGCTTGCAGAATCTATTGAATCTGCGACGTGAACGAGTTTGTGTGGATCCTAGGCGAAAGGCGGGTGCGGTTACACGGCGTTGCCTGCGATATTCCAGGTAGTTGACCTAACGCAGGAGAAATTCCATGGATGATCTGGATGCTGTCACACGATTGCCAGACGACTTTGACGGACGGGTGAGATTGTTTCCGTTACCCGATCTGGTACTTTACCCCCATGCGATGCAGCCCCTTCACATCTTTGAGCCTCGGTACTGCGAGATGCTCGGCGAGGCTCTGGCTGGCGATCATTTGATCGCGATGTCAACACTCACGGGCGGGCATTCAGCGGGAATGCTGAGTGAGCCCAGGATCGCCGGTACTGTTTGCCTTGGGCGCATCATTTCCCACGCTGAAGTCGAAGAGGGGCGGCACAACCTGTTGCTAGTGGGTGTGCGTCGAGCGCGGATCGTGAGCGAATTGGACGCAGGGCGATCGTTCCGAATGGCGACGGTGGACGTCTTGGACGACATCTATCCGCCCGCGGGGGCAACGGGGCGCGGGCAACTGAAAAGCGACTTGTTGGAAGCGTTTGGTGAGGTGATTCCGGCAAGTGTTAATTCTCAGCAAAATTTGCACGATCTGATGGCAGGGCAAATGGGTTTGGGGCCTATTACGGACATCATTTCCTATACCCTTCCGTTTACGGTGGAGGTGAAACTGCGACTGCTCGGCGACTCGGATGTAGACTCACGAGCCTCGGAGTTGGTGCGATTACTGAAAAGTGGCAGTATCGATTTGCAGGCAGACGCAGCGTTAGAGTCTTTCGATGTCGGAAAGAATAAACAAGGATTTCCGCCGCCCTTTAGCTTGAACTGATTTGATGGAATTACTCGACACTGTATCGCGCATCGTTCACATTGGTACCGCGATTGTTCTCGTTGGTGGAAGCGTGTTTACGCTCATGGTATTGATGCCCGCTGCGAAAAAACTACCAGACGAGCCTCACGCGAAGCTGGCCGAAGCGATCACAGGTCGCTGGAAGCGATTTGTCCACGTCGGCGTCTCGCTGTTTCTTGTTAGCGGGGTATACAACTATGTTCGTGCAATACCCATGCACAAGGGGGATGCTCTGTATCACGCCTTATTGGGGGTGAAGATGCTTCTTGCACTTGGCGTTTTTTTCCTGGCGGCCGCCTTGGTCGGTCGCAGTACCAGGCTTGAATTCATTCGTCGCAACCGTTGCAAGTGGCTTAAAGTGTTGGTGTTTCTTGCGGCGGTGATTGTGGCGATTTCAGGCTACGTCAAGGTACGCGGGATAACGGTTCCCGCACCGGCTGCAGCTGACCTGGACAACCTGGACGCAGTTTGACGCCCTCATTGAGCTGGCCAATGCATGCCGGAATGACAATGCTTGGCTTAGTGGCCTAATTCGTTAGGTCAGGTTACCCGAGGTAGAGGTGCGTTTGCCTGAAGGTGAGCAGCGAATGAATCATGGGAAACATCGCTCAACACCGATAAGGGGTGACATCGATAATGATGGAATCTTTTCGCCAAACTTTAAGTATCGCACTTACGAGCTCCCATTGCTTCTCGACTTAATTGCCGATTCCTGGGGCAAGTGGGGGTAGTCCCGGCTGTGGCGTAGTCGGAGGCGATGCGTCGAGGATTGCCTTGATCATTTTTTCTGCTGCTGCTCGCTGCTCGGGGGCTTCCTTTGGAAATCCGATCTCGTGAGGCAGGAAACCGAACCGTGGGTCTCGTTTGACGTCGGTAAAGCCAACGTCTTCCAGATCAACGCCATAAATGCAGGCGATGGCGGCAATCGCTAAATCACTGACTTGGTTGGTTTGGGTGCCCTGCGTGGTAATTGAGGGACGGCTGACGGGGCGTTGGTCAGTCAACAGTGTGGATACCATCGCCACATCGCTGCGTCTTCCGAACTTTGCTAGAGCCTGCAGACAGGAAGCGAGAACAGCAGGGCTGGCATTTGGTTCGTTGGCAATGGTGTCCTTGGCGAGGAATTGGCATTCGGGCATGTCCCAATTCATGCCGTAGAAAAGTACATCCTCACGATTTGCCAAACTCGATTGGATCATCCACCTGCCAAGTAAAAGACGGAAACCCGGGAAAAGCTGTCCGTCTTTTTTGAGGTTGGTTCCCGTATTGGATTGCCAGACGCTGATGACGATGTCCTCACACTCCTCGGGCATCACGAATTCGAGGTCCATGAGTGGCAGTAGCAAGGCAAACGCGTCTGCCGTCGTTGGCATCTGCGTGGTTCGCTTCTTTTGTATCGCAGTGATGACACTTGCTAAGGCAATGTTGCGATCACGGTTGGTTTGGGTACGCTGCAGGGAACGCGGCAAAGTGGGGTGGCTCCGCAATATTTCTACGAACAACGCACGGGTAGCGATGGTGTCGTTTCTGAGCAGCAAGCGTATTTCAGGCCAACCCTCGAAATTGACCGGCCTCATCGCCATGAAGTCCTCGATTTGAAGCTCGATTTGTCCATCGATCAATTGCTTGATCAGTTCCGTGATTCGAATTTTGGCCTCTGCTTCACCTGTGATTTCCCGCTGCTTTCTTAAGCTGGCTAAGGTAGGGACACCGATCTGAAGAAGCTCAGAAGCAGCACTTTCACGTTGTGAAAACTTGGGTGCGCTGAGCTGTTCGATCAGTGAGTCAATCTGCTCCTGTTGTTCAGGCGTCACGGTGGGTGGTCCCGAGCCAGATTCTTGTGTCAGGTTAGCCGGAGTCACCGCGGGATTCGCCTCGCTTCCGGAGTTTTCTTGGGGCAAGGGCGACTCCGTGTTGGGGGTCGCGGGGTCACGCCCTGATGGTTCCTGGCTGTTGTTTTCTGCCTCGTTCTGATCCGATTTTCCCCCCGCCGCTTCTTGCCCCGTCGCTTTTTGCACGCCCAACGTCGCTGGTCGGCCTGCCGCATTGAGGAATCCTGCTGTATCGAGCAACCCTGCCGCATCGAGGAACAGAGCGTAGCCCTGAAAACTGAGCCAAACGCACGCCAGAAGGCGGGTGGTGGTAGGGCGAGCGGGGCGCCGTGTCCTTAGCTTCTTCATGCGTTGCAGCTTTGCCGTAGGTTGCAGGTTCACCATGAGTCTTTGTTCTGGGGAGGTCGTGGGTCGCCATCAGGTCCGCGTTAAAGCTAGTCCATTCGTTAGATTCCGCAAAACTTGCCGGTTATCATAGCCCATCGTGGCGGGAGTAGCTCCGTAATGTTGAATTGTACCGGGCGGCGAAGGTGCAGCGATTAAACTCGTTGAGGGTATCTTCACGCGACAGCCAGTCCAAGGAAAGCCCGAAAACGGTTGTCGGTTTCCCGTTTGGTGGGTAACCTTGTGTACTGACGCAAGTGGAACTCCTCCACCAGTGACGCGTCCCTTTTAGGGATTTGCGGCCGATTGCAGCCTTTACCTGCTAAAGAGCCATGCCAACAAATATGTCGATAGATTCTGACACCAACAATCTAGGTTGTGACGAGAACAATGAGGGTGAGAAAACCTCGCCGACCGAGGACTCCTGCCTCGATCAAACATTGGCCCACCACGACGGTGAAACCCACATCCAGATGACTGAACGGTTGCGACGCACCGGGTTTTCAACTCAGAGTGTGCATGCCGGTGAAAAGCGGCAAAAAGCTGAAGGTTCGATTTCTGCTCCGATCTTCACGGCCTCCACGTTTACTTTTGATTCTACCGATTCGCTCATGCGGTTCGTCGATGGTAAGGAAGATCGTGATGAGTACGGAAGGTATGGCACCCCAAATGAACGCACCTGTGAAGCAAAGCTTGCTGCATTAGAGGGGGCGGAAGAGGCGATCATCTACAGCTCTGGAATGGCTGCAATTGTAGGATTGCTCATGAGTCGCTTAAGCTCCGGCGACGAAATCGTTTTCTTTGATCAATGTTACCACCGCAGCCGTGAATTTTGCTCGAAGCACCTTTCCCGTTTTGGCGTTGTCACGCGGCAGGTTCCTACCGGAGATTTCGATGCCATGGAGGCAGCGATCAACGAGAACACTAAGATGCTCGTTAGTGAATCGCCGACCAATCCGCACCTCACCGCTGTCGACCTCGAAAAATTTGTGGCACTGGGTAAGTCGAGCGAAGTAGAGACCTTGATCGACGCTACACTGGCAACTCCGTTCAACCTTCGGCCAATTGATTACGGCGTGGATTTTGTTTTGCACTCGGCGACAAAATATCTGGGCGGCCACAACGATTTGCTCGCGGGAGTCATTTGTGGTCGAAGCGACGCACTCAAGCCTGTTCGGTCTCTGCGAGGAATCCTTGGTAGCGTGAATTCCGCTCACAATATGTATTTGTTGGAACGTGGATTGAAGACTTTCGAGTTGCGGATGCAGCGACACAATGAGAATGGTCAGCGGATTGCTGAGTTTCTAGAGAATCATCCGCGTGTTGAGCGTGTTTACTACCCAGGTCTGAAGTCACATCCAACCCATGAGATTGCTGCGTCACAGATGGCTGGTTTTGGTGGGTTGATTACTTTTCTCGTAAAAGATGCGGACTGGAAAGAAACTTCACGCATCGTTGATGCTGCGAAGATACCACGGATAGCTCCAAGTTTGGGTGGTGTGGAGTCCTTGATCGAACAACCACTGGTCATGAGCTACTACCATTGCACGCCGCAGGAACGCGAGAGTTTTGGGATCGACGACAATATGATCCGTATGTCCTGTGGCATCGAAAACGCCGATGACCTGATCGCTGATCTCAAGCAGGCGTTGAATGCATCCTAGCTACCGACATGAGTGAGCTGGGATGAATCGTTGAGCTCGTGGATCGTGGGCATCACCGCCGGTTCGATGCCGCTCTTTGCATTGTCCTCGATCTCGTTTTTCTCAAGTGATTGTGTCTTCGAGGTGGTTGTGTCTTCGAGCCGGATGGAATCTCAGGGCAGGCGCCTGTAAGCTAAACTTCCGGGGAATTCGGTTCAGGCTGAGAGCACCGCTAACGGTTAGTGACGGGTAGGGCGGGGGCATGTGAAGTCTGTGCCCGGTGGAGGTAGCTGTGGGATAGTGTTCGGGCAAGTTCCTCGCGTTCGTCCAGCAGGTCGTGTTGGATGGTGGTTGTAAAGCACTGAGTTTTTAGTTTTGTTGCGAAAGTTGATGTGATGAGCGAACACGACGGAGAATCCAAGATGAAGTCTGGCGATACTTTTCGCACTCGCGCCATTCATGTTGGTAACGAGGTAGATCCGGCTACGGGAGCGATTATTCCACCTGTGCATTTTGCCAGCACATTTCAGCAGCCGGCTGCAGGTGAATGGGGGAAGTTTGACTATTCACGCAGTGGCAATCCAACACGCAGCCAAATGCAAAACACTCTCGCTTCTTTGGAAGGTGGGGTTGGCGCTTTGGCCTTCTCCTCCGGGATGGCTGCGATTCATTGTGTCACCATGATGCTCAAATCGGGTGACCACGTTGTCGCCGGCTGTGACCTTTATGGCGGCGCTTACCGACTGTTGCATAAAGTCTGCAGTCGGTCGGGAGTCGACGTGACGCTGGTCGATATGACTGATCCGTCAGCAGTCGCGGCAGCAATGAATGAAAATACAAAACTGGTCTGGGCAGAGACGATTGGGAATCCTCGTATGAGCATTCCGAACTTACGTGAACTTGCTAAGGTGGCGCACGCAAAGGGGGCTCGTATTGGAGTCGATAATACGTTCGGGACGCCGGTGTTGATACGTCCGCTTGAGCACGGAATCGATATCGTCATGCACTCCGCTACGAAGTATCTGGGAGGACATAGTGATTGCTTGGGAGGGACACTGTCGGTATCAGATCAGAATTTGCTGGACGAACTTTATTTCCTTCAGAATGCAACAGGCGCGGTACTCGACCCGCTAACCTGCTTCCTTGTTTCACGTGGGATGAAAACCTTGGATCTCAGGGTTCGTGCACAGAGTGAGACAGCGTTAAGCTTGGCCAATTGGCTGGAAGCGCACCCCAGGGTTTCGAATGTTCTTTATCCCGGGCTCAAATCCCATCCGCAACACCAGCTGGCAAACGAATGTTTTGAGGGTGGGTATGGGGCTATGCTCACGTTTGAGTTAGATGACACTCTTGACCGCACTGCTGCGGCTTGCGGTGCCACCCGTTTGTTTCGCCTCGCCGTTAGTCTCGGTGCGGTGGAGTCGTTGATTGAACAGCCGGCGACAATGTCTCATGCCAGTTACGACCCCGTTGATCGAGCGCGGTTTGGAATCACCGATGGACTGATTCGACTTTCTGTTGGGTTGGAATCGTTTGAAGATCTGCAGGCTGACTTAGAACAGGCGATTGGATAAAGTCCGGTTTGTGTCTCGAGAATCGATGATTTGCTTGCAACGCTTCCTTCATTCGTCTTCGCGATGGGGGTGCCAAAGGCTCTATTGACGCACTTGTTCGGCGGACGGGGGGCGACTCGCGTCCACGCAAATACATTCGTTTCCATTGCGTAGAAAGATCTTGCGATTGGCAAAAGCCGGTGCGGCCCAGACAACTTTGCGACCAAATGCAACATCGGTGGGAGCCAAGACATGAGTTCGATCGAGTTCCTCGTACCCCCGTCGGTTCATCTTGGCGATGACGAGATCACCGTGTTCGGTGAAAAGCCAGTATCGGTCTTCTTGCCTCACGATAAAAGCGGTTCCTGTTCTGAGCGGTCTTTCTGACTGCAGCGGTTCAAGGCTGCTCCAGAGGCGAGCACCGGTTTTGAAATCGACCCCTAGGAGTGTCCCATCCTGGTGGAATCCATACAGCATGCCGTCGTGTGCAATCGGCTGAACGTTGACCGGTGAAATCGCCGCATTGGGGATATCTTGCCAAACCACAGTTGCCTCTGGTTTGTCCTCAGATAGTTTCACCATCAGATTTTTTTTCGTGTATCCAGCGGCATACAGCATATTCCCGGATTTGATCGGGGACATGATGACGGAGCCATTGGTGGCTTGGTATTTAACTGTCCAGTATTCTTTTCCATTGCTTGGGGCCAGTGAACTGACCCCATCAGGGTGAAAAATGATCAGTTGGTCAGTGCCAGCACTGTTGAGCAACAATGGTGGAGAGTAACCCTGTCCGCTGGATGAGAGTGCTCTCCAATTTTCCTTGCCCGTGTATTTATCAAATGCCACGACAAGGCTGCCGGTACCACCTGCGATGCAAATAAGATTGTCACCGACGACCAGAGGGTGCCCGGCATAGCCCCATATGGCTGGCTTGGTTGAGTATTCACGAGGCAAATTGCAGGACCACCGTGGCTCGCCTGTATTTGCATCAAGGCATTTCAGGTCACCCTGAGCACCGAGAGTGTAAACGCGCGAGTCATCGACGTTGGGGGTACAACGCGGGCCAGCCGGGTAAGAGATAGAGTAAGTGACCGGATAAGAGTGTTCCCATAATAGGTTTCCGTCCGCCTCGTCCAAACAGACTATCCGTTCTATCCCTCGAGAATGCCTGCGCTGATCGGCGGCTTCGCCCGACTGCAACTCGGGCCGAAAATCGGTGAGATAGACACGGCCTTTTGCAACTGCTGGTCCCGAGTAACCGCCACCTATGGGGTGACGCCACAAAACCTTTGCACCGTCTTCTGAAAAAGATTCAATGATTTTGGTTTCTCGCCAGATGTTGTCGCGTTGGCGGCCCATCCACTGAGGCCAGTCTTCTGCCATGGCAACGCAGGTGCTTCCCATGAAAAAGTACCATGCAGTGAAGATAGGTGACTTTGTGATCTTTCGCAGTTGTAGCCGTGTATTGGCCATAGTGAAGCTCGAATGGACTGGTTGGCCGATACTGACGCATCAGGAGAAATACTGGCAAAATGTTTTAACATTTTGACGTGTTAACGTCTTGCGATTTCAAACACATTTATTTTGCTACCGTGGGATTTTTGAACCGGCACGCATACAATCGTTCATAGAGGTGACTCGGCTCTGAACGAGTAGCGAAGCAGGTTCGAGGAAACGTCAAGGCACTGAAACGCCAAGGGGAGTAACACCGATGTTAAAACGTATGTTGGTGGGCGTTATGGTTCACTTGATTCGCTTCTATCAGGTTTACATCAGTCCTTTGATGTGGCCCTGCTGTCGATTTACGCCAACTTGTAGCCAGTATGGCATCGAGGCGATTCGCAAATATGGTCCGATTTGGGGGGTTTTGCGAACGGGCTGGCGAATTCTTAGGTGCAATCCATGGTGCAAAGGAGGGCATGACCCTCCCTGAGACGCGCGAGACTCACGGTTGGTAATCTCAGTCCCTGTAATCTCAGTCTTTTTGAATCAATTCATGGTTGGCGCGTGTGCCCAGCGACCGCCATAACTTCAGGTCGATGGAGTCGGTAACGCTGTTGACGGAGCCATCAAGATAAGTGACTTGAACCATTCCAACGTGGTGGCTCCGAGCAGTGATGGATGCATATGTGGGATTACCTGCGATTCCATTTTTTCCTTCTTGCCATGAGTTGAAATCGATGTCGTAGGTGTTGCCGTCGGTGTGTGTGTATAAGGTTGCGGTATTCGGTGGCATGGTGGTTGTGATGCCCGTGTGATGGACACGCCCATCGGGCCATTCTGTATGGCCGGTGTTCTTGAATTGGGAGGCCAACGCTGCGTTTGCAACCACTTGTTCAGGCGTTTCCGGGCAAGCAGTGTTCGCCGGGCCTCCATTTCGGAGGTACGGTGTCCAAGCCTTTACTTCGG
>JAAHTH010001747.1_pt1 | contig 17993 bp, 18 predicted proteins | sample 6116091 | NCBI WGS metagenome assembly JAAHTH01 (sample SAMN13939990, study PRJNA603662) | sponge metagenome | isolation source: marine sponge | host: Mycale hentscheli | place: New Zealand | collected 2006 | reverse complement strand
CAAAAGTATCTGGTGCTACAAACTCAACACCAACAACTGTAAACTCTATTATTGTATCACCAAATGATAGACACTTAATATGTTTAGGTAGTAATGCTTTTAATACTACTGCAGACCCTAATGGAACATTTGACCCTATGACTGTTAGATGGTCTAATCAAGAAGATGTAACTAATTGGGTACCAAGTACAAGTTCTACATCAGGTGAAACAGTATTAACAGATGGTACAAAATTAGTAGGTGCAGTAAGAAGTAGAAATGCTATTAATATATGGACAGATAATTCATTATGGTTAATGCAATTTGTTGGACCACCATTTACTTTTAGTTTTAGACAAGCAGGTAGTAATTGTGGTATGATATCTGCACATGGTGGTGTTGATTATAATGGTATATCTTATTGGATGGGCGAAGAAAACTTTTATGCTTATGATGGTCAAGTAAGAACTTTACCTTGTACAGTAAGAAGATTTATATTTGATGATTTAAACTATGATGTAAAAGATAAAGTGTTTGCTGGTATTAACTCTGAGTTTAAAGAAATTATCTGGTTATATCCAGGCACTGATTCATCTGAGTGTAATAAGTATGTAGTGCATTCACCAGAAGAAAACTACTGGGTATATGGTACAGGATTATTTACAACCTTTGCAGATAGAACAGTATTTGGAAATACAATAACAACAGGTTCATCTGTAGGTGGTAGTAACTTATATAATAATGAACCAGTATCTGTATATACAGCAAACAATGCAGCACAAACTTCTTTTATAGAGTCAGCAGATTTTGATTTAGATGATGGTAATGAATTAATGTTTATGGATAAAATTATACCAGACTATGATATTAATACAGGTAATATAAAATTTAGTGTTAAGACTAAAAGATATCCTGAAAGTCAAGAGGTAACTGAGAAAGGTCCTTTTACTATATCTAATACTACAGAAAAGATAAGTATGCGAGCACGAGGAAGGCAAGCTAGAATCAGGGTGTCTTGTGATTCCACCGGTACAAATTGGAGATGGGGAACACTACGTATGGGACTACAAAAAGATGGTGGTAGATAATGGCAAGATATCCTGAGTTATCTAATCTCGTAAACTTACCAACAGAAGAAATAAGAAACTTATATAATGAAATGCAAAGATGGGGTGCTACATTATTAAATGAATTAGATGCACGAGATGCACAAGTAGATAATAGACCATCAACAACTATAAGAGTAGAAGTAACTTCAGGTAATATTACAAACCCACAGAAAGGTGATGTGGTGTATACAACAAGTGCTGGTAAATATAAAGGTTTTGTTAGCACTGCAGCTTCAACAACATTTAAGGCTTTTTTCTAATGAACAAAACAGATTATTTTAATTTTATAAATACAAGTACTTATGTACAAAATATTAATCAAGGTAAGACTGGATTAATGCAGGGTATATACAGTCAGAAACAAAAGATAGAACCCTTACGTGATGTAAGCAATAATTTTTATGCAGACCAAACAAAAGCACAATCAAACTATATGGACAAAAGGAAAATATAATGAACGGACTACAGGATTTAATGATGTTTAGAGATAATTTACAAGAGCAAGAACCTACAGGTTTAGAAAGGCTAGCATTATTATCAGACTTAACTGCTGGTAGTATGGCTGATGAAGGAGATATGCAATATGCAGCTTCTGGTGGTCTTGTTAATCTTCCTGTAGTACAAGCAGGATTTGGTGGATTTTTAAAGAAAGCAATTAGAGCTTTTAATAGACTTCCTCCTGCTAAAATATTTGGTAGAGCTATTGTTAGGCCTTTATCTAAATCAAAAGTTGGTAATGTTATTTTAGGTTTAGCTCCTTTATTAGGTGGTAATCCTGCTGCAGCTGCTGCAATAGCTGGTAGTATAGCTGCAATGAAAGACCCTAAAGCAGAAGGTAATCCATATAAAGTTACACAGGCTGCTGCTAGAGCTGCTGCTGCAGAAGCAATTAAAGGTGAGATAGCAGCAAGTTCAAAAGCAGCAAATATGAGTGAGAGTGTAGGAGCTCCAGAAAGTCAGTCTGCAATACAAGCTCAAAGATTAGCAGAGGCAAGTACTGTTTCAACACCAGCAGCAACAAATGTATTTTCTGATTTAGGACAAAGTGTTACAGGTGGAGCTGGTTATGACCCAGCAGGAACTTTTGTTTCTAGATTAGGTGATAGAGTTGCAGGCAGTGGAGAATTTGTAGGAAAAAGTTTTAGAGACCAAACAGGTCTTAGTGGTTTAAAAGGTGATAAACCTACTCAAACTGAGTTTACTAAAGGTGGTACACCTACTAGTGGCACTTTAATTAATAAAACAAATGCAGTTGGTTCAGTTCCTCAAGGTACAGTAAATACAGGAGAGGCCTCTAAAAGTATAGCCGGTTATGATTATAGTGGTAAACCTATTACAGTAGATACAACAAATGTAGGAGTAGATGTAGGAGCAGATGCAGCAAAGTATGCTGACTTATCTACTGTAGATAAAATAAAAAATTCATTAAGTTTATCTGGTCCAGATTATAAAGGAACTTTAATTGGAAGAGAATTAAATAGAGTACCTTATTTAAATAAATTAATACCTGAAAGTACAATGGGACAATTAGCATTAGGAACAACAGCTGCACAAGCATTAGCTCCAGAAGAAGTACAACCAGACCTTCCAGAGGGTTTACAACAACGACAAGTAGAAACAGACTATGGTAAAGTAGCTACAGAATATTATAGAATTAATCCAGAAACTGGAGAAGAAGAAATAGTTCCAACTGATAGAGCTTTAGAGTTAATACAGTTAGCTTATAAAAATTATAATCCAAACTATACTGCATCACAAGGAGTTGGTGCATTATCCTCTGGTGTTAAAACTAGATTTATTAGACCAGGAGATACTCAGTTAGCTGCATCAGGTGGTTTAATAGGTATGGCATATGGTGGACAAATGCCTCAGAATGGCCTAGATGTACGATATAAAGAGTTCTCAGGCATGGTTGGAGGTCAAGGTGATGGTATGGAAGATAATGTGTATATGCCTATTGTAGAACGAGATAATGGCCAGCAAGTAGCAACATTAGCAGTAAGTCCTAAAGAGTATGTGGTAGATGCTAATACAATGTCTTTATTAGGTAATGGTAATCCTGATGCAGGTGCACAGATAATGGATGAAACTGTAAAAGATGTACGTATGGCAGCAACAGGACAAAGAGAACAACAAAAAGAAATAGATGGTTTACAAGCATTAAATAGAATGAGGAGAGTATAATGAGTCTTTCGTCTTTATTAGGTCTAACTAGAAGTCAACCTACACAGGTTGTACCGGCTAGTATATCTGAACCCAAAATAGCAGAAGAAATAGCACCTTATCTTAAAGACATATTAGGTAAGGGTCAAGCATTATATAAACAAAGAATGGAAGAAGGTTTTGTTCCTTATGAGGGAAAAACTTTAGCTGCTATATCTGATGACCAAACAACAGCTCAAGCAGGTTTAAGAGAATTAGTAGGACAATCTAAACCTATATATGATGAGGCTTCTGGATTAATTAGGGGACAGACAGAGCAGGCAACAGCTGAAAACTTACAACCATTTATGAATCCTTATCAACAAGCAGTAACTGATATTGCTAAGAGACAGGCAACAGAACAATTTGAACAACAAACATTACCAGGCCTTAGAAAATCAGCAATAGATGCTGGTTCTTTTGGTGGGTCTAGAGCTGCTATGTTAGAATCACAAGCAAGAGATATTCAAGCAAGATTACTATCTGACTTACAAGCTAAAGGAGATTTAGCAGCTTTTCAAAATGCACAAAAACAATTTGAGGCACAGAAATTAAGAGAGAGGCAAGCTGCTTCTGGTTTATCTTCATTAGTACCTCAACAGTTTACATCACAAGCTAGAGAATTAGGTGCATTAGAAGCTATGGGTAGAGAACAACAACAAAGAGAACAAACTCTATTAGATGAATCATATAAAAGATTTTTAACTGAAAGAGAATTTCCAGAACAACAACTCGGTAAGTTCCAAGCATTAGTAGCTGGTACACCTATTAATCAAGGTCAAGTACAATATACACAACAACAATATAGACCAAGTCCTTTAGCAACAGCACTAGGAACTGGAGCAACTGCTTTAGGTACTTATGATGCTGCTAAGAATTTAAAACTATTTTCTGAAGGTGGTAGTATTGATGGAGGTTTATCTGGTTTACCTGTGGTAAAAAAAAAGGTAGGTCAAGGAATTTTTAGTAATCCAACAACACCAGCACAAATGGCAGATATAAATGAAGAGATAGAAGAGTATGATGAAGAAGATGGTTCATCTACTATTGATTCTTTAAAACAATTTTTTGATAGTTTAAGAAAAAAAATACCAGGTGAACCTATGCAAAGTATAGACCCAAAAAAATTAATAAGAGGTGACGTAGATATATCTCCAGCTATAGATACAATTAAAAAAATAGTAAGTCCTTTAGGAAAAATAGTTAGACCTACTGAAAGACAAAATCAACGAGCAGTAGAACGTGATGCACAAATAACTAGAATGAAAAGTGATAAAGATTTTGCTGAAAGTGGTAGACCTGGTTTAGATGAGTTTAAAAAACAACAAGAGGCATATATAGCTGATAATACATCATCTAATAATCAATCAGTTAATAATAATAATCAATTAGTTACTAATAATAATAATGAATCAGTTAATAAACAAAATCAAGAATTAATAAGTGGTGATATTATAGGTAATGCTAGACCTGGTACAGGAGATACAACAGAATTTAATCCTTTTGATGCAGCGAGAAAACAGTTTACTAATCTTGCTCAAGCATATGCTGGATTAGAGGCTACAGCTAAAGCACAAGGTGAAGCTGATAAAGCTAGACTTACTGAAGAAAAAGAAACAGCTAGAAAAGCAGCTAGAAGTAAATTCTTAATAGACTTAGGAAAAGGTTTACTAACTGGTGATGGTAAAGGTGGTGGTTTCTTTGCTGAGTTTGGAAAAGCAGGAGCTAAAGCAACTGAAGGGTCTCAAGAGTATTTAAAAACTTTAAAAGATTTAAATAAAGAAGAAAGACAAATTGTAAGAGATAGTAACAATCAACAGTTTCAAGCAAGAGTAGGTAAATATCAACAGTTACTTAATAAAGGTCAAATAGATATTCAGGAATATACTACTGGATTAGAACAAGAAAGATTAAATTATCAAGCTAAAGATAAAGTATTAAAAACAGGTTTAACTCTTACTGAACAAGCTGATAATTATTTAAAAAGTACAGAAGAAGCAGACAACCCAAATGTAGGTTATGAAAATTATTTAAAGATAAGACAATTTTTAACACCTTCACAACAAAAGGCATATGATGCTAGATTTAAAGACTTTTTTGATGAAAATCCTAATGAAGAAGAATTTAAAGTAAAAAAACAACCATGAATAATAAAGTAACATATAATTCTTTATTACAAGATGATAATTTTTTAAGTAATGCTTATCATTCTTTAAAAGCTATGGGTGAAACTGTAACTAATAATAGACAAGAAGTATTAGATAAGTTTCTACAGAAGCGAAGATATTTTGATACTAATATTTCATCTACCTTTACACAGGGTAGTAAAATAAAACAGTTATCAGATGTTAATAAAAAATCTTACTCAGAAGCTTTAGATAAAGTAGACCAACTGCCTTCAGCTTTTACTGAAGGTGGTGCACCTATGTGGAGAGCACTAGGTGATTATGCTGCTGCTGGTATTACAGACCCCACTAACTTATTATCTATTATTGCTGGTGCATTTACATTAGGCACAGGTGGTGCTGCTGTTCTTGGAGCTAAAGAAGCTGCAAAGCAAGGTGTTAGAGCAACAGTAAAAGCAAAGATAAAAGCTTTAGGTACTAAGCCAGTGCTTGGTTCATTAGCAGTAGAAGGTGGTATTGCTGGTGCTGGAGGTGGTGCACAACAAGCACGTTCTCAAAATGTAGATATGGCATTAGGAAGAAGGGCACAAGGAGAATATGATTATGGTGATATAGCTTTACAAGGTTTAGCTGAAGGTGTGATAAGTCCTTTAGGAGGTGCTGGTATTAATATTGTAGGTTCTACTATAGGAGCTGGTGTTAAGAGTGCTTCAAAGGCCACAGGTCTTTCAGATAGTAATGCTGTACGAGGTGCACAAAACTGGTTAGAAAAATGGTTTATGCCTCAGGCTGGTTTAGATAATGCTACCATGAGAAACATTGAAATAGGTGAATCAACATTTAAAGAAATTAAACAAGATGCTGAAAAGTTATCTGGAGATATTGAAACATTTTGGCAAAGAGATTTTAAAGCTCCTACACCAACAGATATTGAATTAGTTAATAAAGCTATGGAAGGAGATACTATAGCTAGAAGAAATGTTAGATTAAGAAGTCCTGATTTAGCTAACAGTCTAAGAGACTTTACTCGTCTTAGAACTAAAGTTAGAAAAGAATTAGATGACCCACGATTACAAATATCTGAAAAAACTAAAACAATTTATGGTTTAAAAAATAATTATGTAAGAGATATCTTTGAAAAGTTTACAAAGAGAGGTAGACAAGATTTTAATCTTTGGAAAAAAGATGCACGAAATAGAGATACTATTGTTGAGTTTCGTAATCTTGCAGTAGAAGATGAGGTTCTAGGTAAAAAACTAGGACTTAGAAATGCAGATGGTACATTAAAAGAATTTGTTAGTAAACAAAGTAAAGAAGGTATTTATGATGAAAACAAATTAAATAAAATTATTAATACGGAAATGCAAAGATTATATACACCAAGTTTACAAAGCAGAAGTAAGTATGGTGCATTAAAATCAAAACAAGAATTGCCTGATGTTATTAAAACAATCTATGGTTTAAATCAAAACCCAGCATTAAGAGCTACTGAAACTATAGCTGGTATTGTAGAACCTGTTGCTGATTTAAGAATAGCTGCACAGTTATCTGATAGTTTATTAAACAGAGGCTTGGCAGTAAGAGCTGACTCTGCTTTTAAAGCTAAAGAACTATTAGGTGAAGATGCTGTTCCTCTTGTAACTTCTAAAGCTTCTGCATTTGAAAAGTCTTTATATGATGAAACACCTTTTCAAGTTCGTGGTGATATTTATGCAGCACCTGCACAAGAAATATTTATACCAAAAGAATTAGCAGCTAAGATAAAAGTTATGACAGATAGAACAGGATTTTTATCTAAGAATGAAGCACTAGGTCCTTTTGCTCAAGCTATTGCAGCAACTCAAGGTTATATTAAAAAAGGTAAGACAGTATATAATCCTTTTGCTCACGTAAGAAATGCACTAGGTGCTTTAGCTACTGTGGCTAATTCAGGTAACTGGACAGGTATAGGTAAGTTAGCTAAAGTGGTAGTAACAAAATCTAAAAAAGATAAAGATGCTTTGTTTGATAAGCTAAGAAGATTAGGTGTGCAAGGTACTAATGTGGAATTAAATCAAATTGCTAATAGATTATCAGACTTTGCAGATATTAATGAGAATAATATAAAAGGTATACAAGGTGTACTAGCTAGAAATATTGTACGTGTAGGTTCAATGGGAGTTAGTTCTCTAGAAAAAACAGCAGGCTTTAAAAAAACTGCTAGAAAAGCAGAACAGATATATACAAAGACAGATGATTTAGGTAAGATAGCAAGTTATTTAAGTGAGAAAGCTAAGTTTCAAAAAATCTTTGATGATATGTCGCCTGAACAAAAACAAATCATGAGAGCTAATTATGAAAGAGATTATGGTATACCAATTAAAGGAACTAAAAGAGTTACAAAGCTTGACCCAGATACAGAAGAACCTGTAATTGATTTATCAACAGGTAAACCAGTTAAAGAAAATCAGCCAGTATATGTTACACCAGATGATACAAAAGCATTTGATGATTTTTTAGTAGATGAAGTAGCTATTTCAAATGCATTAAATGTTATGCCGGTATATTCTAGAATACCAAAAGTATTAGAGAAGATGAGAGGCATACCTATACTTGGTTCTTTTACTGCTTTTCCTGCAGAGAACTTACGTAATAAGTATAGAGTTTTAAAGATGGGCTCTCAAGAAATTAAAGATGGTTTTGAATTAGGCATGTCTACTAAATCTGGTAGAGGTTTAATTAAGTCTGGTGCTAATCGTTTACTGTCTCAAGGGGCAGTAGCTGCAGCACCGGCATTAGCTGCTTATGTATATAATACTACTCAAGGTACAGATAAAGTTATGGATTTTATTCGTCAATCTTTACCAGAGTGGTCTAAAAATCATGCTCTACAAGTTAGAGAATATATAAATAAAGATGGTGAAAAAGAGTATGCTGTTACTGATTTAAGTTATAACAACCCTGACCAATATGTACTAGATATTATTAGTCCTTTATTAGTAGGTGCAGCAAATGGTGAAGACATAACTAAAAACTTAGATGAAAAAATGTTACAAGTAATTAAAAATACTGCCTCTCCTTTTGTTGGTGAGTCATTAGTTTTAGATTATGCTAAAAATATATTAGGTTATGTTAAAGAAGAAAATGATTTACGTGCAGCAGACTTTTTATTTAAAGCATATAAGATATCAGAACCTGGTGTTGTAAAAAATATAAGAGAGCTAGCTGGAGATGTTGGAGCATATGAAACATTAGATGCATTAAGTAAACCAATAGGAGGCCAAGGTGGTTCTTACTTACAATCTAAACTAGACCCTTTATACTTTGGTGAAAAAAGAAAACTAATGAGAGATGCAAGTAGTGTTGCTGGTTATCTGTCAGAAGTAGGTTTAAACTTTACAGGACCTCTAGGTATATTTGGATTAGGAACAAAAGAAACTATTGTTAATCCAATAAAGAATGTTTCTTTTGCTGCTAAAACTTTATTAAGTAATGCTAATAGAAATAATAATATTACATCATCTACTATTAAACAAAGATTAAGTGCTAGAGATGCAAACTTTTCTTTACAGAATATGAGAAAGTTATATCAAGAAGGAATTGAAGAACAGTTTGTAGCACAGGAAGGTATTTACCAACTGTATAATAGTTTACTAAAATTTAAAAGTCCTGTTGAAGCTAAGAAAATATTAATGTCTCGACAAGTTCGTCAAGCAGGTGGGCTATCTAAAAAAGAAATAAATTTAATTACCAAAGGAAAATTTCAAGCTCCACGTTTTGATAAGTCTTTTTGGAAAACATATGCTAGAGAAAATAGAGATTTAGTTACACAGATTCCAAGACTACGTAATGCTTTTGATAGTATTTATCGTAAGTATAATTTAAAAAATTTATCAACAGAATTACCAGAAGTAAATATAGGAGATTAAGATGGCAGATATGACAATGATATGGAATGCAATATTAACTATGGCAATAGGTGGCTTTCTATGGTGGATACGTTCTACGTCTGCTTCTATTGGTAAAGTTAAAGATGAACTAGCAAAGTCTAAAGAGAACATGGCATTGATGTATGCTACAAAAGAAGATGTTAAAGATGATATGACACAACTCATGCAAAGATTTGATAGACTTGAAGGTAAGATAGATGATATGATAAGAAGGTCAATAGGTAAATGACCACAGTATTTATATTAATGATATACTTAGGTAGAGCACAACAAGAAAGTAATATGATGTTTGCTGACATTAATAGATGTAGATATTTTGCTTCTAGGGTAATGAAACAACCGGCTGACCCAGTAACAAAGAAAAGATATACAGCAATATGTAAGCCTGTAGAAGTAGATTTAAAAAATAAAAAAGTAAGAGTGTACAGATGAAAGGAAAAAAGTATGTCTCAAAAAGAATATGATAGTTTATCAAAAGCATTAATGTCTTTATATGCACCTTTAGGAGATATAAAAAGTAGGCAAGAAGAAATACCTATAGGTTCTGTAGATAGTGAGGCAACAAGAGGTGTAGCTATAACAGATGATAGTAGAAATCCGTCTGTATTAAATGAACAAATTTATACACCTAATTTAAATCAAAAAACAATACCTGGTTTGACTAGTTTAAAAAATAATTTAAAAGTTCCAAAACAAAGTGAGTTAGATGATACTATAGCTAATAAAGTTCTTACAGAGCAAGCTAGAAAAAGTTTGTTAGATAAAGAAAAGAAAAAACCTGTTCCTACTTTACCTACTGAAGGTCAAGAGAAAAATAAATTTGAACCTAAACCTGGTCAAATAATTCCAGATTTTAGTTCTCGTGAACCAGCAGTTACTGAAGAACCTAAAGCAAAAGAAAAATCTATTACATCACAAAGTGACTTTATAGTGGATGACTACTTTTTAAATCATTTTAAAAATAATGAAGGTATTAAAAAAATATTAGGTCCAGGTGCTGAAGGAGGAAAAACAGATGATATTGCTCATGGTCATAAACTTTTAGGTGATGAAATAACTACTAAGATGGTATATGGAATAGATGTTAGTAAAGGAGTTACTGATGAACAATCTGATACTATAGCTAGACTTGATATACAAGGTGAAAGAGGTGTTAATAGAGCAATTAGAGAATTTAATCAAGTAATGAAAGAAAATAATATTAAAAAAAATTTTAAAGATTTAGAAAAATGGAAACAAAATTTATTAATAGATTTTTCTTTAAATAATGCACCTGCTAAAAATTTAGCCAAAGCACTAGCTAATAATAATATTACTGATATAGTAGAAAATGCCACAGATAGAACCTTTAAACGAAAAAATAACAAAGGTGTTTTAGTAAGAAAATATCAAAGTAAAAGAAATGAGGACACTTATAAAAATTTAATAGAACCTTTTATAAAAGACTCAGTGTCGGAAGAAAAATTAAAATATTATCTTGAAGAAGTTTTAAAAAGAAAAGGATTTTATAATAGAAAAAAACATAATAAAATAATAGAAAAACAATCAGGAGGCATGATAGAATCAGACCCCTATAAAAGAGAACCAAGATTTATATAATCCATTAAGAGTTAAGAGGCAAACATGGACCCAGTTACAGCAATAGGTATAGCTACGACTGCATACAAAACTATTGTATCAGGATTTAAAGTAGGTAAGCAAGTAGAAAGTATGTCCAAGGATTTGGGCAGATGGATGGGTGCTATACAAGCAGTTAAAGATGGGCATAAGAAAAAAAAGAGTAGGTCTTTTGGTTCTGTAGAAGAAGAAGCATTAGAAACTTTTGCTGCTGTAAAAGAAGCACAACGCATGGAGAGAGAATTACGTAACTTTGTAAATCTATCTCATGGCCCTAATGCATGGAATGAAGTGCTAAGAATACAAGCACAGATAAGAAAAGAAAAGAAAGAAGCAATACTAGAAGAAAAAAGAAAACAACGAAAGATGATAGAGAATACTATCATAGGTGGTTGTGTATTATTCTTTGTGTTCTTTATTATCTACATTGTCTACCTTGTTACCTCTATCTAGAAACCCAGCTTCTTTAGCTATATCAAAATAAAAATCTTTACCCATTATCTTAGCAGACTTTACTAAATCTTCTTTAAGTTTTACAGGGTCTGTCATATCTTCTTTCTCTTCTTGAGTCCCTCTGATTCGAGATAATAACTCTAGAGCTTTAATCGCACTGTTAGTGTGTCCATTAGTTCTAGCATATTCATATTGTTTTTCTATCTCAGTAATAACATCTACATCAGTAGTTAAGTTTTGTTCGAGCTCTGTAATCCTCTCGACAACTTCCTCGTTTTGTAGTAATCTATGCCCCTGTCGTGCTGCATGTTCTTGCGAATAACCGGCAGCTCTAGCAGCTTCCGAAGCATTCCTATGCAGAATATACGACTGGCAAAATCTTTCTTGTTGGTCATTTAATGCCATATTAATCTATACTCGTCATTGTAAATAATAAATAATTGATTAGACCTGTTACATATATTACTAGTGATACAAGATTTACAATCATAATTGCTCTATCATTCCACCAGAATCCTACAACAGTCCAACCTAATAAACCCACAGAACTAACATATAAATTATATGGGTAGATATTATGTGATGTAAGCATAATACCCACAATTAAAACTAAAGATGATGCCCACTTGAGATACCAATCTTTAGTTTTATAAGGGGTATGTTTCTTAAACTCTGCCACTATCTGTAATTACTCATTTCGTATTGTTCATATTCTTTTTCAAGAACATTACTGCTTTTAATAGGTGTATTCTCATCTATTATTTCTGAACTAGTTCTTGCAAATATAAATACAAAAATTAATATCAATACTAATGATGCTAAATAAATTGTTTGTTTCATAATTATTCCTTTTTATTTTGTAACTTTTTTATATTTCTCAAAAGTCCTAAGACCTCCAAGTCCAAGCATACCCATTAATACAGTCATTAAACTTCCCATATCAAACTCAGGTAGTGCTGGTAATGTTGCACCGAATAGTGCTGCAAAGAAAATAATAAACGGAGCTGCAATAAAGTGCCACACTAAGGCAACCCCACATGCCCAACCTATGAAGGGCCTCCAGCCGGCAATAAATATATTACCAGACTTTGCTTCTTCTTTGTTTATTGCTAATTGTCCTTTAGCTAATTCTTGTGCATGCTTCTCTGCCATTGTAGCTACTTCATGAGCAAGTTTATTTTTTACATCTTTGTCTTCTATAAACTTACCTAATAACTTTGTAGCAGGTCCAATTAAACTTAGTAGTGCCATATTATTTCCTTTCTATTAGTTTCCATTCTGTTATAGATTTAAGTTGTTCTGCTTCTTCATCTTCAAGCACATCTAAACTATAATATATATTTAAATGTGGATGTTTGTTATGTAACTGTAATAATTTTTCTTTCCAATGTTCTGGAGTTTTTATATTAACATGTACATTTCTACCATTGTTAAATGTTTTTAATGCTTTGTAACAGGCAATAGTAAGTAAGACAAACTTTCTACTATAAGAAAATATTTCTTCTAGAATCCAATCAATATCTTTTTCATCTATATGTTCTATTACATCTGTACATATTACAGCATCATACTTACCTTTAGGTAATTTACTATGTTTAGGATACGCAGGGTCATATAACGCATAATAATCTAACTGTAATAATTTAGGTAAAGAGCTAGGTAAAGTACTGCCCTCTTTATTTAAACCTAATTTATCATAATCAGTATCATCATATAATAAACCTTTACCACAACCATAGTCTAATAAACTTTTAGGTTTTTCTAAAGATGAAACATCTATTAGTTTTTCAACATGATTAGCTAAACATATTCCATTAAAATATTTACTATTTTTATGAAAAGTTTTATACTCATCTAAAAGAGTATTATAATCTTCAGAAGGCTTATCTCTATTGTACATTAAACATATCCTCATACGTAGGTAAGTTTTGTTTATCTTGAGATTTTTTCCATAGTTCTGATACTAAAGAATTGTTACCATAAAAGTAAAAAAGAATGCCCATACTTTTATCACTAAATGTTTTCTCACAATCCTGTGCCATTGCTAGTAGCTCTCCGGTAGTCCAGTAAGATTTATTTTCTACAGAAACTTGTAAGTACTTTGGTCTCTTTGGTTCATCATCAGCACCTGTAGTTTCTTTTTTCATATCCTCTGTAGGCTCTCCTGGTAGTGAACATTCAAATCCAAATAAATGAATACTTCTAAAACCTAAAGTATGTAATAAACCTATAGCTCTCATAGCTGCACAAGTACCTCCTGTAATAAGTGTTGCACCTTGAGGTAAGCCAATGTCTTCTCTTATTTTTACTTGATTGTTTTGTATCTGTTGTTTTCTATCTTCATCATCTCTTAAAGATTCTGTGAAAGCATGCCAACCCCAGATGTTAGCTTTCTTTTCTATTAAGTAATTAAGAACAGAAGGGTCTGTCATAGATGCTACTAAGAATTTAGTCTCTGGTATAATATCTTTTAGTAAATCTTTTCTTTTAATACCATGTGTACTAATACCATCAACAGACCTAGGGTCTAATAAAATACATATATCTGGTTTAATATTATTTTTTAATAATCCTGGATAAGCATGTTTAACACAAACAGTTAAAGCATCTGGATATTTTTTAATAGTATCTTTTAACTCATCATAGTTTATATTAGGTCCACCAGAAATAATAATAGCATGTTTATCATTTGTTTTACATTTTTGAATAAACTTCTTATCAGATATTAATTTTATATTATCTTTAATATTATCTCTAATATATTCTTTAGGTACACAGTCTCTTGGATTAACAACAATAGGAACTCTCTTTAAATCTGCTGGTATATCAGGTAAATTTTTATCATTTAAAAATAATAGTAAATGAGTAAAACCACCATCAACAACTTTATCACCAGAAGGTAGTATATGTTTTCTTATTTCTTTGTTTGATTTTATTTTTTCTAAAACTTTATTAACTCCACAGTATACATCATTAGGAGCCATCTTATCATCATCTTCTCTAAAGTAATGGTCAAGCATTATGATAGGTGTTTTCTTAACACATTCATAATCATGAGCAACAGTTTTAATACTATTACCACCACCAATAAAGGCCATATCAAACCACTCTCCTTGGTCTTTTAAAATGTCTCTTGTATTTCCTTTATGTAATTCAAAATTAAAAGTTTTATTTTTATTATCTTTCATATGTTCTGCAAATGAATTTAATCTTTCTTGAACAGCAGACATTTTGTTATGTGCCTTTGCATTAAACTCTTCTTGGTCTGTTTGTAAAGTAGCATCTTCAAACAAATCATAACCATGATAAGTGAATGTATCAGAATATTTAAAAGCTGTTAATGCCATCTCAATAGCACGACCACCATTCCAAGTACCTGTTTCAATTACAGATTTTGGTTTGTAAGTTTTCATTATTTGATGTATCTGTTCATATCTATTAGGTTTAATATCTGATGAGACAGTATCAGGTAAAGAAAAAATTCTATTACCTTTTGCATCTCTTAAAGCAACTTTTGATAAATCAGTTCTACCTTTAAAGTGATATAAATAATTATATACTTGTTGAGCTGTATCTATTTTCATACCATGTGCTTGATATATATTTAATAGTCTAGATAAAATATAATAATCATGCCACTCTCTATATGTAACCATCTCACCTAATATATAAGCTCCACGTAAATCTGATAGAATATCTAATGCTGGTTGTTTATTTAAATTAAAAGCCATAAAGAAAGATTCATCAGGATTATAAACAACATCAGCTTTATCATTTAACATAGACAACATATCTTGTTCAGTTAATCTTTTTGTTAAATAAGAATCAGCATCAATCCATATTAACCAACCTGCATCTTTACTTTCTTCTGCAAGTTCAAATGCTTTTTCAGTTAAGGCAAATACTTTATGTGACCACTTTAATGCATCTAACTTTTCATTGTATGGTATCTTACCTTCTTCTGTACCATCATGTTCCCCATATCTTTTTATAAAGTCTTCATGTTCTTTTACTTCATGTAAATTTTTATAAGTATATTTAGGTAATGAATAAGCATCTAATTTACAATCATGATGATAAGCAGTAACATTTATCTTAGTATCTAAATTTTGTTTTAAAGAACTTAATAAATGAACACCATTATTTTTTAATATAGTTTCATTAAATGATGTAACGATATTAACTTTTTTCATTGTATACTCCAAAGTTATTCTCTAATGTTTCTAAAGCTTCTTCAGCTTCAGCTAATTGTTTTATTAATACAATAGAATCTTCTACTATCTTTGGATGTTCTCCTATTGCTACCGGTTTTTGAAATGCTAAATCAAGTTGATATAATGCTCTATTAACTTCAGCTTTATAATGACATCTCAATGATTTATATAATGTATCTGATAGTTCTCTCATGCTATTAAATAATCCTTTTCTTTAGGTATAATACCTTTCATCTGTAACCACCTAGCATCTTCACACCACTTCACAGCATACTTACCTTCAGTAGTTCCTCTAGGTTTCCACTTAGAAAACCAAGGTCCACCTGTTGTAAAATGTACAATCTTAGCTTTCATGTCTTCTGGTGAATGACCATCAAGCCAGTTCCACTCTTCAGGTATTTGTCCTACATCTGAGGCCTCATCTGGCAACCATTTAAATGTATGTAACCATCTACCTTTCTCTGTATTAATAGCATCAATACTTAGTTTTTCTAAATAATGATGACCACAATTAAACATCATAAGGCTAGACCAGTTCTTCATATTATAAGGTTCTTGTGCCTGACCATCCATCTTTACACCTTTATCTACATTATACTTATGATGTACTGCCCATACAGGATAATAATTATCTCTACACATATCAAATAGTTCTGTTATATCTCCATAGCAATACATATCTGTATCTAAATATAATGCCATACCTTCATATAAGTTTAGATGTGGTACAAGAAATCTAGTAAAACTAAAATCAGTAGAAAAAGGTTTACCATCTATCTCATCATACTGTTGATTGCCCATCTTGTTAGACTTTCTTTTGAACATACCATTTCTAATCAATGCATCTTTTTTAAGAGGCACAATTCTTACAGGGTTCTTAGCTCTGATTTCTATAGAAAACTTTAATACCTCATAAGCTGCATGTTCTCTAGGGTCATAGCCAATATATACTGTATCCATATCATTTCTAATTTTCATCTTGTCTCCTAGAACTTAAATTCATAATCAATAAATGCAGTACCTGCTTCTATACCCATACCACTTCTAGTTCTTTCATATGCAATCTTTAAGTTATTACCATTAGACATTTTCTTTTTTAAATAACTTCTAAACTTAGAGCCATTACGTTCATTATCCATATCATGATAATACCTATAACCTATTGAATCAAACCAAGGGTCTGCTTTTAATTGTAATGTAAATAAACTTATTATTAATACTAAAATTATTCTCATGTTTTTCCTTTTTATTATTTTTTATAATACTACTATTATAACATATTTTTTATATGAATGCAACAAAAAACTTATATATCTACTAGCTCACATGAACCTGCAGTACATGCTAATTCTTGTGCTCCTTTTGTTGTATCTTCTTTCTCAAACTTACTTAGCTCAGACCAATTAATATTCTCCGGCATCTTAGAAGCAAGCTCTTCATATGTAGCTTTATCTATATCTTGATAAGGTGCTTGTTGATATGTATGGTCAGAGAAAGGTAAGAATGATATACCAGATAGAGCATCAAAGTTATTCCAACACCAATTACCTACGTTAATCCATTCATGTTCTTTAACTGATATAGTTACTGATGGTTTATGTTCACACCAATGTTCTGCATAACACTTCCATATCTCTAGCTGTTCTATAGCTGTCATATCATCTCTGAATACAGCATTAGAATCTGCTTTCATAGGAAAAGAAAACACAGCATTATGTGGATTCATAACATCATCTTCACAAGGTATACCCTGGTCTTTCATAAACTCTGTTAGAGGGTCTTTCTTATCTCCTCTTACTGTTCTAATGTAGTAAGGATTATGTCTAGCATGAATACCACTAGCACTATCTACTAACTGACTAACTGTACCTGAAGGTTTAACACAGGTAATAGCTGTTGATTGTGGTATACCTAACTTCTCTGACCACTCTTTGTTTACTGATACAGCTTTCTGTCTCATATCTTGTAGTGTTTCTGGTAAAGTATTTCTCATTCTAGATAGTATACTATTATCCATTATACCTGTTAATGATACACCAAGTAATCTTTCTTCTTCTGTATTATCTTTCCATCTCTTTCTTAGATAACCAAAGTTAGTAAGTGTAGCTTGTATTGTACCTAGTATAGTAGCTACTTCTATTTTATTCTTTAAAGTTTCTACTGTATCCATAGGTCTACATACTACCTCAGTTAAGTTACAGAATTGATTAGGTCTAAGTATAATCTCACTACAAGGATTAGTACCAAATGCATAGTCTGATTTACGTCTACCATTTTCTTTAGCTTTTGCTTGAGCAGATACTCTACTGAAGATACCACGTTCACCTGACTTACTTTCATATAATGCTAACCATTCTTTCATAA
>JAAHTH010001742.1_pt1 | contig 18018 bp, 22 predicted proteins | sample 6116091 | NCBI WGS metagenome assembly JAAHTH01 (sample SAMN13939990, study PRJNA603662) | sponge metagenome | isolation source: marine sponge | host: Mycale hentscheli | place: New Zealand | collected 2006 | reverse complement strand
GATGCTGGCGGTGGAGCGCCAGTTGCAGATGCTGGCGGTGGAGCGCCAGTTGCAGGTGCTGGCGGAGGGGGTGACGGAGGGGCGCCAGTTGCAGATGCTGGCGGAGGGGTGTCAGTTGCAGATGCTGGCGGAGGGGTGTCAGTTGCAGGTGCTGGCGGAGGGGTGCCAGTTGCAGGTGCTGGCGGTGGAGCGCCAGTTGCAGGTGCTGGCGTAGGGGGTGTATCCAAGCCTTCATCTTTGACTCCACCAGGCTCCTCCTTGACTATCCTTCTGAACTCTTCCTCGCCGACCGAGTCATAGTAAGGCAAGAGCTGGCGAAGCAGATGGATAAGGCGCATCGCAAAGTCGACGGACACCGGCTGCCACTCGTCTTTCTTCTCGATGAGGTCCCAGACGTTTGCTTCGTTGATCATGCTGTCATCGCCCCTGGGGTCGACCAGGTCCTCGTCTTCCTTACCCTTAACGTACGGCACCAGCACGTCTAGCTCGTTCATGATGGGCGCGTCATCCCGGCTCTTGTCGCCCATTTTCTTGCTCACGTAGATTTTTTTGTTGCCGACGAGCCGCTCGATCTGCTGCGCCAAGTGATGGACGACGTCTGTTTTCTCTCCGTCGCTAGTTTCGTCCGTGGGGGGCGGCGGCGGGGGCACGGGGAGCAGCGGGGATTCGGGTGTGTCTGCCACGTCTTCGGGTGCCGGGGTTTCGGGCGTAGTGACCACGGCTAGGGGCGCCGTCGTGACGGGCACGGGGGCCTCGATCGCCGTGGCCAGCTGCGACATCTTGCTGAACGTGACGTACGCCACCCCCAACCGCTTGGCCTGCTCCAGCTCCGTAAGCAGCCGCTTGCTCTTGGCCGGCTTGGCCTTGGCCGCCGCCCCCGCCAGCCCGCTCAGCAGCACGTCGTGCATCTGCAGCCGCTTCTGCATCACGCTCGTCGACGTCGAGAAGATGTCCCCCGTCAGCACGTCGGCGCCGCTCTGGTACGGCTCCAGCGCCCGCACGACCCGCTTCATGGCGTCGACCAGCATGGACTCGGCTTCGGCGGGCGTGGGCACCGTCATGGGCTGCTCCACCTGGGCGGCGGCGTACATGGTGTTGGTGGCGTCCGCGTACATCTTCACATTGCTGGCGATCTTGCGGCGCTTGACCGACGAGCCCCAGTTCCCGAACACCACCGACATCGACTCCAGGCAAACATATTTTTGGGAAAAAATATATTGAGCCGGGGGTGATGAGCAACGTTCACGTCGCGTCGGCCGCCAACGAGGTGGCCCAGGCCCTGCCCTCGACCGCCACCGTCACGGTATCGAAGCATGGCATCCAGGCCATCGAGACCCTCAACTTGGACGCCCAGACGGCCACGGAGAAGTCCATGACTTGGTCGCGCACCTTCTCGGGCATGGAGATCCTCACCAACCCCATCCTGCAGTACAGGACCCAGACGACATTTCAAACGGCAGCTGCAATTGCTACTAATGTGCCCGACTTCGCCAAGGAAGTGAAGAAGGCGATCCGCCCCCGCTCCGACCCCATCTCCAACGCCGCCTCCTCCGTCAACGTCACCATCAACAACGCGTCGATGGCCATCCAGCCGGCCAGGGACCACCGCCTCGTCAACACCACCTACCCCGACGAGCCCGTCGTTGGCAACCAGCGGGCGCACTACGGCCTGAACCAATTGGACGAGTGGGCCGAGCCGTACGAGCGCGAGTTCTCCAAGTTGACCGACGACGACGTCGAGTTCCAGTTCAACAACAACGCTCTTCGCCAGAACTACCCCTCCCGCTTGTACGCCAGCGATACTTCAGGTGGCACCAAGTATCTGCTCGACGACCAGGTTTTGGTCACCACGATTACGTACAAAAGAACTGCAGGTGTCAATACCACTGCAGCACGCAACCAAATTGCCGTCATCAATGGGGTTGAAGTTGGGGTTGTCGACGTTCCGGCAACTGCAGGTACTGGAACGAAAACAGTTGTAGTCGTCTCAGAGACCGAAGGCAAAGCCGCACTCTTAGGTAAGATTCCTGCCGGGTCGACTGTTGATATCCTTGCTACGTCTGGTGGTACCAGGATTGCTAATGCAACTATTGTAAGTGTTCAGCAAATTTATACTACCGGCTTTACGACAGTCAGCGTTGATGGTCGGAATTGTCCCAATTGTGCAGCGACGGCCTTGGCACCTCAATTCTTCACTCTCGTATACGACATCAGCCAGCCGCTCGCCCACCCCTACTTCCGGGACAACGTGATGCGCGACAACACCTTGGTCAACGTGCGCTACTTCGACTGCCAGATCACCTTGAACGACATCAATAAGCTTGTGGAGGCCAACCACTTGTTCAATCACAGCGTCGACTACCCGACAACCACTGCCTACACGACGACTCTGGTCAAAGCCGACATAGCGGCCTCCAGTTGGAACCCGGACCCCACAAGCTTGTGGAATTCCGTCGACGTCAAGACCAAGGCCTTCACCCCGCGCCTCGTCTTCGATCTGGTCACGCCGTCGGTGCCGCTCCCCACCATCTCGGACAAGGTCGTCTCCACCTTCCACACCATGACGTCGCCGCCCCAAGCCATGGTTTCAAACAAGCTGGCATCCATCAAGTCGGGCAACATCCAGCTGTCGCAGATCCCCGACAAGATCTACGTCTTCTTGAAGTCGTCGCTCATGGACAGCAAGGCCACGACGCTGCAGCAGCTGCCGGCCACCCGCCTGGGCGTGTGCACCAACTTGCGGATCCGCACGCCCCAGAACTCGGCGTTCCTCATCGAGATGGACCAAGAGTCGCTCTACCAGATGTCGTGCAGGAACGGGTCGAAACAAAGTCGGTCGGCGTTCATGTGCACGCTGGGCTCGGTCGTGTGCATCGACCCGGAGAAGGACCTGGGCGGCTACACCAACGGCGTCCTGCTCCCCTACACCTTCGACGTGCAAGCCGACTTCACCAGCCCGGGCGTTTCGGGCACGGACTCGATCGTGTGGCGCTCGGACGTGGACTCGAAGCAGAGCGGCCGGCCCCTCTTGGGCGCGTCGGAGCAGTGGACCCTCTTCGTCGTCTGCGAGCTGCACGGCCACCTGTACCTCATGTCGGACGGCACGGGCAAGCAGACCAAGTCCAACCTGACGGTGACCGAGGTGGCCGACGCCGTGGCCGAGGGCTTGCAGCACCCCGCCACCATGGGCAACGGCGCCCGCTCGCAGAAGATGGATGCCGGCGTGCTGGCCGAGGTGGCCCGGGCTGGGGACAACAGGGACGCCTTGCGCTCGTAAAAATATATTGAATAAAGCGCGATGAGTAACGTCCACATTGCCACCGCGGCCAACGAGGTCGCCGGAGCCCTCCCCTCCACTGCCACCGTCACCGTCTCCAAGCATGGGATCTCGGCCATCGAGACCCTCAACTTGGAGGCCCGCACGGCGTCCCAGTCGCACCTGATGTGGTCGCGCACCTTCTCCGGCATGGAGATCGTGACCAACCCCACCCTGCATTACGAAGTTGAAATGACGCTATCCAGTGCCACTGATTTTGAATTTAATGATCCGGATAAGTTAAACCCTTATAACTTAAGGTCGCTCGTTGCTCAGTCCGCCCGTCTTACTAGCGACCCCATTTCTACCGCGGCCAGCAACATCAGCGTCACCGTCAACAACGCCGAGATGACGGTGACCCCCGACAAGGAGTCGCGCCTGATCACGACGACGTACCCCGACGAGCGCTCTCCGGCCCACCAGCGCTGCCACTACGGTCTGAACCAGCTCGACCAGTTTGGCGACGCCAACTTCCGCTCGTTCAGCAACGTCGGCGGTGACGACGTCGAAAGGCAGCACAACACGAACGCGCTGCGGGAAAACTACCCCAAGAGGATTTACTACTCCACGCTTCCAATTGGTCATGCCAGCCACACATGGGTGCTGTTGACGCAACAATCTACAACCAACGTTGCAAAATCTTTCAAGTTCGTGTGGGATGTATACCAACCCTTGTCGCACCCCTACTTCCGGGACAATGCGATGCGCGACAACACCCTCGTCAACCTGCGCTACTTCGATTGCCAGATCTACATTGATTCTACGGACAAGATGGTGGAGCTTGCGCCCGCCCTGAAGTGTCCTATTATAGGGGAAATACCTGGAGGGGGCTCTGGAGGGGGCGCACACAACTTAATCGATCAATCGTGGAACGATTGGATCACAACTCACGCTACGGCCGACACTAAGTTGGTGCTCAAAGACGACGGCGGAATCGACCCGACCCTCATCTTCGACCTGATCACGCCCTCGGTGCCGCTCCCCACCATCTCGGACAAGCCGCTCAAGGTGCTGCATACCATGACGTCGACGGCCACGCAGTCCAGCCTGAACATGGACCAAGTCAGGTCGGGCAACATCCAGCTGTCTCAGGTCCCCGACATGATCTACGTCTTCCTCCGCTCCAACAAGATGGACTCGTATGGCGTCGGCTCGAGTGCGGGTGACTTTACAAAGGTGGTGCCCACCCGCCTAGGCGTCTGCAGCAACTTGCGGGTCCGCACGCCCCAGAACGCCGCCTTCCTTCTCAACATGGACCAGGAATCGCTCTACCAGATGTCGGTCAGGAACGGATCCAAGCAAAGTCGGTCGGCCTTCATGTGCAGCTTGGGCTCGGTCGTGTGCATCGACCCCGAGAAGGACCTGGGCGGCTACACCAACGGCGTGCTGGCCCCCTTCACCTTTGAGGTCGTCGGCGACTTCTCGCAGCCGTGCGTGGACAACAGCAAGTCGCGCCTCGGCGTCAGCGACCTCGTCATGAACGTCAACACACTCATTCCCAGCAACGCCCAAAGCACCGCCGAGTACTTTACGCTCTACGTGGTCTGCGAGCTGCACGGCCACCTGTACCTCATGTCGGACGGCACGGGCAAGCAGACCAAGTCCAACCTGACGGTGTCGGAGGTGGCGGAGGCCGTCGGCGAGGGCGTGCACCACCCCTCCACCTTCCCCATGGGCAGGGTCAGCAAGATGGACAGCGGCGTCCTGTCCGAGGTGGCCAACTCGTCGGGAGACGTGGGCGACGACGTCCGGGCTGCGTTGCGCGATTAAAAATGTTTACTTGTCATGTAATGGCTTTCGTACGCGGCACGTCCCCCCTCGGGGAGGAGACGGCCCCCCCGCCCATGACCCTCTCCCAGTTCATGCGCGATCCCAAGGAGAGGGCCGACGACCGCATGTGGTTCGAGGACCAGATCCCCGAGCAGGACTTTGTGTACGGCCCCAACGCCAAGTCCCGCCGCTACCGCCTCTACAACAAGGGCATCCAGCCCGCCTTCGCCTTGGAGCCCCTCATGTACTTCGTGCCCACCGCCACCCTCGCCCAGCAGGTCGCCCGGGGCCTGAACCCGCCGGTGCCTGGTGTGTCCATGGAGGAGCAGGCGAACAAGGAGAACCGGATCCGCGAGTCCGAGGCCGTCCAGCGGTCCGTCGAGCAAGAGCGGCAGAAGCAGATGGAGCTGTTCGAGGCTCGCGAATCGTAAAAAAAATGTGACGCGTAGTTCAAAAATGGCCGACCGCACCGACGAGCTGCTGAGCGAAGACCCTTCCGATGGGGAGTGGATCGACACGAGCGACGGCGAGTCCGAGTCCGAAGACGAGTGGCACACCAGCGACGAGGAGTTCATCAACGACGATAGCGAAGAAAGCGACTACGAGGACTGGGAGGTCAACCCCATCATCCTCAACGTCAACTTTCAGCTTCCATCTGGGAGACGACCATCTTGATTTCTGTGAACTCGGTGTCTTTGAGTAAAATTGGCTTTGACACGTACTCTTTTGCGATGGGGTCGTAGACGTCCTTGAACACCTTGAACTGGATCTGCGCCGACTTGTTGCTCGTCATGCGCGCCGCGTTCACGTCAAAGTCCGACGAGATCGAGTAGAGAGAGGTGTCGTCTAGGTCATCGCCGCTGACGGTGAAGGATATGACGGTCAGGGTGTTTTCGGCGATGGAGTTTCCCGACTCGCCCAGGTGCGACGACACGTGGAATTGGACCGAGGGTTCCAAGTAGAGGGAGATGCGCTTGACGTCGTTGAGCCGCGTCACGCCGCTCGCCAGGCCGTTGACAAAGTCTACGAAGCCGTCCTTGAGGGGCAAGCCGAGGCGGTGCCGCAGCAGGTCGTTTATGGCGACGGTGCCGAAGAAGTTGTCGACTTGCAGGGAGCAGACGCCGTAGGCCGAGCTGCCGTTGGAGCCGAACGTCAGGGTGGGCATGGCGTGGTGGTCTATGACGGTCAGGGTCGCCGGCACACCCCCCGACATTTTGTACCTGCCCGGCCCCAGCGGGAAGAAGGCGTTGTGATGGTTGATGAAGTAGGTGCCAGGCGTGGCGTCGCTCATGGCGTACAGCAACCTCTTTTCTTCAGTAGAGCCGTACTCGACAAAGATTTGCAAGACGTCGCTCGAGACCGTCACTGTGAAAACGAAGGAGGGAAAGCCTGTCACGTCGTGATGAGTTGTGGAGATGTCTGAGACCTCGTCTTGCGCGCTCTGCCTGTTGGTGAAGGCGTCCAAGACCAGGTTGCTCAGCTGCCTTCGTGCGGAAAAAGAGTCGAAGGCCGGGGCGTCAACGGTAGCCTGCCCCTTGTGACCCACGCCGACGTACTTGGTGCCGTTGTGGGCGTAGAAGGAGTTTGTGTGGATGTGCAGCAGGCTGCCCGCCTGGTGCGGCGTCCCCTCGAAGAAGGGCTGGGCCAAGCGGGTCTGGACCTCGCCGGTCGAGGCCATTTCGCTGACGAGCATGATTTCTCCGATCGCAAAGAAGGTGCCAAAGAGCTCCGAGATGCGGATGCGCAGGTAGCCGCTGACGTCGAGGGAGTCGTCCTTAACGACGTATCTATGCGCTCCGCTTGTCGTTACCTTGGGATCGTTTTGCGCGTTCCAGTCTGGCTGCACCGCCGTCAGGGTGGTGACGTGGGTGGACCCGCTTTCTACGTCGACGGGTGTGCCATCAGAAGTGTAGTTGTTCTGCCATCCCGTCCGGGACTCCAAAACGATCTTTTTCGGAAAGTTGGCCTCTTCATCTATCATGGGCCAAAAGTAAATTTCTTTGAGTCTCATGTCGGTGCGCAGCTCGATGTCCAAAATGGGTTCTGTGGTTATACTTCCGTTGACGTTGGGCACGTCGCCCCACCACCCATTAGTCATTGTGCCAGCCATGATTTGCGCGGGAAAGTCAGCTTCGCTTGATAATCCTCCCGCATAACCCCACATGTTCGTTCGCAAGTTCATGACGTTGCCCCAGTTCATGTTGACCTCGTTATCTACCTTGCTCGCCACGTTGTTTATGCCCGGGCCGCCGTCGTCTACACGCTGCAGCTGGCCCCCGCCGTAGTCGTCGACGGTCATTGTCAAGGGGCCGCCCATTTCGAATTGTGGGGGCAGGCGGACGCGCAGGACGGACACGTCGCCGTCCCCGGGCCGCTGGTCGTCGGCGAGGGCGAAGATCCCGTCGTATCGCCCCGCGATGGACAACTCGTAGGCACGATGCTTTTTCTGGACGTGCTCTTCATCCTTAGGGACTGGCTTCTTTCGACGAAACATTTCGCAGGCTGGCAAACATTCTATTGAGTCGTCGTGTTGACGTACTCGTCGGCGGACTTGAAAGGCCGGGTCCCCAAAAACTTGTCGTATTGGGCGTGGGTCAACTTCTGGTGCTTCATGCGCGTGACGCAGTGGCGGCCGCACGTGTTCATGACGTGAACTTCGGCGCTAGAGCCGTCGGTAAACTTGACGTAGCGGTTCTGGTGGGCCGCGAGCGACGCGTCGACCCCTGCGAGGGGCGGCAGGACGCGGTAGTGGCCCATGCCCTTGCCGGTGGGGTCGTAGTACATCCACTTGCCCCCGCGCCGCCACACGCAGACGAAGTGGCCGACGTCCTGGTTGGGGAACTGCAGCAAGACGACGCCCCCCTTGCGCGGCTTGCCATGGACCAGGAAGCGGGAGCCGTCGATCGTGACGTCGTCCGATGACACCACGTCGACGCCGTAGACGCCGGCCCTCGCCAGCATCTCTTTGAGGTCTTGGATCGAGATGGGCTGGTCCATTACGCCCTAGACACAATTTAATATATTGGCTTTGCAGCGATGCGGCAGGTCTACGAGCTGTCCGCAAACCTGACTGAAGAGAACAAAAATGAAGCAGTTCAGTTCACTCTGCAGAACGCGATGGACCGCATCGAGGGCCCCGCGACCCTGAACGTGGTGCGGGTGCGTTGCCCGACGCAGTTCCACAGCTCAGGAACCGGGACAGTGAGCTACACAAAAACAAACAATGATGCATCAACAACAACAACAACGGCATCAGTTGCCCCCTTCAACTCTCCTGCGGAAGCCCTTCGGAATTACGAGGATGCGTTTCGCTTTGCCGCAATCGGTAGTAAATGGACTGCAACCTCAAACAGCGATCTTAGTGTAGATCAGAATAGGTTCAGAATTTTTTTTGCCACTGTTAATACCAGTTGTACACTTACATTCTATAACGGGTCGGAAGACGCCTCAAACTTGCTTTACCAACTAACCCTAGAAGGGAATACAAAAATTTTTAGTCCGGTACCTCTGCTACCAGATGATAACGCTGCAACTGGTTATAACCCTGACCTCTATGATCTTGTAATTGTTCCCGAATGGGGACCTCACACTATTATGGTTTTTAGCGAAGTTGCACCCGTCACTGTTGGTGGTACTGCAGGTACAACTTCAGGAACGGCAAGAGCATATGAATTCCGTTACTTGCCAAAAGTGTCGTTAGAGAACATGGTATTGAAGGTGGAAAACTACTTGCCGAAGTTCGTGTTAAATGACGTGGCCGAGCGACAACTCAGCCTCGGCCACATAATTGGTAAGGAAGCACTTACGCGCTTCGGCAAAAAGTCACCCTCTTTCAACGACGTGCGGCGCATCGTCATGACGCTGACCCCGACGACGCAGCGCATCATCGCCATGGACGCCTCGTCGACGAACAAGATTTACGACAACGCCAGCATCTCGTTCACCGTCGACGACGACCCGACCGACAACTCACCCATGGCCATGTACTCCCTCGTCGGCGACTTCCTGACCAACTCGCTGCAGATCGAGGGCGGCACCGTCGAGAGCATGTCTGTGCACCTGCAGCGGTGCATCTACAACCCCACGACCGGCGTCCTGGGCAGGCCCGAAGCCCTTTATCTGCCTGCCACCAACAACTTCGTCGAGGTGAAGCTGGTGGCCGACGACGAGCCGACCGCCAAGCGCCAGAGGCTGCCGAGCCAGCAGCCGCTCATCCCGTCACCCATCCCGTCGCAGATGCAGCGCCAGCCACGCATTCTGCCCGGCGTGCCGACGCCTCAGGACATGCGGGGATAAAAAAAAGCTTGTTGGATAGGTGATGTGGACCGAGACCGGCGACGGGAGGGTGCACGTGGCCACGTGGGTGCCCGAGGACCCCAACGTGGAGCCGACGCGCGTCTACGTCAGCGAGAACCCCGTGCAGAAGGATGAGACGATGGTGTTCGAGGGCGCCGGAGAGATGGAGTACGTCCCCGTCCGCAGGAAGAACCAGCGGTGCTGCTACTACGTGTCGGGCAACTCGGGGTCGGGCAAGTCGACGTGGATCGCCAACTGCCTGCGCAAGCTGATCAAAGGGGCGCCTAGCAAGGAGACGTGGCTGTTCTCGTCGATCGAGGACTACGACCCGGTCTACATGTCGGGCGGCCGGCCCATGCTGAAGAAGGTAGACTACGAGCGGGTGCCCCTCGCGTCCCTCAAACCGACAGATTTGGTGACCAGGGAGGAGGGCAAGTCGAAGGGGTGCATCGCGGTCTTCGACGACTACGACGGCAACGCGGCGGGCAAGGAGCTGCAGCCCCTCCTCGTCCAGTGCCTGCGCGAGGGCCGCAAGCTGGGGCAGGACATCTTCATGGTCTCGCACAACGCCAGGGACTTCCTGCGGACCCGGGACGCCATCTGCCAGGCGACCACCTTCGTCACCTTCCCCGCGCAGAACCGGATCGCCATGATCAACCTGGCCAAGGCGTACTGGGACATGGACCGGGACCAGATCAAGGCGCACATGACCGAGCTGCCCGTGAACACGCCCTTCTACTTCCTGGCGCATAACCGCTACCCCAAGACCATCGTGACCAGCGACCGGGTCATCTCGATGCGGTGAAAAATAAATTGGTAGGCAGGCATGTCGCGCTTTCTGCACGGTCCCGGCCGCACGGGCTTCATCGCTCCCGTCTACGTGGGGGGCATGGAGAGAAGTTATAGATGACGTCTTTTTAAAATAATTGTGAACTTTTAAAGAATTCACAATTTTTAACCATATAAGGGGAACCCTGACCCACCCGACCGGAAGTCAGCCATGACGTTGCGCATGTTGTACGTGTCGAAGTACTACTATGACCCGACGCGCTCGATCGTGCTGGAGATGGGCCATAGCGCCTACTTCGTGCTGCCCGACGACGTTCAGACGTCTCTTCCCGTCAGCATGGCGGACTCGCCCAAGTTCTACTGGAACGTGGTGACGCAGTCGTACTGGCGCAAGGGGCGGCAGTTCCTCGGCGGCCGCAACCCTAACCCCTCCCCCTTCCAAATAAAATGATTGCTTGCAGACATGGAGTTCTTCGTTTCCGACCCCCCCGGGTACCACCAGGTGCGGCGCAGCGCGGTCGGCACGCTGTGGGACGGGCGGCAGCGGGTGACGGCGGTGCGCGAGCACGAGGTCACCGACGAGGCCGTGGCGGAGCTGCAGAAGATCCTGGGCGGCCGCGTCGTCGGGTACGGCCCTTTAGCAGACTTGGCGCGAAAATATCCCGTCCCTAAGTTCGATGCGACCGACGGTGGCGTGCGACGCTGGGGGTCCGATACAGGTCGGCGACGTGCTGCACTGCATGGGGCCGTTTGTCGCCAAGCGGAGCGGCGGGTGCTGCGTAATGATCGCGCTGTCGGACGCGCAGTTCCACGACTCGCCGATCGAGCAGATCCTAGTCTTCGATGTGACCGGCCCACATCTTGCCTAGAACGTACCGCATCAGCTCTGCGTAGCCCAGGTCCTGGCACATGATGAGGACCTCGCCCCGCCGCAGGCCCACGACGGCGTCTTGGAGCACCAGCTCGAGCCCGACGGCCATCTTCTTGCTGCCCCTCAGCCCCGGCGGCGGCACGTACCCGAGCGAGTACGACAGGATGCCGCGCATTTGGTCGAGGACCTTCTGCGACGGCCCCGTCCGCATAATTATGTTTGTCTTAGGGCGATGGATAATATCCGCACGTACACGCCCTACGCCCCGCCCGACGGCGTCCAGCAGACCGGGGCCCCCCTGCTGCCGCGGCGGTTCGAGGCGGCGGCGATCGGCCCCTCGTTCGTCGGCAGCTACAAGAAGGCGCTGTGGCCCGGCAAGTGGGACAAGGACCCCATCAAGTGGCTCGAGCGGTACGCCAAGGTGTGGCACTACTACGGCATCTACACGCCCGAGCAGATCTCCAGGGAGTGGAACAACCCCTCGAAGCTGCTCACCTTCGTCATCAAGGCCGAGGGCACGTCCAGCGAGGACTACATGGCCAAGTACGTGGGGCTGGGCGACGACTGGCGGACCAACGTGCATCGCATCCTGGCCCGCTCGCTCCCCACCAACCGCTTCGCCTCGGCCCTGTGGGACCCGCGCTTCGACCGGGACGTGGGGTACGCCTTGGTGCCATCGACCGACGACCCCAGCTTCATCGAGAAGCTAAGCGGCGTTCACGTTCCCCCCTTCAACCGTGACTATGAACGGGGCGAGTTCGAGCGGTCGGAGGGACGCATCTTCTAGACATCGGTGGTGCGCACCTTCCTTCTTACGGTCAGGGCCTGGGGGTGCCCGGCGGGGTCTCTCTCCATCTCGCATTTGAAGCAGCAGCAGTTGCTTTTGAGCTTGCGCATCCCCGCGGCGAACCCGACGACGGCGCTGATTGCGGCGAGGACCAGGGTTTCCCACATGTCCTGCTGCCCACATAAAAATTGGATCTACGACTCTAAGACGAGCACCGAGGTGTGCACGGACTGCGGCGACGTGCGGTCGTACGAGGCGGAGACGGTGCGCGACTGGTTCAAGTACCAGGACTCGACGTACCGCAAACCCGCCCCCTATAAGTACAGCCGCACGACTCACTTCCGCAACACCCTGGAGCGGATCCAGGGGCTAAGCAAGGTCTGCCCCGACCTGGTGGAGAAGGCGCGCCAGGTGGTGGCGGGCTACCCCGACGACTACGAGTGCATGTACTACCTCTTCAAGGCCGCGCGGCTGCCCTACCAGCAGACGAACACGCTGCGGCGCCAGCTGGGGTACGAAGTGCCGCGCCTGCTCCCCAACGAGGTGTACGAGGTGAACCAACTCTTTGAGAACTTCTGCGTCTTTTATGAGGCGCACAAGGACGAGCGCCGGAAGAACCTACCCTCCATCGAGTACCTGATCCACTATTTCCTGCAGGCCGTCGGGCGCCCCGACATGGCGGCCTTTGTCACGAAACGCTACATCACCAACGAGAAGGGCGCCGAGGCCGACCGCATCATCACGGCGTTCCTAAACACCTACTGATGCTTCTTGTATACGTAGTAGACCAGGTCGGCCCACTTGGAGTGCAGCTGCACGTCGCCGTAAAGGCCGGTGCGCCTCGACGTGCTGTAGCCCTGCTGGTCCAGCTGCAGGCGGCGCAGGTACAATGGGACGAAGGCGCGGAACGAGGCGAAGTTGCGCATGTTGACGGAGCCGTTGATGTCCTTGGCGCGGGTGAAGGCGTCGTAGGTCTCGTCGAGCAGCTCGATATACATGGCCATGCCCGGATCGGTCGGGTCGATGCGGGCGGTGGCGCGCATGGGCGGCGCCTGTTGCAGGGTGATGGGCTGCAGGTTGACCGGCAGCTGCGGGTGGTACACCAGGTGGTTGCTGAACCCGATCATCATCGGCGGTCCAACATATTTTGATCACGTCTTTTGCACCCGTAAATGTGAATTTTAAAAAATGGAATATTTATACGAACCCCCTCACACCCCCAAAGTGTGAAATCAGAATGAAATTTTGCATCACCTGCTGCCGCATGTATTCGTCCGACGAGCTGTACTGCAACGAGTGCACCGACTGGATCTGCCAGGACTGGATCGACGACGTCTACGACCCCAACCCGGTCCTGCTGTGCCGCTTTTCCGACGGTGGCGTGGTCTGCGCGTACCAGAACCTGTGCGCGATCATCCCCGACGAGGAGCTGCCGAACTTTTGCCCGTACGACTGGCTCGCGAACCAGTTGAAGCACAATACCATGCTGAACGGCATGCGCCTCGACCCGAACCGCGAATACGCCTTCCAAATCGACGGGTTGGTAGACGCCATTTTGCTGGACGCCATGGCCAGGGAGGGTCGCCGGCCTGATCCGCTGCTGGTTTAGATGTCGATGTGCTCTACGAGGTGGTGCGTCGGCTCGTGGTGGTTCGACGGGTCGCCCTTCACCTCGTCGTGGGCCTTGAGCAGCTGCTGCGTGATCTCGCGCACTTTCTGCTTGTCGTGCACGCCGACCTTCTTAAAAAAGTGGTCGACTTTACCTACAATGTCTTTACCCTTCTTGAATATTTTTTCGATGTTGGCCGCAAAGTCGAGCGGCTTCAAGCCCAACTTCTCGCCCATCTCGATCGCCTGCCCGACCACCGGGATCTTCTTGATGACGCCCAGGAACGGCTTGGCGATCGTGGAGACGACGTGCGTGACCTTTTTGAACCCCTTCCATGCTTTCTTGGCGACTTTACCGATGCTTTTTCCCACTTTTTTGATCCCGTGCCAGATGCTGCCGAAAAAGCTCCCCCCGTAGGCCTGCCCGCCCGGCCCGCCGCCCCGCTGGTAGTAGCGGATGTGGCTGACCTTGTGGATCCCGCCCATGATCTCGGCGACCCTCCCGCCGTCCCCCCGCCCCGTGAAGACGACCCGATTGCCGTGCTCGGCTACGGCCTGCTTGGCGATTTGGTGCGCGCGCCGCAGGTGGCGGCCCTGGACCGACTCCTTGCGCCCGATGCCGCCCCTGGGCAGGTGCTTGGCGTGGAAGGCGACGACGACGGGCGAATGTTCATCTTTGGGCGTGAACTTGACGACCTCCCCGCGGTGGTAGCGTTCCGCCTCGTGCCCCTTCTGCAAGCCGGCGTCGTACCGCCCGAACGCGAAGGGGCGAAAATACTTGGCGTGGTGTGGTGCCGCCTTCTCCATCTTTCCGAAAGTCAACATATTTTACGGATCACGTCTTTTTTGGCGCGTAATTGTGAAAAGCGGGACTTTCAATTTTTAAATGGAGCGCCACTCCCCTAAAGTTCACAATTGGAGCATGGAAATATGCTGAGGCTCGCATTTTCGGAAACCCAGTGCGAGATGCGCCACGACGAGATCCGCGAGGAGCTGGACGCGTGCATCGCCGACACCATGCTGGAGACGATGCGCAAGGACTTCAACGCGAACCGGATCTGCCTGCACGGCGGCGATCTGACGGAGACCCCGTTCGTCTACGAGCGGGTGCGGCACGAGGGCTGGTGCGTCAAGCTGCGCCTCCTCAAGCTGAACGGCAAGCCCGTCTCCCTGCAGCAGTACGTGCGGGACTGGCGCGCCTTCTCGGACGCGTCGATGGAGGCGTGGCTGGCGACGTACAAGAAGCGTTCGATGGAGGTGTGCATCAAGGAGCTGTGCAACGACGTGATCTCGCGCGCCAAGCTGAAGCTCTTCCCCTGCATGACGCCCGACATGGACTGCTTCAACTTCCGCAACGGCTCCCTGCGCTGGGACGGCACCGACCTGGTCTTCACGGCCGACCACTGGCCCAACCCCTCCCTCTACTTCTTCGACTGCCCCTACGACCGGGACGACACGATCCTGCCCTACTTTGACTCCATCTTCGAGTACCAGGGGATTCGGGGCGCCCACAAAGAAGCCATCCTGTGCCACTTCGGCCGCCTCCTGTCGCGGCAGGGCAACGAGTGGCGCTGCTTCATGATGCTCTTCGGTAAGACCACCAACGGCAAGACCACCCTGCTCGACGTCTTCACCTCCTTTTTCGACGAGACTGACAGGTGGTGTTTGGACGGGTCGATGGACCCCCGGTGGGTGGGGCACTACGTGGCGCGCAAAAAACTGGTGTACTACCGCGACGCGTCCGCCGTGTCGACCACGCTGTCGTGCAACCAGCTGCTGCAGTTAGCTGGAAACGAGGAAGTCATATCCGAGTTGAAACTCCAGAACAACGCCACGATATCCCGTGCCGAGCTGTGCCGGCTGCTGCGGGTCGGCAATGAGGGCTGGCAGGTCGACAACGTGTGGGCGACGGTGCAGCGGGCCTTCGTCGTCGAGTTCCCGCGCGTCGTCACCAACCCCGACCCCTTCATGGCCCTGGGCCTGGCCGTCGAGGCCCCTCGCATCGCCGCCCGCTGCATCACCGCCTTCTACGCCGTCTACCCGTCTCTCCCCCGTTGGCGCGACGCCGCGTGGCACCGCACGCCGCTGCTCAAGGCCGTCTACACCAAGGAGTCGCGCGCGGTGCAGCACGCCCTGGCTTGTGCCCTCGACGACGGCGCCATGGAGTGGGGCGGCGAGACGACGGTCGGCCAGGTCGACGCCCTCACGGTCAACTTCTGCAACAAGACCCGCCGCGTCGCCGGCTCGCCCATCTACCACTTTGTCTCCATCACGCGCCTCGGCTGGGACGTAGACAACAACGCCTTCGGGATCCACCTCGACGAGGAGCGGGTCGTCGGAGTACGTCTTCCTCACCAATAAACGTGAACTTTTTGAAACTTCACAATTTTGTCTATGTAAGGGGGGCTCGGTGGGGGTGGGAGGTCTCAGAACATGTCAGACGAAAACCCAGGCGGTATTGCTATCATCTTTGCGCTCATCGTAGGCTGCATCATCAAGCTGTTTCAGTGCTGCTGCTGATGTTCGCCCCTTCGCCCTCGCACAACGCCTGCTCCATGGTCGACGGCCGCACGTACAAGACACACCTCGACGAGCTGGGCGAGTACCTCGACGCCGGCGGCACGATCAAGGAGCCGATGAACGAGGTGGCCTACGGGACGACGCGCCTCTTCTTGGAGATCGACGGCCCGTACACCCACACCATCGAGGACTCGGTCTACCACCACCTCCTCTCGTTCCGCACCGCCGACGGGGCCTGCAAGTACGACACCTACGACCCCGCCACGTGGAAGAGGTGCGTCCTGCGCTGCGGCGACCGCAACCACGTCGTCTTCGAGGGCCTCGTCATGCCGATCCCCGACTACGCCGCCCTCATTGACAAGGTGCGAAACGACCACCCGACGGTGGACAAGACGTGCAACCACGAGAAGGCCTGGATGCGCTTCCCCACGTCTCCCAAGCCCGGCGACCGCCCGCGCCCCTACCGCCTCGTCGACGGCCCCTCGTACAAGTCGGCGTTCATCAACCCGCACCCCCTGCCGGCCAGGCGGCCCGTCAAGGTCAACGTGCAGACGGTGGTGGGGTCCGAGGACGCCGCCCGCATCCTCGCCATGTGGCCCGGCACCGTGCTGGCCAAGCGCGGCTACGTCGACCCCGACCGCCGCGTCTACTTCTCGCGCGGCAAGGCGTGGTGCGAGGCCGGCCAGCGCTGGCACTCGAAGCGCCCCGTCGTCTACGTGGTCGGCGACACGGTCAGGCAGGGCCGCTGCAACGACCCCCTCTGCCAAAACATAAAAAATGTTTGAATCATTTTGAATGGAGCGGCTTGCGCAACAACAAGCCACCCAGGAGGACGACTTCGAAGAGATGGAGCAAGAAGCGGGCCACCTTCTTCATCACGTGTGGCTTCAAGGTTCGTCATCTGAGTCATAAAGCTGTTCCACGTAGTCGCTCTCTCCGTTGATAATTTCATCCATCCTATACAAGGTGTATGCTAAACTTGGATTATTAGAGGCCCATTGATATACCCTTGGTCTTTGCTCCAATCCCAAACTCCGCGTCAAAATTTGCTCAAAGAAAGTTGGAATGTTCAACCCTTGCGCTCGACCCATGTCGATCAACCTTACGATGGATGGTAAGTCAACTCCGTCTCTCTCAACAAGGGCACGAAATTCTTCTGGCGAGCCTACATTAATCGCAAGGTCTGGCTCTTGGTCTGGAAACTCTTCTTTACGGCGGTCGATTAGACCCCCATACATGTTGTACCCACCCGCGCGGTAGTGCATGCCCCCGCAGCGACGGTCCACCACACCCCCTCGCATTGCACGATTGATACTTATTGAAGCTTGACGGGTGGGCGACTCGCTTTGTGCCTGAGTCATTTGTCCGAGCGGTCTTCGTGGCGACCGTTCTTCTTTTTTTTCTTCCGACTCCATCTCAAAGTCTTGAAAGAAGCTTTCGATAGCACTCCGTTTTGGTATTGCATATTCAAGTATTTTTTCGTGTGAAAGATCGCCTGTCTCATTCAGGACTTTAGCGTCGCTTTGTTTTAAATTTATCGGTATCTCATGTTCATTCTCGTCGTCAAAAAGCATCAGCTTGCCCCCCTCGATCCAAATATAACCTTCTTCTATCAATCGTTTAATTGTGTCATTATAAAATTCTTTACCTTCGAGGTTTGCTTCGATTTGCGGCATGTCTGGATCTTTACCTTCGAGGTTTGCTTCGATTTGCGGCATGTCTGGATCGTATTTACCGTAAGTGCCGTGGTACAACTTGATTTCGCCGGCCTTCGCCCCCCGATACATGCCGGGCATGTAGTACGTCTTCCCTTTGTGGATAAGGCCGATGTGGCTGAAACCATCGCCCTCCTCCGCCTGGGCAGCGGCGCGGGCCGTGTCGTAAAGGGGGTAGAAACCGTTAATCTCCATCGTTACTTTAACAACATTTAAAACCAGCAGTTTGAAGACCTGCCAGATGCTCCACCTGGTCTTCGGGAAGGCATTGTCGACTCTCGCTTACCTTCTCATGTCACGCCATAATCCCAAAACCCGAATAAATCGAAATTGCATAACCCGCAAA
>JAAHTH010000507.1_pt2 | contig 18027 bp, 20 predicted proteins | sample 6116091 | NCBI WGS metagenome assembly JAAHTH01 (sample SAMN13939990, study PRJNA603662) | sponge metagenome | isolation source: marine sponge | host: Mycale hentscheli | place: New Zealand | collected 2006 | reverse complement strand
GCTCTTCGCCCACCGCGATGTACAGGGCAAACAGCCACATGGCTGTCGCGTTGATGGTCATGGACGTGTTCATCTGGTCGAGCGGGATCTCTCGGAACAGCGTGCGCATATCCCCAAGGTGCGCGATCGGTACCCCCACCTTGCCCACCTCGCCGGCGGCCATCGGCGAATCCGGGTCGTACCCGGTCTGCGTGGGTAGATCGAAGGCAACGGACAGTCCCGTTTGCCCCTTGGCCAGATTCGTACGGAACAGGGCATTGCTCGCGGATGCCGACGAGTGGCCAGCGTAGGTGCGCATCATCCAGGGACGGTCTCGCTTGCCGGCCTCGTTCGCGTCGGACATGCCGTCAGCGTACGGGGCCGGTCAGCCCCGACTCGACGAGTGGCGCATGTGCGTCACTGGCAGCACGATGGGACCGTGAGTAACTCCTTTTCGTACCTTTTCGGTCCGATCGTGGCGTTCCTGGCGATCGGGGTGCTCGTGGTCGTGCTGCGCTGGGCGTTCAACTCTCGCAAGACGTCCGTGGTGGCCGCCGCACCCACGGCCGGGAGCCAAGACGAATATGGGGTGCTCGTCCCCGTCGCCTCTCCCCCCAGCTACATCGACGGGGAAATTCTGCGGCGTCGTTTGGAAGACGCCGGAATTAAGGCGAACCTCGCGAACACGCTCGACGGACCGCGGGTGATGGTCTGGCCGAAAGACGAAGAGCGAGCGCGCCAGACCCTTATTTCGTAGTTCGTCGACACCTCCGCGGTGGAATCTTTTCCTGGCGTGGCCAACCGGCTCGGTCTACGACGAAGGCTCATCCGTGCGCGTGACGGTGGCCCCCAAGGCCTGCAGGTCTTCGACCAACCCCGCGTACCCACGATCGATGTGATCGACTCCAAACACGTCCGTTCGACCCTGGGCCACCAGTCCGGCGAGCACCAGACCGGCCCCCGCACGGATGTCGGTGGCTTCCACCGGTGCTCCGGACAGGGACGTTCGTCCTCGAATCAACGCATGATGGCCGTCTGTCTGCACGTCGGCTCCAAGGCGCGCTAATTCACGGACGAAACGGAAACGCGCCTCAAAGAGGTTCTCGGTGACCAGCGCGGCTCCATCGGCTATTGCATTCAGAGCAATGAACTGGGGTTGGAGATCGGTGGGGAACCCCGGATACGGCAACGTGACGATGTCGACCGCCCGCGGGCGATCACTCATCTCCACGACGAACCCGTCGGAGCGTTCCTCGATGCTCGCGCCCGCGCTACGCAACTTGTCCAAGGCGAGCGTCAAATGGGCTGGATCGGCTCCAAGAACTTCCACGCGGCCTTGGGTTATGGCCGCCGCGACCGCCCAGGTGCCGGCGACGATGCGATCCGGCACCGTTCGATGGGTCACCGGGTGCAACTCCGGGACACCGTCGATCACCAAGGTCGATGTGCTCACACCGTCGATCTGCGCACCCATCTCGATGAGCATCGAGCAGATGTCGACGATCTCTGGTTCGCGCGCCGCATTGTCGATCGTGCTCCGACCTTGAGCGAGGACTGCGGCCATCACCAGCGTCTCGGTCGCGCCCACGCTCGGAAAATCCAGCCACACGTCCGCGCCGGTCAGCTGCGCGGACGTCGCCACCAGATAACCGTGCTCGTTGACAACGTCGACACCCATCCGACGAAGTCCCTCGATATGAAGATCGAGTCCACGGGAGCCGATGTTGTCTCCCCCGGGCATCGCGACATCGGCTTCACCGCAACGAGAGACCAACGGCCCGAGGACGCAGATGGACGCTCGCATTCGACGAACGAGGTCATAGTCGGCTCGATGGTCGAGGCGCTCGGGAACCTTGATCTCGACGACTCCGGCCGTGGTGTCCCACGTCACGGTGCACCCCAGCCTGCGGAGCAATTCGGCCATGATCTCGACATCGACGATGGCGGGGACGTTCGTCAGCGTGGAGGTTCCCGGCGCCAGCAAGGCGGCCGCCATCAACTTCAATACCGAGTTCTTGGCGCCGCGGACCGACACGCTTCCGTGCAACCGCTGCCCACCGGTCAGACTCAGGGTGCCCTGATCACCCGTGTGCGCTTCCACCGGGGAATCGTACGAGCGCCGGCTGAGTGCAGCATCGGCCCTCCTGCCCTAGGGTCAAGGTATGGTCAATTTGACGCAGATCTACACCCGAACCGGTGACGACGGCACCACGTCCCTCGGCGATATGAGCCGAACTGGCAAAAACGATCCCCGGTTGCGGGCGTACGCGGATGTCGACGAGGCCAATTGCTCTCTGGGCGTCGTTCTCGCGCAACCAGGACTCGATGACGACGTCCGGGCGCTGTTGTTGACCATTCAGAACGATCTGTTCGATGTCGGGGCCGATCTGTGCACCCCGGTGATCGATGAGCCCGAGCACCCGCCGCTGCGCATCACCGACGCGTATATCTCCACTCTCGAAACCGCGTGCGATGAGTACAACGAGCGACTCGAGCCGCTGCGCTCCTTCGTCCTTCCCGGAGGCACCCTGACCGCGGCCTATCTCCATGTAGCGCGCACGGTGGTTCGACGGGCGGAGCGAACGACGTGGGCGGCCCTAGACACCTACCACGGGGGCATGAACCCTCTGACGGCCACGTATCTGAACCGGCTCAGTGACCTGTTGTTTATCCTCGCGCGCACCGCCAACGCCGGGGATGATGTGCTGTGGCAGCCGGGTGCTCGCTCCTGAAGTCGTGCATCACATAGTGGCGATAACCACTGAACGGGCGATATCGCCTACGAAAGCCCCTTGCCCGTCCCCGCGACGGTGATCCGGGTTTCAGCGCGCTTGAGAGCGGAGGGGTCCTCGGTCTCGTCCCCCGCCGCCTGAGCACGGGACAGTGCAGTTTGGGCTCGCTCGAGGTCGATGTCCTCGGCGAGCTCGGCGACCTCGGCAATGACGTTGACCTTGTTGGAATCCACGGAGAAGAAACCGCCGTGGACGGCGACCATCATCTTGTTGCCATCCGACTCCTCGATGCGCAGCGGACTCTCCAGCAACAGCGCCAGCACCGGTTCGTGGCCGGGAAGAATTCCGATCTCACCCTCCGGTGTCTTCGCGACGACGGACTTCGCCTCGCCCTGCCACAGCAGGCGCTCAGCGGAGACGACCGCGACTTCCAGAGTGGAACCTTCGGCCACGGTTACTTCTTCTCCAGTTCCGCGGCCTTGCGCTCGACGTCTTCGATGCCACCGCACATGAAAAAGGCCTGCTCGGGCAGGTGGTCGTAGTCACCTTCGGCCAGCTTCTTGAACGATGCGATGGTCTCCTCAATCGGCACGAACGAGCCCGGCTGGCCGGTGAAGGCCTCCGCCACGAACATGTTCTGCGACAAGAAGCGCTGGATGCGACGCGCACGGCCGACAATGATCTTGTCCTCTTCGGAGAGTTCGTCAATGCCGAGGATCGCGATGATGTCCTGGAGGTCCTTGTAGCGCTGGAGAATCTCCTTGACACGAGCCGCGACCGCGTAGTGCTCGTCACCGATGTAGCGAGGATCCAGAATCCGCGAGGTGGAGTCGAGCGGGTCCACCGCCGGGTAGATACCCAACTCCGAAATCGGGCGCGACAGCACGGTGGTGGCGTCCAGGTGCGCGAAGGTCGTCGCCGGCGCCGGGTCGGTGAGGTCGTCCGCGGGGACGTAGATCGCCTGCAGCGACGTGATCGAGTGACCGCGGGTCGAGGTGATGCGCTCTTGCAGCTGACCCATCTCGTCGGCCAAGGTCGGCTGGTAGCCCACCGCGGAGGGCATGCGACCGAGCAGGGTCGACACCTCCGAACCGGCCTGCGTGAAGCGGAAGATGTTGTCGATGAACAACAGCACGTCTTGCTTTTGCACATCACGGAAGTACTCCGCCATGGTCAACGCAGCCAACGCGACGCGAAGACGGGTGCCCGGAGGCTCGTCCATCTGACCGAAGACCAGAGCGGTCTTCTCGATAACCCCGGATTCGGTCATTTCCAAAAAGAGGTCGTTGCCCTCACGGGTGCGCTCGCCCACACCGGCGAACACCGAAACGCCGCCGAAGTTCTCCGCGACCCGGTAGATCATCTCCTGGATCAGCACAGTCTTGCCGACGCCGGCACCGCCGAACAGGCCGATCTTGCCGCCCTTGACGTACGGGGTAAGCAAGTCGATGACCTTGATACCGGTGGTGAAGACCTCGGTCTTCGACTCCAGTTGGTCGAAGGCGGGCGCCTGCCGGTGGATACTCCAGCGCTCGCTGATATCGAGGCTGGCCGCATCCACATCGAGCGGAACACCGAGGGTGTTCCAAACATGGCCCTTGGTGACATCACCGACAGGAACGGTGATGGCGTCGCCGCTGTCGTGCACGGGGGCACCCCGGACGAGACCGTCGGTGGGCTGCATCGAGACGGCTCGCACCATGTTGTCACCGATGTGCTGCGCGACCTCGAGGGTCAGGGTTTGAGCCCCACCACCATCGTCACCTATGTCTAAGGACACATCGACGGTCAGTGCGTTATACAACGCGGGCATCGCCTCGACGGGGAACTCCACGTCGACGACCGGGCCTGTCACGCGGGCAACGCGCCCGACGCCGGTGGTGGTCTCAGTCGTTGCGGTCATCTCGTTCCTCTTCCTTCGCTTTCGTATTCGGTGGTCTTACGCGGAGAGGGCGTCGGCGCCGCCGACGATCTCGCTGATTTCCTGGGTGATCTCCGCCTGGCGGGCCTGGTTGGCCTGACGGGTCAAGGAGCGGATGAGCTCCTCGGCGTTATCCGTCGCAGACTTCATGGCTCGTCGACGGGCGGCGTGCTCAGAGGCTGCCGACGTCAACAGGGACAGGTACACCATCTGCTCGATGTACCGGGGAAGGAGCGCGTCGAGGACACCCTCCGGACTGGGCTCGAACTCGTACAGCGGGAAGGGCATCCCAGACTCGTTCGGCTCGATGACCTCATCGACGACCTCCAGCGGGAGGATCCGGCGCACGCGAGTCTCCTGGCTACCCATGTTGACGAAGTGGGTGTAGATGACGTGAATCTCGTCGACTCCCCCCTCCTGGTTTTCATCGCCGTGGAAGGCAGTCAGCAGGTCCTCTCCGATGCGTTTGGCGTCCGCATAACTGGGCTGATCGGTGAATCCCGTGTACTCACCGCCCATCTCCCGACCGCGGAAGCGGTAGTACGACACGCCCTTTCGACCGACAACGAACGGCAGGACCGTCATGCCCTTGTCGTTCAGGTTTCGGGTGAGGGCTTCGCCTTCCTTGATGCTGTTGGTCGAGTAGGCGCCGGCGAGACCTCGGTCAGCGGTGATGATGAGCACGGCGGCCCGCTCCTGCTTATCGGCCGTGGCTGTCAACGGGTGCTTGGAGACGTCCGATGCGTGCGAGGCAGCTGCGGAAACCGCGTCGACGAGTTGAGTCAAGTACGGCATCGATGCGTCCAAGCGCTGCTGCGCTTTGACGATCCGAGATGACGCGATCAACTCCATCGCCTTCGTGATCTTCTTGGTCGCCTGGACGGAACGGATCCGTCGTCGGAAGACCCTCAGCTGTGCACCCATGAACTAGCCCCGTACCGACCGAGTGATCTGTGTTGGATCGATGTCTTCGTCCTCGAGGGCCTCTACCGGCTCGTCGTTGACCAGCAGTTGGCCAGAGGAGGTGGAGAACTGACGCTTGAACTCCTCGATGGTGGATTCCAGCACGCTGACGGTGTCGTCTGACAAGTCGGAGGTGCTGCGAATTGCATCGAGAATCTCCGTCTTGTTGCGCTCGACGTAGTCCAAGAACTCGGCATCGAAGCGACGGATGTCCTCGACCGGGACGTCATCCAGCCTGCCCGTCGTTCCCGCCCACACGGAAATGACCTCACGCTCCATGGCCTGCGGCTCGTACTGCGCCTGCTTGAGCAGTTCGACGAGGCGGGAACCGCGCCCGAGTTGTGCCTTCGACGCGGCGTCGAGGTCTGAGCCGAAAGCGGCGAAGGCCTCCAACTCGCGGAACTGTGCGAGGTTCAAACGCAATTGGCCGGCCACCTTCTTCATGGCCTTCGGCTGCGCTGAGCCACCCACACGGGAAACGGAGATACCGACGTTGATGGCTGGGCGCACACCGGAGTTGAACAGATCGGACTCCAAGAAGCACTGGCCGTCAGTGATGGAGATGACGTTCGTCGGAATGAACGCCGAGACGTCGTTCGCCTTGGTCTCGATGATCGGCAGACCCGTCATCGAGCCACCGCCCATTTCGTCGGAGAGCTTCGCGCAGCGCTCCAAGAGGCGGCTGTGCAGGTAAAAGACGTCACCGGGGTAGGCCTCGCGGCCGGGGGGACGGCGCAGGAGCAGGGACACGGCGCGATACGCCTCTGCCTGCTTGGACAGGTCGTCGAAGACGATCAGCACGTGCTTGCCGCCGTACATCCAGTGCTGGCCGATGGCCGATCCGGTGTACGGGGCCAGGTACTTGAAGCCCGCAGGGTCTGATGCGGGCGCGGCCACGATGGTCGTGTACTCCATCGCGCCATATTCCTCAAGCGCCCCCTTGACGGACGCGATCGTCGAACCCTTCTGCCCGATCGCCACGTAGATGCAGCGAACCTGCTTGCTCGGGTCTCCTGACTTCCAGTTCTCGCGCTGGTTCAAAATCGTGTCCAGACATACGGCGGTCTTGCCAGTCTGGCGGTCGCCGATGACGAGCTGACGCTGTCCGCGACCGATCGCCGTCATCGCGTCGATCGCTTTGATTCCGGTCAGCATCGGCTCTTTCACGGGCTGACGCTGGACGACCGTGGGGGCCTGAACCTCCAGGGCGCGGCGATCTTCGGCTTCGATGGCACCCAGCCCGTCGATCGGGCTGCCCAGCGGATCGACAACACGTCCAAGGAAGGCGTCGCCCACCGGGACGGAGAGGACTTCGCCGGTGCGCCGCACAGGCTGCCCTTCTTCGATGTGCGCACCGTCGCCGAGGAGCACCACACCGATCTCTCGAACATCGAGGTTCAGTGCGACACCGAGCAGACCTCCCTCGAACTCCAGCAACTCGTTGGTCATCGCCGAGTGGAGGCCTTCGACGCGTGCAATGCCATCGCCGATCTCCGTGACGCGACCAACTTCTTCTCGGGCGGTGGACGGCGAGTACGCCGCGACGTTCCGCTCGATCGCATCCCGGATCTCTTCCGGCCGGATCGTCAGCTCCGTCATGGTGTCCTGCTTTCCTTCGTCGGGCCCGCGGTGCGGGCGGTGTGTGGGGTCTCGTGGTTGTTGTTGGGTCAGCCCAAGACTGCTCTGCGGGCCTGTTCGAGTCGCGATGCGACGGTGCCGTCGATGACCTCGTCGCCGATCGTCACCATCACTCCGCCAAGCATGGCGGGGTCGACGGAGACGTTGAGCCGTACCGTCCGGCCCTTCAATGAGGACAACGCCGCCGCGAGACGACGGGATTGCTCCTCGGTGAGGGGGGCCGCTACCCGCACCTCGGCCACCACCCGCTCGCGCTGCCGGGCAGCGAGTTCGCACAGGGTGTCGATCGCGGCGTCTAGTCGTTGACCGTGCAAACGACCGACAGTCGACTCCAACACCCCGCGGGTTGCCGCGGTGGCCCTGTCGGACAGAAGGTCGCGCACGATGGCGGCCTTTGTCTGGGGCGACTGCGCCGGATCACCCAGTGCCATCTGCAATTCCGCGGAGGCGTCGATCGCCCGGCCGAACCGGAAGATCTCCTCTTCGGTGTCATCAAGTGTGCCGTTGCCCTCCGCGACCGTGAAGGCCGCCTGCGCAGCGAGCTGCTCGAGGGCGATCACCAGATCGATGTCGTCGGACCACCGATGATCCACGGCATCCGCCACGACTTCGAGGGTCAGAGCCGAGACCTGATTGGCCAAGATGTCCCTGATCAAGGACTCCCGAACAGACGCTGGCTGCCCGGAATCGGCCAGCGTCGAGCGAAGTTGCGCGTTGTCGTCCAGCAGCGCCGCCACGGCGAAGACCTGCGCGGACAACTCATCGAAGCCCGGCGCTTGCCGGCGGGCATCGAGAGCGGCCGAACAGGCGGCGAGGGATTCGCGGCTGGAACCGAGCATCAGTTGGAAGCCTGCCTTTCGAGGTCGTCGAGGAAGGCATCGACGGTCGAGCGAACGCGCGCGTCGTCAGTCAAAGACTCCCCGACGACCTTGCTGGCAAGTTCGACGGACAACTCCCCCACCTGTCGGGTGAGCGTGCTCATCGCCTGGGCTCGATCGGCAGCCATCTGTGCTTCCGCCGCAGCGGTGACCTGGGCGGCCGCATGTCGTGCCTCGTTCTTGGCTTCCTCCACCATCGACGAGCGGTCGGCCTGGGCTTGGGTTCGGATGGCCGAGGCTTCCTCACGTGCCGATGCGAGCTGCTCCTTGTACTCCTCGAGTACACGGCTGGCTTCCGCCTGGGCTTCCTCAGCACGCTGCAGGCCACCCTCGATAGCGTCTGCACGCTCGTCGAGTGTCGCCTTGATCTTAGGCAACGCGAATTTGCCGAGAGCGCCGAAGACGATCAGGAACGCGATCAGGCCGATGATCAACTCATCGACCGGAACGGCGAGAACGCTTGGCATCTCCTCGCTTGCGGCGCTGACTGCTGCCACAACCTTCATTGCCGTAACCTCTCTGGTCAGTGGTCGGGGGGACGTGTGTTCGTCATGGACCTGTGCGTTGCACGCCTATGGCCGGCGCACAACGCCGTCGATCACGCTCCGAAGACGAAGGGAACGACGAAGCCAATCAGCGCCAGCGCCTCCGCGAGAGCGAAGCCGAGGAGCATGTTCTGGCGAATCACGCCGTAGGCCTCAGGCTGGCGGGCGATCGCCTGCACACCTTGGCCGAAGATGATGCCGATACCGATACCAGGGCCGATCGCGGCGAGGCCGTAACCGATCGATCCGATGGAACCGGTGAGTTCCGCGAGAAGCGACATGTCGTTTCCTTTGCTTTCCGGGCCGACGGCGGTTTCCGTCAGTCTGGGGTCGTGGGTGGTTATTCAGTTGTGTGCGGGCACTGGCCATCAGTGCTCCGCGTGCAGCGCGCTCCCTATGTAGACGGCAGCGAGCAGCGTGAAGATGTAGGCCTGCAAGGCCTGGATGAAAGCTTCGAATCCGGTCAGTGCGACGGTGACAACGAAGGACGCAACGGATCCGACAATTCCGATGACGCTCGCGCTAATCAGATAGAAGGCCGCGATGCTGAACGTCGCGAGCAGTAGATGGCCCGCGAACATGTTCGCGAAGAGTCGAACCGCATGCGTGAACGGCCGCACGAGGATGTTGGAGATCAACTCGATCGGGGCCAACAAGATGTACATGGGCTTGGGGACTCCCGGCGGGAACATCATGTTGGTGAAGAACTTGATCGGACCCTGCTTGATCATGCCCAGCGGGACCCAGGTGAAGTACACGATGAGGGCGAAGGCCACCGGAATCGCGAAGATCGATGTCGCCGGCAACTGTGCGCCGGGCAGGATCCCGAAGAAGTTCAAGATCCATACGAAGAAGAAGAAACTGAACAGGAAGGGGACGAACTTTTCACCTCCATGCCCAATGGTCTCTTTGGCGATTCCGTCGCGAACGAACACGTACCCAACCTCGCCGATGTTCTGGGCGCCGCGTGGAACCAGCTTGGGCTTGCGGAACGCGTACGTGAAGAAACCGACGACGGCGACAACGCCGAGCAGCAGCAGCACCGTGACTTTCGAGAAGCCGAATTCCAGGCTCGCCAACTGAAGCGTGAAGATGTCCTCGAAAACGAAGATCTCGGCACCCGGAGCCGGGAAGCCGCATCCGGACATCAGATGACAGTCGGGACCACCCGCCGCGGACACGCTCGTGGGAGCAGACACGGAAACGACCTCAGCGAACACTCAGGCCCTCCATCACGTTCGACCCTCCTGGTCTGCATCCACGTTCGTTGCTTCCATCGGCGACACCGCCTGTGGCGGTGTTTCCTCGCGCGCTCGGTGATCGAGACCACGGCCCTGACGCACCGCCTCTTCGCGAGCCAGACCCGTGAAGATTAGGTAGTACGACAGTCCCAGCCCGACGAAGGCACCGATGGCAATAAGCACCGGTCGGTTCCCCCACCACAAAGAGATCAACCAGCCGATCCCGGCGTACAGCACGATGCCGGCTATCAGTCGACTGGAGATCGTCCAAGCGGCGTTGTCCATTGCCGGGGAAGAGTGCGCACCTGTTGGTGAGGACGACGTCGGATTTGAACGCTGACGCGCACGGTACCAGGGGGCAGCACCCGTCATGACCCGGCCTCCGGGTCCACGTAGAGGACCTTCGTGCGAGCGAAAACCCATACTTCGGCCACGGTCCAGGCGAGGGTGCACGCGACGATCGTTGCGGCGAAAACGCGGGTGTCGAACGCGGTGGTGTCGGCGAAGGCGATGATGAGAACGAACAGAACCCCGATCTTCACGAGATAGATCGTCAGGGCGACGGTCATGGCCATCTGGGGGTTGCTCTTGAGAATCGAACCCAGCACGAATTGCCCTACGCTGAAAAAGACCAGAACTAAGACCGTGGCGAACACGCCGCCGAGGGCACCGCTGGCTCCGCTGCTGGCCGCTCCAATGGCGATTCCCGCGACACCCACGAGGGCTGTGGTCAACCCTGCGCGTTTCAGGACCAACGCATCAACGCTCGGAGAGTCACTGGTGGCGCGCGGCGGGGCGCTTGCGTCATCTGTCATAAAGTCGTGACCATTGTCTTAATATCCACATCCGGCAGGGTGGTTGTCCGGCAGGACAATTGATCTCAGACGCTATCGCACCTGCCGCGAGGTTTCACCCCAAGAGTAGTTGCTCAAGGGCCCCGGCGCGTGGTCTTCGTCACGATCGTTGTCGCGGTGTTCGTCTTGCACCACCGATCCACGAGCGTCTCCTCAGCCCAAAGACGAATCCCGACCGTCGGCGGCACGCAACGGTCGAACATCGGCCTCAGTTTGTTCATAGCTCCCCTGGGCACCCATGGACTTCGACGGGCGCCGCACCAGCCACAACAACGCTGCCAGCCCCACGATGAATCCTCCGGCTGCGTACGGCCATGGCACGAAGGCCACAGCGACGGCGGTGCCGGCGACGAGTCCCGTCCAGGCGTACATCAGCAGGACGGCCCGGCCCTGCGAGTGCCCCATTTCCAGGAGTCGGTGGTGAAGGTGCTGCTTGTCCGGTGCGAAGGGGTTTCGGCCGGCTCTGGTTCGGCGAATGACGGCCAAGAGAAGGTCGACCAGCGGGATCGCCATCACGGCGACGGGCAGCGCGATGGGAAGCAGGGTGGGCAGAAGGGCTCCGGTGGTCAGAGCGCTCGGATCGACCTGCCCGGAGAGCGTGATGGTTCCCGCGGCCAGCAGCAGCCCGAGGAGCATCGACCCGGTGTCCCCCATGAAGATGCGCGCGGGGGTGTAGTTGTGGGGAAGAAATCCCACCGTCATTCCGACCAGCAGGACGCTCACCAGCGTTGCCAGGGTGGCACGATCGAGGCCGGATTCCACGCTGAGCAAGTACGCGTATCCGAAGAAGGCCCCGGCCGCTACCAGCACGATTCCGGCGGCAAGACCGTCGAGGCCGTCAACGAAGTTGATGGCATTGATGCTGATAACGACGATCAACACGGTGAACAGCACGCTGGTCAACGGGTCGAGGACGAAGGTGCCCCCAATGGGCAACCAGATGATCGCGATCCCTTGAAAGGCCATCACGCCGGCGGCGAGCACCTGCCCGGCAAGTTTGGTGGGTGCATCCAGTCCCCACTTATCATCGACGACTCCCAGCGCAACGATGATCGCAACACCGGACAGCAGCGCGAGAGGTGTTCGACCGCTGTCGAAAACAGCGCTCATCATCGGGAGTTTGCTGGCGAGGATTCCTCCGGCGAGCAGTCCCCCGACCATCGCCAGACCACCGAGCAGCGGCGTGGGGGTGTCGTGAACGTCGCGGTCCCGCACCGGCGCCATTACTTTCCACTTCTTGGCGAACTCTCTCGCCACCGGCGTCAGCAGGTACGTGACCGCAGCAGCGGCCACCAGGCACAGGATGTATTCCCGCACGCGCCCTAGTCCGTCGTTCTTTGATCTCGCGGATAGGCGGGATGGCGTTCGACGAGTTTGCCGACTTCGACGGAAATATCTGCTGCCGCTGAGCCATCAGCATCGGTCACCGCGCGGTGAATCAGGTCGGCGATCTCGCGCATGTCGTTCTCCAGCATGCCCTGCGTGGTCACCGACGGCGTTCCCACGCGGATACCTGAGCCCACTGACGGAGGCCGCGGATCGTAGGGAATCGCGTTCTTGTTGAGCGTGATGCGCGCGGCGTCGCACCGAGTCTCCGCATCGGCGCCGGTAACGCCGATTGACTGCAGGTCGATGAGGGCCAGGTGGGTATCCGTTCCTCCGCTGGTCGGCCGCATTCCGTGCTCGGCAAGCCCCTCGCAGAGCGTCTGCGCGTTGCGAATTACCTGGGAGGCGTATTGCTGGTACTCCGGCGTTGCAGCCTCACGCAGGGCAACAGCCTTGGCGGCGACCCCGTGCATAAGAGGTCCACCCTGCATCATCGGGAACACGGCCTTGTCCACGGCCTTCGCGTGCTCGGCCTTGCACAGCATCATGCCGCCACGCGGGCCGCGCAGAACCTTGTGCGTAGTGAACGTGACGACATCGGCGTACGGAACCGGACTCGGGATCGCCCTGCCGGCGACCAGCCCGATGAAGTGGGCTGCGTCCACCATCAAGATCGCTCCGACCTCGTCCGCGATGGCGCGGAACGCGGCAAAGTCGACGAGTCGGGGGTAGGCGGTCGCCCCGCAGATGATCATCGTGGGCCGGTGCTCGAGGGCCAGTTTCCGGACCTGGTCGTAGTCGATCATCTCGGTGTCCTCGCGCACCCCGTAGGAGACGACGTTGAACCACTTGCCGGAGAAGTTAACCGGAGAACCGTGCGTGAGGTGCCCACCGTGCGACAGGCTCATCGCCAAGACGGTGTCCCCGGGCATGGTGAACGCCCCGTAGGCGGCGATGTTGGCGCTGGCACCGCTATGCGGCTGCAGGTTGGCGTGCTCGGCACCGAATAGCTCTTTCGCCCGCGCGATGCCGATCTCCTCGGCGGAATCGACCTCCGAGCAACCGCCGTAGTAGCGCCGCCCCGGATAGCCCTCGGCGTACTTGTTGCTCAGCGTGGATCCGAGGGCGGCCAGCACCGCAGGCGACGTGAAATTCTCGCTTGCGATCAACTGCAGCCCCCCACGCAGACGCTCGAGTTCCCCGAGGATGATCGACGCGATCTGCGGGTCTTCGGACTGCAGAGCACCGAAGTCCGGTCCCCAGAACACGTCCTGATCCGATGACGTCATCGCTACTCCTGATCGCTTGCCGGTGCGGGTGGTGCCTCCGCCACCGGGTCTAACGGCGATTGCTCCACTGCCGTCACTGTATCCCCGGTTCCCCGCTCGAGCCTGCCCAACACCTCCTGGACCCGCTCGGCGGCGACGGCTCCTTCTCGGGCAATGGACACCTCGGTGAATCGCGCGTCAACGATGGTGCTGGACAGTTCTGGGTCTTCCTGGGAGGACCACGACCGTTCTCCGAGGGCTCCGACATCGCACGCACCGGAGACGTCGTCGCCGAGCGCTTCGAGTGCTTCCTCGATGGTGCGCGGTGCGTCTCCTCCGGCGATGGTGGCTGTGCTCGCTGCAATCGGTCCGAGTCGAGCACACACGGCGAGGGTGAACGGATGAAGGGGCATGCGCACCGCTAGCGGCGCACGCTTCGGGTGATCCCACGCCAGCGTCGGCTGAGGCGGTAACAACACCGTCAGCAAGCCGGGCCAGAAGGCCTCCATGAGTTTCTTCGCGACCCGCGGGACTCGTGCCGCTACGCCGGAGACCACCACGGGCGAGGCCACCAGTAAGCCCAAAGGGGTTGACTCGGGCACCATCTTCGCCCGCCGGAGCAACGCCGTCCCGCGCAGAGAAAAGGCATCGGCGGCAACGACGTAGCTGTTCTCGGTCGGCAAGATGACCAAACCACCGCGCCGCATGGCGGCCACGGCACCACGGACGGCAGTTTCCCTGTTGGCTCCGTCGGCGCACTCCCATAACTGACCGGCGCTCATCGAAGACCTGTCATCGGATTTCCTCGCTCGCCGTGATCAGAATTCGGCTCTGGTGGCAAGGGTAAAGCGTGGCAGTCCGGCCAGATCCCGTCTGTCTGTCACGCCCGTGAAAACACTGGTGCCGGGAAGCCCGGGGATGTGCGTTGCCATGTCCTCATCCAAAACGGTCTGGCGAAGGATCTGCAGAACTCCTCCGGCGGGGCCGTCTGGCCCTTGCGTATCGGCGTGCTCAATCGCCAACAAGCCACCCGATCGAAGGAGAACCGCCGCTGTTCGCGCGATGCCTCGCACCACGTCCAAACCATCGGCGCCCGAGTACAGCGCCACCGCCGGGTCGTGATCGCGCACCTCGATCTCGCGCGGAACCATCGCATCGGGGATGTAGGGAGGATTCACGCACACCACATCAACGGCGCCCGCCAGGTGACCGAGGGGCTGACCGGGCGACGCCACTTCCGTGGCGTCCGCTGCTACGACCTCCAGCGAGGACCCACCAGCGGCCGCCGCGGCTCGGTACTCCTCGACGTTGCGCTCGGTCCACTCCAGCGCGGCTTCATCTCGTTCGACGAGGAACACCGTGGACCCGGGGGCTTCCAGAGCGAGGGAGAGTCCTATGACTCCGCTTCCCGCGCACAGATCGACGGCCGTTCCGCCCTCCGCGTCACGTAACGCACGAACTCCGGCCTCGGCGATCAATTCGGTCTCCGGCCGTGGGAGGAACACGCCGGGTCCCACCGACACCTCGAGCCGACGAAAAGCAGCCCGCCCGGTGATGTGCTGCAGGGGAACACGCGTCAAGCGTCGGGCCACTGCCTTTTCGAATTGCACGCGCTGCGACGCTGGAGGCTCGTCATGCAGGAAGAGTCGACTGCGCGGAACGTCGAGCACCCACGCCATCAGCCACGCGGCATCGGCTTGCGGAGACGGAACCCCTGCACCGGCGAGTCGGCGTTCCGCGTCGTAGAGAAGATCGCGAACCGTCTGCCGGCCACCGTCGGTGGAGTAACCACCAGACTCGACGTCGTCGAAGCGGGGGGAATCGTCGCCCATGGCTGATCCGTCCCCTCAGGCCGATGACTCAGGTGATCCCGACAGTCGGGACTCCCGATCCGCCTGAGTGCACGCGTCCACGATGGCGTCCAAGTCACCATCGAGAACCTGGTCGAGGTTGTGGGCCTTGAAGCCCACGCGATGATCGCTGATCCGATTCTCTGGAAAGTTGTAGGTGCGGATGCGCTCACTTCTGTCCACGGTGCGGATCTGACTGCGTCGCGCGTCCGACGCTTCCTGCGCCGCCTGCTCCTCCGCGATGGCCAGCAGTCGGGCGCGCAGAATGCGAAGCGCCTGCTCGCGGTTCTGCAGCTGGCTCTTCTCGTTCTGGCAGGACACGACGACGCCCGTGGGAACGTGAGTGATGCGCACCGCTGAGTCGGTGGTGTTCACGCTCTGCCCACCAGGACCGGAGGATCGGTACACGTCGATGCGCAGATCGTTCGGGTCGATGGTCACGTCGACGTCCTCGGCCTCCGGCAAAACGAGCACGCCGGCCGCCGACGTGTGAATTCGACCCTGGGATTCGGTGACGGGCACTCGCTGGACTCGATGAACGCCACCTTCGAATTTCAGTCGCGCGAAGGGGGCTTCTCCCGGCTCAAGGACGCCCTTGGCCTTCACTGCGAGGGAAGCGTCCTTGTAGCCGCCAAGGTCGGATTCGACCGCGTCGATGACCTCGGTCGCCCAGCCGCGCCGTTCGGCGTAGCGCAGATACATACGCAGTAGGTCTCCGGCGAACAGGGCTGATTCCTCACCGCCTTCACCGGCCTTCACTTCGACGATGACGTCTTTGTCGTCCATGGGATCCCGGGGAATGAGGAGCTCACGAAGCCGTTCTGCCGCGCGCTCTTCTCGTCCCGCCAGACTCGCTGCCTCGTCGGAGAAGGTGTCATCTCCCAACTCCGACAGCTCAACGGCGGCGAGGTGGTCCTCGTGCAGAGCGCGCCATTCCCGATAGACGGCAACCACCGGACGCAATTGCGCATACCGGCGGCCGAGTTTGCGAGCCGCGGCCTGGTCTGCGTGGATAGACGGGTCGGCGAGTTCGGTCTCGACCTCGTCGAGTTCGCGTGCGAGGTCCTCGCAACTGTCAAACACGCCTTCGCCCTCCTGCCTGAGGTGGCTGCCGGGCAGTCCACAAGAAATCGGGCGCCGGTCGGGGATCGACCGCGCGACGGGGGAGACACGCGGCCGATCCCGGGCCGGCGCCCGGGAGCAGTGCTAGTTCGATCCTGAGCCGGGACCCTTCCCGTAGCGGGTTTCGAACTTCGCTACGCGACCACCCGTATCGAGAATCTTCTGCTTTCCAGTGTAGAACGGATGGCACTGGGAACACACGTCTGCGTGAATGACGCCGTTCTTCGCGGTGCTCCGCGTCGTGAAGGTGCTCCCGCAGGTGCACGTCACCGCCGTCTCGACGTACTCCGGGTGGATATCAGCTTTCACTTCGTCACGTCCTCTATGTAGGTGTCCGGGTCGTCGGCCACCCTCGGGGGGTGAGGCGACGGGAACCGGAGCACGAAAAGTATGCCACGGACGGGGTCACTCTTCCTCTGTGGACCCCTGGACTGCTGGAGTGGTCTTTTGGACCTGAAGCAGGAAGTCGTAGTTGTTGTCGTTTTCGCGCAGTTTGCCGAGCAGCAACTCGATGGATTGCTGCTGATCAAGCGCGTGCAGAACCCGACGCAGCTTCCATACGATCTTGAGCTCGTCGCTGGACATGAGCAACTCCTCCTTGCGGGTGCCGGACGCGTCCACGTCCACCGCAGGGAAAACACGCTTGTCCGCGAGTCGGCGGTCGAGCTTCAATTCCATGTTGCCCGTTCCCTTGAACTCTTCGAAGATCACCTCGTCCATCCGCGACCCGGTCTCCACCAGAGCCGTGGCAAGGATTGTCAGTGAGCCACCGTTCTCGATGTTGCGGGCAGCACCGAAGAACTTCTTGGGCGGATACAGCGCTGTGGAGTCGACTCCACCGGACAGGATGCGTCCAGACGCTGGCGCCGCGAGGTTGTAGGCACGGCCGAGTCGGGTCATCGAGTCGAGAAGAACGACGACGTCGTGACCGAGTTCCACCAGACGCTTGGCGCGCTCGATCGACAGTTCGCTGATGATCGTGTGGTCTTCTGCGGGGCGGTCGAAGGTAGAGGCGATAACCTCACCCTTGACCGAACGTTGCATGTCGGTCACCTCCTCCGGGCGCTCGTCGACGAGGACGACCATCAGGTGAACCTCAGGGTTGTTCTCGGAGATGGCGTTCGCGATGGCCTGGAGCACCATCGTCTTGCCGGCCTTGGGCGGAGACACGATGAGTCCGCGCTGCCCCTTACCGATCGGGGCGACGAGGTCGATAACTCGTGTCGTCAAATTCTGCGGTGTCGTCTCCAGTCGCAACCGGTCCTGTGGATACAGCGGGGTCAACTTCGAGAAATCGGGGCGTTCTTTCGCAGCATCGAAGTCTCCCCCATTGATCGTTTCCACGCTTACCAGCGGGTTGAACTTCTCCTGCCGTTCACCGTCGCGGGGTTGACGCACCTGACCGGTGATCGCATCTCCCTTGCGCAAGCCGTACTTGCGCACCAACGAAAGCGAGACGTACACGTCGTTGGGGCCCGGAAGGTAGCCACCGGTACGGACGAAAGCGTAGTTTTCCAGGACGTCGATGATGCCCGCCACCGGTAACAGGACATCGTCCTCGGTGACGACCGGTTCGCCCTCACCGTAGCCACCCTTGCGGTCGCGACGATCCCGATATCGATCCCGACCCCGACGCCGGCGGCGCCCGCCGTCGTCTCGGTCGTTACGGTCACCTCGGTCGTTACGGTCACCTCGGTCGTTACGGTCACC
>JAAHTH010001740.1_pt1 | contig 18039 bp, 12 predicted proteins | sample 6116091 | NCBI WGS metagenome assembly JAAHTH01 (sample SAMN13939990, study PRJNA603662) | sponge metagenome | isolation source: marine sponge | host: Mycale hentscheli | place: New Zealand | collected 2006 | reverse complement strand
GATTTCAGTAAATCGAAATTGGCGTCATAAAGAGCGTACTCATCGATCGTTTGAGGAGTACGATTAACCCATGGAGGATTTGAAATGATTAAATCAAATGTTTCTGAATCGCGGATGACAGAAAAAGCTGATGAGTCAGATAGTGGGACTTGCCGGACTTCAAAGGAGTCTTTGAGTCCGAGGTGACTCGCATTGAAACTGGCATTTTCAACTGCGTTTGAATTAACATCGGTAGCGACCACTCGTTTAGATCCGGCCTTCAGACAACACAATGAGATGAGGCCAGAACCAGTTCCAATTTCTAAAATGCTCGCCTCTGAAATGGAATCGTCTTCACGGATTAGCTGGCGAAGGCTTTCGGTGTCTCTGGGATCCCAGAAAACTGTCTTGAAGACAGCAAGTTCCTGTTCAAAATCCTCGACTGATTGCCAAGATCGAATTTTTGGATGGTCTAGAGTTTGAACTGGCTTAGTTTGACGCGCGACTTGGTCAGAGGTTAGCCGATCTGAAAAACCGATCACAGCAAGACCAACTAATAGAGCCAAAAACACAGCGGCTATGAATTTAGATCTTTTAGGTTTGAACATGATCGAGATGGCAGGTTTTCAGGGCAGGCTTAGTTTTGGCTGCTGGAGCTTCCTGCACTTTGTGTTTTATTTAGAAGGCGAGGGTACGAACTTGATTTTAACTTCAGGCAATTCTGAAGAGCGAGTGGGCTGGCGAATATATTATTGTCGATTGATTCGCTGTTGTTTGAGATGTATCCGGTGATCGGTCCGAGCAGGTATGATTTCCGGCGAGTGCTCCTGGGATTCCCCGAGGTAGGGATTCCTTTGGAGTGGTTCAGTTCGTTCAAAATCCAATAAATTAGGTGTTTTAGTAGCTTGAGGGGTGAGTTTTAAAATGAATATTTGCGGAAGTTTCCATTATCGGCCGATAAAGTGGTGGATTTTCACGCTGTGACTTTTTGGCAAATGGCGTGATCTTTACCATTACCGGATGCGTTGTTACCCTAGTGCCGCGCAAAGCGTGAAATGTTGTTTACTTGCGGCCCACAGAAACTGGTGAATTGGGGCTGCCGCAGCATTTTTGAAACGGTTTCGCGTGACTCTGTGAAGCTTCAAGCGGCAATAACTGCGTGGATTTTTCGGACTGACCTTTGGTCAGAGAGCTTCGCAAATTAAACAGATCGAATTAACACCTTCCAAGATATTCAAGCAAAGAATAAGGCTGAAGAAACATGGCAAAGAAATACGTTTATTTTTACGGTGGCGGCAAGCAGATGACCGATGGAGATCGCTCCATGCGAGAACTACTCGGCGGTAAGGGTGCCAACCTCGCAGAAATGTCCAACGCGGGCGTTCCTGTGCCTCCCGGTTTTACTGTTTCAACAGAAGCTTGTGGTATTTACGAAAAGCGAGGAGCTTACCCTAAAGAGATGATGCAGCAGGTCAAAAAAGAATTGACCAAGCTTGAGAAGCTCGAAGGTAAAAAGCTGGGCGCGGCAAAGAATCCACTGTTGGTCTCTGTCCGTTCAGGTGCTGCCCAATCCATGCCGGGTATGATGGACACGGTTCTCAACCTGGGAATGAACGACAAGTCAGTCAAGGGCTTTATCGATGTGACCGGCAACGCACGAGCGGGCTGGGATTGTTATCGCCGCTTTATCGATATGTTTGGCGACGTCGTGATGGGGCCATCGTCTACGCTTGAGCACCATCATTTCGAAGAAGCTCTTACTGCGATTAAGAAGAAGTACAAAGCTAAGCAGGATACCGACCTGACAGCGGAGCAACTCGAAGAGCTCGTTGGGGACTATAAGAAAATCTACAAGAAGCATGTCAAAGAAGATTTTCCCCAGGATCCGATGAAGCAGCTAGAGTATTCAATCAATGCTGTATTTGATTCTTGGCAAACCGAACGAGCAGTTAAGTACCGTATTCTTAACAAGATTACTGGTTTGATCGGCACCGCGGTTAACGTTCAGACAATGGTCTTTGGCAACATGGGTGATGATTGTGCAACGGGTGTTGCCTTTACCCGTGATGGTTCAACCGGTGAAGCCAAACCAATGGGCGAGTATTTGGTAAACGCTCAGGGTGAAGATGTCGTTGCTGGTATTCGAACTCCGCAAAACCTGGATGATTTGGCAAATGAGTCAGACAAGGGTTTGGTAAAGGCCGGTGCTCAACTTCTCAAGACCATGAAAATGCTTGAGAAGCATTACAAGTATCCTCAGGATGTTGAATTCACCATTCAACAGGGCAAGCTTTATATGCTACAGACTCGTAACGCGAAACGCGTTGGTATCGCAGGTGTGCGATGGGCAGTCGAAATGGCAACCGGGCAAGACGTGGTTACAGGGGAGAAACAGCCTAAGCTGTTGAATCCTAAAACGGCATTATTGACCGTCACCGGCAGCGATTTGGAGCAGCTTCTGTTTCCAATTTTTGATGCTAAAGAAGAAGCAAAGAAAACACCCTTTGTCACCGGCTTGCCTGCTGGACCGGGGGCGGCTTTTGGTGAGATTGTTTTCGACTCTCATAAAGCGGAAGAGATTAAAAAGAAGCACCCTGGTAAAAGCCTGATTCTGGTTCGACATGAAACGTCTCCAGAAGATGTTGGTGGCATGGGTGCAGCGGCAGGAATTCTCACAAGTACCGGCGGAATGACATCGCATGCGGCGGTTGTTGCTCGCGGATGGGGAAAATGCTGCATTTGTGGAGCTGGTGATCTTAAGATTGACTACAAGAAAGGTACCGTCTCTGTCGGAAGCAAGACTTTCAAAGCTGGCGACGTGATCTCTCTAAACGGCTCGACTGGTAAAGTCTACGAAGGCGAAATCGCAAACGAATCTTCGCCGGTTGTAGCGGGATTAGTCGAGGGAAATAAGAAAGCCCAGAAGCACTGGATTTTCAAGATGTATCAGACGGTTTCCGAATGGTCTGACAAGTATCGCAAGATTAATGTCCGAACGAATGCGGATTCCCCAGCTGATTCGGCAGCGGCAATTGCCTTCGGTGCTGAAGGAATCGGTTTGTGCCGGACAGAGCACATGTTCTTTGAAGGAGATCGGATCACCGATGTTCGTCGATTTATCCTTGCCGAAACGGATAAGGATCGAAATGCTGCTATCAAAAAACTATTACCTCATCAGCGGAAAGATTTTGAAGGTATTTTCAAGGCGATGAACGGTAAGCCGGTAACCGTTCGATTGCTCGATCCTCCGTTGCATGAGTTCTTGCCTCATACAGAGGCTGATATGAAAAAGATGGCAAAAGAAATTGGAGTGCCACTCGCTAAGATTAAAGAGCGTGTTGCTGCCTTGCATGAGTTCAACCCGATGCTTGGCCATCGTGGATGCCGCTTGAGTATCACGTTCCCCATCCTCTGCGAAATGCAAACTCAGGCAATTATCGAAGCTGCTTGTAAGATGACCAAAAAAGGCATCAAAGTGCTTCCTGAGATTATGATTCCATTGATTGGAACCAAGGCGGAACTGGATTACCTGGAGAAGATCGTCCGTCGCGTAGCTGATGCCATCATCGCTAAGCAAGGTTGTGACGTGAAGTACTTGGTTGGAACGATGATTGAGATTCCACGAGCTGCTCTGACGGCAGACCGGGTTGCTGAATCTGCTGAGTTCTTCAGTTTTGGAACCAACGATTTGACCCAGATGACCTTTGGCTACAGTCGCGATGACATTGGGACTTTCCTCCCTGATTATCTCGAAAAGAAAATGCTAGATGTTGATCCTTTTGCTCAGATCGATGAAAGCGGAGTTGGACAGTTGGTCGAGATGGCGGTTCAAAAAGGTCGTCAGACGCGGCCGACACTTAAGTGTGGAATTTGTGGAGAGCATGGCGGTGAGCCAAGTTCGGTTAAGTTCTGCGTTCGGGCCGGTCTTAATTATGTCAGCTGCTCTCCTTACCGAGTTCCAATTGCTCGCCTTGCTGCAGCACAGGCTGCAATTGAAGGTTAGACTTTTTTAGCCGTTAATTATGAAACTAGAATGACGGGAGTCTGTTCAGGCTCCCGTCATTTTTTTTACTCTCGCGACTTTAGCCGTTGACAGCGATTGCTTATTGCAAGTTAATGGCGTTTAAGAATCGGGTGCCTCGAGGGGCGAGGCGGGCAGTTTAGGCGGCTCTTCGGTTTGGCACTTAAAACAGCAATTAAAACATAAGGAGCATCGTATGACGCCCGAGATCCTCGCAATCGAGAAGGTTGCTGAACAACTAAAGAATGATGGAAAAAACGAAGAGGCGATTGCCAAGAACATCGAGATTTTAGCGCTGGATGAGAACTTCGTTCGAGCGCACTTAGCCCTTTCGGTGCTCTACCACAAAACCGAGGCACATGATAAGTCCGTAGCGCATGCTGAGAAAGCTTACCAGCTGGAACCCGATGATTTTAATGCTGCCGCGCTGAGTGTGACCTATCAGCGGGCATTTGAGGGAACGAGAGATCCTATCTACATTCAGAAAGCTGAAAGCGTAAACACAAATATGCGATAGTGGAGTGGAGTTGGCGCGAAGGTGTCGGAATTGCTTTCGATTGGATGGTGGACTATTGGTTTTCCAGTGATTCAATTAGTGCCAAAATCAGAGGCACAAATTTTCGGTTGGCTCGGGCGCGATGGCTCAAAACTGATTTGACCGACGGTCCGAGTTCACCAAAAGTTGCATGGTACTCTGGGATTTCAAAGAGTGGGTCGTACCCAAACCCTCCGTCACCCCTGCCCTTGGTCAGGATTCGGCCATGGCACTGGTCTTCGCAGCGAATATGGATGGTGCCTCCGGGATCCGAGAGGGCCATATGGCAAGTATAGAATGCCGTCCTTTGTTGACTTGGTATGCCAGCGAGTTTTTCCAACAGCAATTCATTGTTGGATGTGTCGGTGGCCTCTGCCCCTGAAAATCTCGCAGAGTAAATCCCAGGCGCTCCGTTGAGGGCGTCAACGCTGATTCCGCTGTCTTCTGCCAGCACCCACCGCTTGAGGTGGCGGGCTTGGACTGATGCTTTTAGCTCCGCGTTCTCAGCAAAGGTGGTCCCAGTTTCTTCGACTTCCAGCGCGTCGGGGTAGTCTGCCAAGGAAGTGAGTTGGATCTGGGGATAGGGAGCCAGTAACCGCTGCAATTCGGCTTTTTTCTTGGCGTTTCCAGTCCCGAGAACCATTTGAAAATCAGGCATGTTAATATCCAATTTGAAAGCACGAATCTCGAGTATTTCTCGGTTTCGATAAGGTTAGGGAGGCGAGTGTTTCCGTTCGATGTTTTAGCTGAAACGAGTTGAGGGTCAACTGTGCGACACTCTAAAATCTGCCTTGCAATTCGATTGACGAGGCTGAAGTAAGCCGGTTCGTCGTTCAAAGAGGGTGAAACCTGCGGCAGAGTTTTTTACAATTCTGTCGGATTTGACGATCTCAATTGTACCGCTGGGGCTCGATGGTATCATTAAGACTGTCGACAGAGATTGAACCAGGACGTTTTCGTTTGTTCTCAAGCAAAACGACCAATGGCTGGTGCTCCGGGAATGGGTTGAGCTGCTTGCCAACAGTGGTTCAGTTTCATTGATAAATTTTTTAAAACGCGACACACTACTGGGAAGTCTTTACGTGAGTTCTATCCTCGAAAAAATTGTCCATCATAAATTGGGTGAGATCGAGGCTGCGAAGCAGCGAATTCCCTTGGCGGAATTGGAGGCTCGTCTTGCCAGTGTGCCTGCTCCATTGGACTTTTATTCGGCGTTAACGACGGGATCGCAACAAGGTCGCGTTAGCTTGATTGCGGAAGTAAAAAAAGCGAGTCCTTCCAAGGGCGTGATTCGTGACGATTTTGATCCCGTTGCAATTGCGAGAACTTATGCTCGCAGCGGAGCGGCTTGTATTAGTGTTTTAACCGATGAGCATTTTTTTCAGGGTTCTCTCGACTATCTGATCAGCATCCGGGAGGCGGTTTCTGTTCCCTTGCTTAGGAAAGATTTTGTTCTCGATGAATATCAGGTTGTTGAAGCGAGGGTGGCGGGGGCTGACGGAGTATTATTGATCGCTGAATGTTTGGCTCCCGATCGTTTGGTTGAGCTTCATCGATTGATTGAATCACTCGGGATGACGGCACTTGTTGAACTCTATGATAAAAAGAACATACCTGCCGTGCTCGCTTGTCAACCAAGTCTCGTTGGTGTCAATAATCGTGATTTGAATACATTCGAAATTGATTTGATGCATTCGATTCGTGTTAAGCAGGCGTTGCCTCAAGGCGTGGCAATGGTCAGCGAAAGTGGCATTTTTACGGATCGGGACGTGGAGTTGATGCGAGATAATTCAGTGGATGCTATTTTAGTTGGCGAGTCATTGATGCGATCTGAAGACATCGCAGCGGCTGTGAAATCACTGATGGGTGATCAATTGACTCGTTAGGCATCGGCAATCCTCGTTTTTCACCGCTGGTATCAAATTTTCCGCTTTATTTCATAATTGGCCTTCTGAAATCAGCTAATTTTGCCAAGAGACTTCTGGAGCGGCCGAACAGCCCTCTTTCAGACGTTTGCTGTGCCGATACTGATGATTTGAACGCGTTTATGCGTCTCCAAAGAATTTCCGGTATCCTGAGGGAAAGCGGCCGATCAAAAAAGTGTGGAACACTCATTCACTGAATACTGAATGAGGTGTCCGGTGGTGAGGTGTCAGTTGGTTTAACGAATTGAGCAAGACATGCCTGATATCATGAACAATGTGAAGACGATCAATAGCGCAGTGAGAACAGCGATGATGCTGGGGGCATGCAGCGTCATCGGTTACGGTGGATATTTTGGGTATAACAATTACGTAAAACCAAGTCATGATGCGCAACGTGCTGCCGCCCAATTAAAAGAGCTGGAAGCAAAGTATCAGCAGCAGTCCTTTAAGTTAACGGAGGCTGAAGATCGCGTGCACCGGCTTGAGACCTCGATGAAGTTGCTCAAGGTAGATCGCCGGCTTGCCAATGTAACGGTTTTAGAAAAAGGATTCGATGAGTTCGGAGAGCCCTTTATGGAAGTGAGCTTTGAGGAAGTTGATGCGAATGATCGCCCGGTTGCAGCAGCGAGGCAGTATGTCATCAAAGGAGAGAAGCTGTACATTGACGGTTGGATTGCAACCTTCGAAGACCAGTATGTCGAAAGTGCTGACGAGCTTCGTGCCGCCTCGTTATTTGTTTTTAAGAGCATCTACGGCGACGCTGAAACTCCCAAGGACGCTCAAAGTTTAGATGTTGAAACCCGTGATCATTCACCGCCGGGGATCTACAACGATTCTACTCAGCGGGATTTTGAGCAGCAGATTTGGGCGGATTTTTGGAAGGTCTGTAACGATCCTCAGTTGCAGGATGAATTGGGGATACGCACGAGTCAGGGGCAGACGAGTTATGTCAAACCGATTGAAGGAAAAACGTACCGTGTCAATATTCGGGCAAGTGGCGGGATGAGCCTGAAACCGATCGTGGAACCGTAGTGCAACTGGCCGGGCAGGTGACTAGCTCTAAAGGCTTTTAAGCTTGCGAGCAATTTTCCGCCCCGTGACGCTCATGGGCATTTCCTCAATTTCACTGAGCGTTGCCCAGCGAGTCGGAGTCGGTGTTTTTCTTAGTCGACCAGTCACTCCGTCTCCCTTCCAGCACTGCAGCGTAATGCGATATCGGGTGACCGCATGTTTCATTTGAAAGAGCGGACCACTCAATTCGGCTTCAAGTCCGGTTTCCTTTTTTAGTTGCATTTGTAACTGCTGAGCGTGTAATTTTGCTTCAGTATTTTGGCTTAGCGTGTAACGGGGAAAGTCCCAGAGGCTTTCCCAGCGTTCTCCGGGGCCGCATTGTCGGACTAGGATCCGCTCTTGTTGATTAACTACGATGGCCGCTTCCAAGAGATTCTCATATTTTACTTTTTTGGAAGCGACTGGGATTTGTTCCTGTAGCCCTTTGACGGCGGTCATGCAGAGATTGTTGACGGGGCAAACAAGGCACTTGGGACGTTTGGGATTGCAGATTTGGCTGCCCAGTTCCATCAATGCCTGATTGAAGTCACCGCATCGTTTTCGTGGCAGAAGTGATTCAGAGAATTCCCATAGCGCTTTCTGATTGTCGGTGGTTCGTGGGTCGGATTGCATCGTCATCAAGCGGGCAAAGAGCCGGATCGTATTGCCTTCGAGAATTGGCAGTTTTTGATCTAGGGCGATTGAGAGAATCGCTCCGGCCGTGTAACGCCCAATGCCGGGAAGTGCTAAGACGCTCTCAAAGTCTGTGGGGAATTCTCCATCATGTTCTTCGACAATCATTTGAGCCGCTGCATGCAATTGGCGGGCGCGTCGATAATAACCGAGCCCTTCCCAAAGTTTTAAAACCTCGGCTTGGTCGGCCCGGGCAAGCGCTGCCACGGTCGGGAAACGTGTGGTGAACCGCTTGAAGTAATCAACGACGGTTGCCACCTGTGTCTGTTGCAGCATGATCTCGCTGATCCAGATTCGGTAGGGCGTTTTAAGTTGCCGCCACGGTAAGTCACGTTGATGCCCGTCAAACCAGTGGATCAGTTTGCGCCGAAAATTAGATTTCCATTTAGCGTCGTACATACAAATCGTGTTCGTCCAGGCGGTTGCATCCATCTAACATGGTACAGATTTAGTTTTTAGTTGGCGACGATATTTACCAACTTGTCAGGAACGGCAATGATTTTCCGAACCGTCAAACCCTCGAGCAGCGTCACGATTTTTGGATCTTGAAGCGCAATCGCTTCGAGTTCTTTTTTTGACTTCCCGCGTTCAATGCTAATTTTTGTTTTAATTTTTCCCATGATCTGAATTGGCACTTCCACCAATGCGTCGACCGTAAGCGATTCGTCAAATTTTGGCCACGGCTCGTACGCGAGGCTCGATTCATTCCCGAGGAGTTTCCAGAGTTCTTCGGCCAAGTGCGGGGCAAACGGGGAAAGCAGTAAAATGAACGGCTCCATCAATGATTGGGGGCGTTCGGTTTGTTTCGTAAAGAAATTGACAAACTCCATCATCCTTGAAATAGCGGTGTTGAAACCTAGTGTTTCAATGTCTTTAGATACTGCTTTGATTGTTTTGTGAAGCATGCGGATTTGTTCGTCCGTGGGTGCATGATCACCAACTGCTGGACTCAATGATAAATCTTCCGCCTTCTCGTCGACCAACATCCGCCAGACTCGATCGAGGAAGTTTCGAACGCCATTCACACCGGCCATACTCCATGGTTTCGATTGGTGTAGCGGCCCCATAAACATTTCGTAGAGCCGCAGTGAATCCGCACCGTATTCCGCAATAATGACGTCGGGATTGACGACGTTCCCGCGACTTTTGGACATCTTGTAGGCGCGACTGTCGACACGGATTTGCGGATCAGATTTCAAGACAAAATTGTCTCCATCTTTTTCTTTTTCCGCCTGCTCTGGGTCGAGTTTGACAACGTGAAGTTCTTCCCCGGTAGACTGAAGAACCGTCTTGCGCTCGTCGTTCTCGCAGGTTAATTCAGCGCTGACCCATTGTTCATTGGTGTCCCGAAAAGCTGTGAATTCTACATCCCCAAGAATCATTCCCTGGTTGACTAGTTTTTTGAATGGTTCGGGCGTGTGAAGGTATCCTCGATCGAAGAGGACCTTGTGCCAAAATCTTGCGTACAACAAATGGAGGACCGCGTGTTCCGCTCCACCGATGTAAAGATCGACGGGCATCCACTGTTTTTCGAGTTCTGGATCGATGAAGGCGGAGTCATTGTGTGGATCAATGAACCTTAAGTAGTACCAGCACGAGCCTGCCCACTGGGGCATGGTATTGGTTTCCCGTTTATACTTTTTTCCATCAATGACAGGGAAGAGCCATTCGTCATCGGCCTTCTCCAGCGGTGGCTCAGGTCGGCCATGGGGTTGGAAATCTTCGACAAAAGGAAGGTCTACCGGGAGGCTTTCCATCGGGACAGGACGCATAATACCGGTTCGATTCCCTGCCTCGTCAAGTTCGTGCAGGATTGGAAATGGCTCTCCCCAAAACCGCTGGCGGCTGAACAGCCAGTCCCGTAGTTTGTAATTGACCGCGGAGCGACCAACCGCCGTGCGGTCGAGCGTTTCAATGATCTTGATTTTGAATTCATCGGTCGCAAGCCCATCAAAGGATTCGGAGTTGATCGCTGTGCCAACGCCGGCAAAACAGATTTCTCCTGCCAACAGTTGTTCCTGGTCAAGGTCGGCTTTGGCAGGAGGTTGGACGACGGCAATGATTGGTAAGTCGTATGTCTTTGCAAATTCAAAATCGCGAGCATCGTGAGCTGGTACCGCCATGATGGCACCTGTTCCGTAGCTTGCCAGAACATAATCCGCGACCCAGATGGGCACGGGCTGTCCAGTGATCGGATTGATCGCATAGCTTCCAGTGAAGACACCGGACTTTTTAGTTCGATCATCTTGTCGATCGCGGTCGCTTTTCATTGCCGCATCGTCGCAATATTTTTTGACAATCGGTCCTTGTTCGACGGTTGTCAATTCTTCGACGGCACCGTGTTCCGGTGCGATGACCATATAGGTTGCTCCGTACAGGGTGTCGGGGCGAGTCGTGTAAACTCGAAGGGCATCTTCGGGAAGGTTTCGCGGGAATCCATTTTCAGTTCGCGTATGCTTCCACGTTTCAAATTGACTTTTATCGCCGATGAAGAAATCAACTTCCGCACCCGTGCTGCGGCCGATCCAATCACATTGAAGTTTCTTGATTCCGTCTGGCCAGTCGACTTGATCGAGGTCACTTTCCAAGCGGTCAGCGTACGCGGTAATACGAAGCATCCATTGTCGTAAGGGCATTCGTTGTACCGGATGGTTACCTACGTCGGAGAGACCATCAACGACTTCTTCGTTTGCGAGCACGGTCCCCAACGCCGGACACCAATTGACCGGAGCGTGGGATTCGAAGGCGAGCCTGAATTCGTCCTGATATTTCCGAATTGCATTCTCACCCGCCTCTTTGATTTCAGCTGGAATTGGCAATTCGCTGATTGGCCGACCTTTTTGCTGGTCTGCATCGAACCAGGTGTCAAACAGAACCAGGAATATCCACTGGGTCCATTTGAAATAGCCGACGTCCGTTGTAGATATTTGGCGATCCCAATCGTAGCTAAAGCCGAGATCCTTAAGTTGCCGCACAAATGTGTTGATGTTTTTTTCAGTGAATTCGCGAGGTGAGGCGTTGTGTTTGATGGCGTGTTCTTCGGCGGGCAATCCAAAGGCATCAAATCCCATTGGGTGCAAAACTGTTTTCCCGATCATGCGAGCATGGCGGGAAACAATGTCGGTTGCTGTATACCCCTCGGGGTGACCGACGTGCAGTCCTTCGCCGCTGGGGTATGGGAACATATCCAGCGCGTACAATTTCTCTTCGGTGACTTCCGTGGGTGTTTTGAAGGTTTTGTTTTCATCCCAAAATCTTTGCCAACGGGGTTCGATTTCGGCTGGATTGTACTTCGGCACGATGTTTCCTTTAACGCGTCGCGTTTTGGCGAATTCTGCGGAAGAGTCGCCGTGGATAAGAATCACAATTGTAAGTTAAGTATGTTAACAAAATGACAGCGTCTTCGCATGGCCTCCTGCGAAATCAAATTCTATATCATTGAGCTTGAATCGGAGCCGTGGTGCTGCGGAAAGCAAATCAATCGTCCCTTGTGAGGGGAGGATTATCCGTCGCGGTTGGTAGGCGTTGGGAGGGGATTCTGATACTATGACGGATCGTTTTTAAATCCCTTTGGAAAATTAATTACCCACCTTTTTAGAGTGAAACCGTGACTCGTCGCCAATCAAAAATTCGTCTTAATGAAGAAGAACGCGAAATGATGCGCAACGCGTGTCGCTTCAATGCTGAACTGTTGGATGTGGTTCGCCCGTTCGTTAAACCCGGGGTGAAAACAGAGGAATTAGATCGAATTGTTCACGAGTACACACTCTCTCATGGCCATGTGCCTGCCTGCTTACATTATCCGGGGGGAGATGCTGGACCCTATCCGAAGAGTTCTTGCATTAGCGTCAATGAGGTAATCTGCCATGGCATCCCCAGTGACTATGAATTGAAGCCCGGTGATATTGCGAATGTCGATCTAACGACCATCGTTGATGGTTGGCACGGCGATCAATCGGAAACGTTTTTGATTGGTGAAGATTGCGAAATCAGCGATGTTGCCAGACGAGTAACCCAATGTGCGTTCGATTGTCTCTATTTGGGAATTCAGGCGACAAGCCCGGGGTGCAGAATTTCAGTGATTGGACAAGCAATTGTGGATCACGTGAAGCAACACTACGGGTTTGGTGTTGTAGATAAATACGTTGGGCATGGTATTGGAGCACAGTTTCACCAAGCCCCTAACATCCCGCACGTTCCCAGTCCGGTCGCACACCGTGATCGCTTGCAACCGGGAATGTGTTTTACTATCGAACCGATGATTAATGCCGGAACTGCTCATTCGGTTTGCGACCGGCGCGATGGATGGACCGTGAGGACGCAGGATGGGCGACTTTCGGCTCAGTTTGAACACACCATTTTGATGACCGAGGATGGCCCGGAGATTCTGACTACGACTAAGAATGGCCCTGAACCAGGGTTTAAGTTCTAGTTCGAGGATTTTGAGTAGCTAGCAACTAAGAGCCAAATTGGAATTGCTAGGCAGCGTAGAACTGTTGAACCGTTGTCTGTTTGGCTAAATGAATTGCCTCGCGTTCCTTCCGTTGGAGTGGTTCACCTTTCGTGGCAAGCGTGATACTCGCGATTTTGCTATCACTTTATCGACTTGAGGTGAAATCCGTATTTCGCTAAATAAACGCGGTAAAAATTTGCAAATTTTCAAATCGGTGTTCGGGTTGTCTCGTCCACCTGTGGAATCAAGGACGATTCTTTTATGGTTAGCCAGTTTTTTTTGCCCGTTGGACTACGTCTCGTTTGCGTGGTTTCAGTTTTACTCGCAGCAGTTTCTGAAGATTGTTGGGGGCAAGCCTCCGATGCGCTCAAGTTTCCATATCAGGCATTCGTTTTGAAAGACGAGACGCTTATTTTGAGCGGTCCCGGCGAGTCGCATTATCCGACAGAGCGACTGGATCAAGGGGCTACGGTAGAAGTGTATCGTGAAGATCCAGGAGGATGGTTTGCGATTCGACCAGTCAAAGGTAGCTTCAGCTTAGTTCCCGAATCTGCGCTGACGATTCTCGATGAAAATTTAGGGCGTGTGCTTGAATCTGGAACACAGGCTTGGGTGGGGACCAAGCTTGGACCGGTCGAAAAGCCCCTCTGGCAAGTAAAGTTAAAAGAAAAAGAAATCGTAGAAGTGCTCGGGCTGGTGAGTTGGCCAAGCCCGGATGGGCATTCGACAACCTGGTATCAAATTGCCCCACCCGCCGGAGAATTTCGTTGGGTGAGGCGCGACGCGTTGGAGTTGCCTGCGGAAACAACTGCCCTGGTTGCTGGGAAGGCTTCGCCTAAAAACAAGAGTGGTGATGCTTTGGTTTCAGTAGCGGGTGGAAACAGTTCAGAAAGTGTCGCGGCCTTCGATGGCGATGGGGTTGAAAACATACGGCGAGTATCTGTTGAATTTGACTCAAATGGGACGCCCGCTGAAACGAACGATGTAAATCGGGGCTGGCGCCCGACTCCAATGCCTATTGGCGTTGGGGAATCCGAGGCAGATCTGAATCGAACTCGTTTGGGTGTTGGGGTTTTGAGTGACGGTACCGAGAGCCAAGTTTCCAACGGCGAAATGGACTCCAGATTTGGTTATCAAGGTAACTTGAACCTTCCGGGGGGAGGATCGAGTCGTGGGAGAGTTGCCGATCGAAACGTTAACCGTGGTGATTTTGCGAGAGAACTAGGAGTGGCGCGGCAAGGTCAATTCGCTGGCAATTCGCCAATGAGATACTCCAGAAATCTTAGCGATTTAGAATTTCAGCTCACTCAAGAACTGATCAAACAAGACCCGTCGAGCTGGAAATTAAGTGATCTCGAAAAAGCGGCGAACGCCATCTATCAGACATCGAACCGCGAACCGGAGAAACTTCAGGCCGAAAGATTTTTGACGAAATTGAAAAATTGCCGATCGATTCAAACTGGATTCACCGGAAGTGAAGTGGTATCTGCGATGGGACTTGGCTCTGCTCCCGGTCAACCGGTGGGCACAGGGGTAAAGCCAGAATTGGACTTGAGCAACATTTACGATGCCCATGGCTGGCTTTCCGAAATTGTACGCGATGACGCCAGTGGGCGAATTGAATATGTGCTGCAAGATGAAGCTGGAAATATTACGCACCACGTTGGGCCAGCCCCGGGGATGAACCTCAAACGCTACCTTCGATCTCGAATTGGAATCGTTGGGCAACGAGGGTACGCCAGCGAGTTGCGACTCGATCATGTGACCGCGACACGTGTGGTGTTGTTGGAAAAACCAAAGTCTAGTTTAGGGTTTGTGAAGTAGGTTCGTGTCGTTTGCCTAGAATCCAGCACAGACGGGGTGTTCTCTACTAATTTCCCGTTGTCTTCTTTAATTGAGCAATCAGCTCAGTTCTCTATTTTCAGAGTTGCAAGCAGTTTCGGTGATAGCATCTTTCTGACCGATTAACTTCAAGCTGCGTAAGCTACAGAACCATTGCGTTGGGTGCCACGTATTTTGATGCGATTCCGTGGGATTTTCATTGTCGTCCCAAGCCGATGGATTCCGAATATTTGACTAGGACGTTGCCTGCGGCGACGTATGGCGACTGGTCTGTTCCCGCGGATCAGTCGTACGCTTGAAACGGAAGCAGATATGATTCATCGACCCAATCACCACTCAATGATGCAGAGCCGGATTGCGTTTGCAATTTTGGGTGGAATATTGGCTATGTTCATTTCCGGGGCGGGAATTGCGGAAGCGAATGATAAGTCACCTTCTGGTTCCAGTAGTAAGAGTTTACGGAAGCAGACGGTCAATGCGATTCCGCTACAAGCACTGAATGTTCAGGCTCGTGAAAAAATCGTTGATATCTTAAAGAAGCCAAGCATTTATCGGCAACTTCCGGTAACCTCGATTAATGCGGACCCAGATTATTTTCGGTTCCTGATTCGATACCCTGAAGTCGTGGTCAACATCTGGCAATTGATGGGTATCACGAACATGACAACGGAGCGAACGGGACCGTTCACTGTGACCACGGACGACGGTGCCGGTACTGTTAGTCAACTTGAATTAGTTTATGGCACGGACAACCTTCATATTTTTTACGGCGAGGGGAGTTATGAGGGGCCAATTTTAAAGCGAAAACTAACGGGCAAGTGCGTCTTAGTTTTGAGAACGGAGAGTAAGTTCGATGAAGCCGGCAAGCCCGTCGCCACCAGCCAGTTAGATGTTTTTCTTAAAATTGAAAACGCGACCGCAGGTCTCGTAGCGAAAACAATTCAACCGGTGGTAGGTTCTACTGCCGATCACAATTTCGTGGAGTCATTGAAATTTGTTCAGCGACTCAATGAAACGACTTCTAAAAACGGCCCGGGCGTTCAGCGGATGGGAAAGAAGTTGAAAATCGAACCAGCGGTTCGGGAGGGGTTCAACGAAGTCATCGAGCTGGTTTTCCAGCGAGCAATAAACGGGGCGGATACTGCTGGACCGAGTGTGCTGCCGCGACTTGGATCTTTCTATCAACCGTCGTACCCTTCGGGTCAAAGCTATTCTGGATTTTCGCGAGGATATTACTCGAATGGGAATGCGATTCCCGCGCGTGGGAACCAGCCACCTCGATATTACAATCCAAATCCAGGCTTGAGGCCACTTCCGGCCCCCGCAATTTATGGAAAGCCTGTGCAAGCCGGGTATCAGCAAAGCCAGGAATTTGATTCAAACGTCCAGCCGGCAAGTGGTTGGTACTATCGGAAATAAATCTTTCGCTTGAGCGGCTGAGTTTTGAGCGGCTGAGTAGAGAGTGGAATTTTGACTGGATTTATCAGACGGCTGGCGTGCTGCTGCCGCGACTGATCCAGCCCAACTCCCGAACCCACGATTCGACGATATTGGCAAAGCCGGCATTGGATCGAACCTGCCGTTGCATATCACTGCACCGTTCAATGCATCGGGCAATTTGATCGAGGGTTTGGTTGACATCCTCTGGAGAGTCACCAAATGTCTCTTGGGTAAGCGTGACGAGGTAGGGGTCGACGCGATCTGGGTCAACCTGAGCTTGGGTGATTGTGAGGATCCACTGACGGTAAAAGGTGATCGCGAAATCGGCGGCCAGGATCAGCCTGTCTCGCCGTAAGGAATTTTCTTTGCCGGCACTTTCAGCGAAATCAATAATCGTCTTGGCGAATTCGTTTTGCCCGGGGTCTTTTGTCGCGAGTTGTTGAAAGAGCCGCTGACGAAATGCAAAGCAATCGGAATCGGATAACAAGACCGCTGTCGAGAGGCTTCCTCCCGAAGCATTCGCCAGATCGTTCAGTGGTATGTCCTCGTGTTCGATTATGGATTTGGAATTTAAGATTTCGAGAACTTGAGATTGGGAGAGCGGATCGAAACGCACGATCTGGCTTCTCGAAACGATAGTTGAGAGTTGCCTTTGTTCACTCGTGCCAATCAAAATCAGCAGCGACATTGGTGGTGGCTCTTCGAGTGTTTTTAACAGGCTATTCGCTCCTTCTTGATTGAGGTAGTCCGCGTCATCGATGATGGCTATTTTCCTGCCGCCTCGAAATGGTTTGAGGCCGATGGCATGGCAAAGCCCTTCCTGGCGGCGATGTTCTTTGTCACCGATAAATGCCTCAAGCGGAATGATTGATTTTTTGGCTGGACGGGAAACTAGGATCAGATCAGGGTGGGTTGCCGCGATTACTTGCTGGCAACCTGGGCATTGATTGCAGGGCATGAGCGGCGAATCATTGTTGGATTCGCAAAGCAGTGCTTGGGCCAGTTTGAGTGCAAAGGTGCGTTTGCCAATTCCCGGTGGCCCCACGAACAAATAGGTATTTGCCAGCCGGTTCTTTTCAATCGACCGCTGAAACCGTTCGAATGCCGGTTCGTGGTTGAGAATTTCATTCCAGGCCATATTGCTAATCTCGTGATGGGAAGGTCGATCGGTTACTTGGCTGCGTGCCGCTGAATAGACTGCTTCGCGAGTCTCCGGATGTCATTTTGGATTTCATCGGGAGTTCGTGTCGCGTCAATAACGTCGACTGAGTCTGGCCAACGTTGTGATTCTAAAAGAAAGCCATTGCGGACGCGCTCAAAATATTCATTGCCTCTGGATTCCATTCGGTCCAGTGTTTTGCCAAGTCGCGACATTGCGATGCTGACAGGAACATCGAGAATGAAAGTTGCGTCGGGAAGAGTGTTTTCCGTCGCGATTCGATTCGTCGTCCAGATCTCGTCAGGATCAAGGTCCCCGGCGTGGCCTTGGTAGACCACTGTCGAGAAAATGTAGCGGTCGAGCACAACGGTCTGTCCGCGCGACAATGCTGGTTTGATCACTTGTTGGATCAGTTGAGTGCGTGCTGTTGTGAAGAGCATCATCTCGGCTCGCATCGAGATGGGGGTTTGGTGTTTGCCGAGCAGAATGGATCGAATTTGTTCACCTAATTCAGTACTGCCAGGGTCGCTGCACGTTACGACATCGTGTCCTTGTTCGCCGAGCCACTGAACAAACATTTCAAGTTGAGTCGATTTGCCAGCGCCATCAACGCCGTCGAGTACGAAAAACATAGTTAAAGCATTTCTGGGAAATAGGTTGCACTGTTGTCGAGTTTTAAACTTGCTTGTTCAAGGTTAGCAACGTCCGAGGTGCCTGCCATGCTCAAGGGTCAGTCGGTTTGTGCAGGGTGACCAGTAATGACCAAGCCTCAGTCTTCATTTTGGTCTGAAAGAGGTGTCAAGTGCTAGCCGGGTAGTCAAAGTCCCGCATATTTAGGCTTCCATTACTAATCCTTGACCTCGGCAAATTGCTTAATACGATTGCCGCAGTTCTTGGATACGGGAATCTTGGGACGAGGGTCTTGGCTTTAAGAAGTGTTCG
>JAAHTH010001739.1_pt1 | contig 18062 bp, 15 predicted proteins | sample 6116091 | NCBI WGS metagenome assembly JAAHTH01 (sample SAMN13939990, study PRJNA603662) | sponge metagenome | isolation source: marine sponge | host: Mycale hentscheli | place: New Zealand | collected 2006 | reverse complement strand
ATAATATATCAAAGCATGTGCTCTATTATTTAAAACAAGAAAATCATATATATGCTTTTCATTTAGAGTCAATTGAGAAATTAATAGCATCAACAGGAGTGAATCCATATAATCGTAAGAAAATAGATATAAATGATATTACCTCTATAAACATCTGCTTAAAATTAGCTAGTATTTTAAAATTACCATATAAAACAATCGAACAAGAAGTATTAACAGAGGCTCAAATAATTGACTTTAAGATTACTGATATTTGTCAGACATTGGAATCACATGGATTTATGGTGGATCCTAATTGGTTTCGCATACTCACTAAAATACAGATAATCAATTATATAAAGGAATTATATGATATATGGAACTGGCGTGCATCATTAACACCACAAGCTAAATCTCAAATATGTCCTCCCTATGGTGATCCATTTAGAATGATTATTTTTAATCAAATTCATATTTTATCAATGACTGCATTAAAAAATAATCTAATTCAAATATTAAATAATTTTTTATCCGCTCAAAATGACCTACCTAATCAGTATTTAGGTTCTTGTTATATTTTACAAGCCTTAACTTTAGTATCTTATAATGCTGCTGCTGCATTACCATGGCTATATCAAACAATGTTATAATATATTATGCCTAAATTGATTTAAAGAAATGACACTCATTATGGTATAATGCCTAAGAAAAGCTCGTCCAGTTCTAAAGTAGATACTTCCAAGACTTCTGTTCCCCCCACCCCTGTAGAAACAAGTGAGCCCCCTAATGGGCATGATGAGTTCTTCGCTCAGTTTACTGGTTATCTAGCCAAACTACAGGAAGTTAGTAGTCTTATGCAGACACTCCGTGCTGATTTTAAGCAGCTTGAGAAATCAGCACATAAGGAGTATAAGGCTCTAACTAAACTACAGAAGAAAAAGAAGAAGACAACTAATAGGAAGCCTAGTGGTTTTGTAAAGCCTACTCTAATTAGTAAAGAGCTTGCCAATTTCCTAGGACAGGCTCATGGTACAGAGATGGCACGTACTGAGGTGACACGTGAGATTAACAAATATATTCGCGAGAATAAGCTACAGGATAAGGATAATGGTCGTAAGATTAATCCTGATAAGAATCTAAAGAAGCTTCTTAAGCTTGGTGGTAAGGACGAACTAACATATTTCAATCTTCAGAAATACATGAGTCCTCATTTTGCAAAGGCAGGTGTGGAGCTTACCGCGGACTTTAAATAAAGTAGAAACCATAAGGTTTAAGAAATATTTTTAATTCATTATAATTAATTTTTTTATTTTTATAATGAATTACTTCAAAAACTTTTTCATTTTTATAATATTTATAAAGTTGATGTAGATTGACATGTTTGGAATAATTTATCCATTTAGGAAAAGATATTTGATATGATTGATGACTAGATTTATATAGCATAAATAAGTTAATTATTTTATAAAAATCATAGTAACTTCTTTGATTATAATCATTCCTTGAAAGTAAACAAAGTAATTTAAATTCTTTATATGTTAAATGCATTTGTTTTAGAATTTTAGGCAAACTATAGATAATAACAGACTTATCTTTTAGGTCAAGATATTTAATAATAATTTTACATCCATATACAAACATGTCACTATCTTCAGACATACAGCCCCAGATATTAACATCTTTACTTAAATAAGATAATACTGGATCACTTTCACTATTACATTGAATGATTTGAAACCCCATTAGTATAATCATTTTTTTTGTAAGCATAATATCATCTTTTGTAATTTGGATTGTTTTGCTTTGTAATTTCATGATTTCTTCTATATCATCATTATTTTTATTTTCTTTTAATTCTAATTCTTGTAATTTATTTAATAACTTATCTCTTTCTTTAGATCTGTTAACTAAGCATTCATGTTTATTATTTTTAGCTTTGCCATCAATTATAAAAATTCCTGTTATATTATATTTATGGAATAAGGAGCACATTAAATATATTTTTTCTATAAGATTGCCATCTTGTTTGTATTTGTATATATATTGTATTAAATCTATTACAATAGCTTTGTTTTGCATGACATTTATACGGCTTTTAAAATAGCCTTTTTTACAGTTTTCATTTATATAACTAGATAGCTTGTATACACCCATGACATTTAAACAATCAAAATTAATTTGTCAATTTTTTACATAATCGTAAACTCGTCCGTTTAATGATAGAATGACCTAATATATCGATTAATTCTTCATTCCTAGACATTTCTTTTAGATAATCAACAAATAAATCAATTGCTTCGTAATTTTTCTTAAAATCTATTCCATTTACAGTAATTTTTTTAAGATAATTAAAAAATTTTTCATAATCATATAATAATAGCATTTTACCCATTTGATAACAAAACACATTTGTGCGTTCATTATATTTATTATATGCTTTACCAGTTATTAGTTCATTATAATTTGTGTTCTTCCATTTTAATATATTAATCGTTTGATATAGAGACCAGTCAATCTGGGCGTTTAAAATAGTATGGATACTTTTTTTCATTTCAAAACTAGAAAATAAACTAGTTATTATACAAGCCCAGAATTCACAATAAATTTCAAATATTAAAAAAGTAGATTTTATTGGAAATATGGTTTTCATTCTATTCTTTGAGCGTTCAATATTTAATCCAGAAAAATCTAAATGAAAATTATGAAATGTTTCATGAATAAACACCTTAAACCATTCCTCTTCACGAAATACAACTATTTCTTTACCTAAATTACAGGATGTGGTAACCCCACTATTAAATTCTAGTGGACTAAAGTCTATATGTTCTGGATTTATTTTTTTTTTAAATGGAGTTAAATAAATAGACACCCGTAGAAAATTTCCACAAAAAGATCTTGCATAAGGAATAATAAATAATAAATAAGCAATCATTTTTTCAAAATATAATGGATCTATTTTTTTACGTGATATGATTCTTAATTGAATTGTTTTTTTATCAATTATGATGGATAGTTCTTCAGATTTATATAAGTGTTTATCAATATAATTATATATCTGACTAGGTATATATTTACTATTTAATAAAGGAGATAATTCTTTTTTTATTTTTATTGGGTTTTTATTTTTCATAAATGTCCTTGCTACTTTACGTGTTTGACTTATTTCTTTTCGTAATTTAGATAACATATCTATACTTATAAGAGATTATTTATATATTTAAATATCTAAAAAATTACTGGTTTATATATCTTTTTATTATTTATTTCCTGATTTTTATCTATAATTTGCGCTACAACTAAAGTTATATCATCCATTTTTCCGCCTCTCATATTGTTTATTTTATTTTTCTTAGCCTCTAGAGCAAATGGAGATATCCAGTTATTATTTTTACTTAATTTAAAGGCTAGACTAACTAATTCAACGGAAACTTTATTCAAATTATTATTTTTATTTATTATGTCTAATATCTGTTTTGGATATATATTATCAAATAAACCATCTGTGCCTAATATTATAATATCTCCAAACTTTATTGGTATTTTATCTTCTATAGCTTCTTCAATATTATCACCTCCATTATATTGTATTTGATATGGAAAATTAAAGCTATGTTGTTGTGAGATTGATTTAAATATAATACTTCCATTTCTTATGATTAAAAATCCTGAATCACCAATATTTGCTGTATGTAAATATCCATCATTTAATAACAGAACAGTAGCAGTAGATGAACCTAACACTTCTGTTTTATTTTTAGCATAAGCCAATGATTTTTTTAATACCATAGAAGGGTCATAACCATTCCAATAATTTATATAATCATAAACATGACCTAGTAATAGTCTGGAATAAATACCAGGATCAACTCCCTGTTCGGTCCAACCACCAACACCATCTGCCACTCCTATAGCCGAACAATGATTATTATGAAATAAAAAAAAGGCATCCTCGCCACCCTTATTTTTTTTATTTGGATGTGGAATTAATCCTACAGAGAGATTAAATCCATATTGATTATTAAAAAGGGTTTGTTGTGTTAATATATCAAATATACTACTCATTATATAATATATTTATAATGTTTTTCTTAATTTCATTAATTCTATTTGTTGTCTCGGTACTTTCTTATATCTTATTTTTTGTAATAACTCAGCTCTATTTGTATTAATAAGAGTTTGCTTAAATTCTGGTAGCTGTTCTATCTTACACAAATATGCCTTGTTATATGCTATACTCTCATTATATGAAGGATCAGTTTTTACATCAGTTGGACGATATTTTTTCTTCTTATATGAACTATTTGTACCATAACTTCTAGCAATATTTGGGTCTTTACTCATCTCGCTATTTGAATCTAAAGCAAACTCATTATATATTTCTGGTTGTAATTTAAATTTATCTGCTTGTATGTAATGTTCTGTAGATAACCATCTTTTATTATCACAAGTAAATTCTTTTTCATACATATCAGATAATGGTCTACGCCAGTAAGGATTCTCAAATAATTTTAAATATTGATTTTTTTTACTATCAGGTAGCTTTTCACCATCAACTGGTTTCTTATGTTTACCAGCATCATGTGATAATATAAACCTAACATCTTCATCATATAAATCTGATATTGAACTATCCTTTGATAAAGATGGTTCTGGTGTTTCTATATGCTTATGTTGTTCTTCTTTAAATTTTTTGAAATCTGGAATAATAGTAAAAGGTCCCATCCCAACATCTAGACATTTATCAACTATCTTTTTCTTTACCGACCACATAATTTCTGGAAATGTTAATGCTAAGTGACTTTTATATTCTATTTTTTGATAATGTCTACCTAAATAATTAGTCATAATATAATAATCTGGCTCAAATATCTTCTTTTCTGATAATATTGGATCATCGAGCATACCACATTGTAACACATTATCATAATCTTTATCTAAATAAGATTGATAACTAAAGATTATTAACTTTATATTTAATATTCTCTCTAAAGTACTTATCGCCCATTGGTCCGCCCAGAAGTCACATGTTTGGATCTTCTTTTTAAAATTCTCTAAAGATTCTACACCCTCCATTATATCAAACTCCTCCTTATATTCTACTGCTATTCCCTTCTGTGTTATAATTGATTTATATAAACTACTTAATTTATTTGCCTCATCTTTTAGTTTAATCTGTTCATCTCTATCTATTGTTTTCTTAAATTCTTCCTTCTTATCATCATATTGTGTTTTTAATGTCTTTGCTTCTTTCTTTAAATCATCCACCTCTTTTTTTGAATCATTGTACAGCATCTTATAGTTTTGATATATTGCTTCATTTGCCTCATTTGATAACTTTTCACGTATCTCTTTTACTGTTATATTATTTCCTTTACTATTTAATGCAGCTTCTATTACATATAATAAACAATTCCCATCAGTACCGACTTCAATAACCTTAAAGTTTGGATTTTCTAAATAATTTGATACCCACATCATTGAATCATCACCATCTACTATCTCTTTTTCATCCTCTGCCATTTGTTGTGTTTGTTCAGGCAAACTACCCGTTTTTTTTGATAAAGAAGAAGAACTTTCTTTATCTTCAGGACTACCTTCAGGACTACCTTCAGGACTACCTTCAGGACTACCATCTGGGATACCTTCAGGGCTACCATCTTTTACTCCCTCAATTTGCTCTTTATTCATTAATTCTTCCATCAAATAAGCTTTTGAAACAAAACTAAATAATAATGGCTCATTTAATTCGGTGATATCAATATCACCATCATCATCTAAATAATCATCTGCATTTATCATTTCAAATACACCAATTTTTGAGCGCACCCGTTCATTGATAATTAGATAAATAGGATAGTATTCAACTCCTTTTTCTTGTTGTTTATTTCCTAATGCAATGTTAATTGGCACATCAAATAAATTATACTCCCACATTATAACATCTAAATCCTGATCCTCATTATCTAATTCTTGATTTTCATTATATTCTATCTCTCCATTTAATCTAGACTGGACCATTAAAATATTTAGAGATTATATTTTAATATAATTACTTTATTTATATGTTTATTCTTCATATTTTCTCTTTCCTGTAATATAATCCTTCATATCATAATACTTAAATATAGTTTTCCATGTTAAATAATTATTGGGGTTTTTATCACGATATGTCATAATATGGTCTTCTAAACTCTTATATTTACTATTTTCATGAATATAGTTAATTGCCAATTGTATAATAATCAAAAGATTATGGGAATATTGTTCTATATCATCTTTATTTTCTTCTAATTCTATTTGATTTTTTAAATATAATGCAATCTCTATAATTTTATCCTGTGACACAACATTTTTTCTCATTAAATAGATAATAAAAGTTAGTAATGCTATACGTTTTTCATTATCTTTTAATATATCACAAAATATATTATAATCTTTTACATTATCAATAGATGATATATGTTTATATGTGTCAATCACCATATTTAATGAATTTGTTAATGGAGGTTTCATAAACTCAAATGTATTATATAATTCACAAAACATCATAGCATATATTTTTGCATAAAATAAGTTTGAACTTGCTATCTTAAATACAGTGTTAGCACAGTCTTGTTTATCTTCTAAATTAAATTCCATTTCTAAATCTTTTAATTGTTGCTTAATTTTTACCATCAAAACATCATAATTTTTTTCACTTAATTTATTTAGATTACTTTTTAATTTTGAAATTTCTTTTTCAATCTGTGTTCTATCATTATTGAACTTGCTTTTATAGACAAAGTTTGGACTTAATTTATATCCTTTAGCATTAATTATACATTCTATAGACTTTAATTGTGTTAATGTTTCATTTGTTAAATTATTTTGAGTTATATATTGTTTATCGATATTGAAAATATCTTGTAATGAATATATCATTATATAGACTGTTTAATAAACATTTAAATTTATTAGCGTTTTATTATATAATTATTTGTCTTTTATATGATTAATGAAGCAATATATATTTAAATTACCAATTGAAACATCTAAAGACACCGAAAGTTTACAAGAATCTATAAATAATGATATTGAGTTATATTCTAAAACAAATAAATCAATTTATAACTCATTATTTAAACCCACTACAAACAAAGGTAATGAATTATTAGAAAGATGGACTAAACATTTTAGTTATAATACTGATTTTTTAGTTGATTCACAACATTTATATAAAGAATTTAATGAAAACATTACAAATAATGTAGATGAAGTAAATGATTTATGGACTAAATTTAAGAACCAGGAAAATTTCCTTGTAGCATATAACTATATTGATTGGAAATCCTTTATGTGGCTAAATAATAACCCTTTATTCTTACAACTTTGTAGTGTAAATACTATATTAAGTCCATTATTTATCATTTTAATACCATTCATATTATTACTCATTCCATTTTTTATATTAAAATTTAAAAAGATAGATATTACATTGGCAAATTATATTGTTTTACTAAAAGATTTATTTCATAAACATCCTATTGGTAAACTATTTAATTTAAAAAATAATACTTTAGAACAAAATGCATATTCTATATTTAGCCTAATTCTATATTTTTTTAACATCTATCAAAATGTAAAATCTAGCATAACATTTATACGAAATATGAAAAAAATAAAATTAGAACTTAAAATGATTAAAGAGTTTATATCAAATGGTATACATTTACAAAAACAACTCTTAACTATAACTAATAATTTGAATACTTATACTGAATTTAATAAGCAACTTGAAATAAATATTAAAGATAATGAAGAAATTGTAACACATATAGAATTTGTAGATAAACCTGAAACATATTTTGAATCATTTATGTCAATGGGTAAATTTTTAAAGGCATATTATTATTTATATGATGAACACACTGTATCAATATCAATGAATTATTTAATTGATTTTTATGGATATATAGACCAGATCATTGGTTTACATAAGTCTATTAAGAGTAAAGAGATTGGTAAATGTATTTTTGATAATAAGAAGAAAACAAAATTTAAAAAGGCATATTATGGTTTAATTGATACTAGTAATAGTGTATCAAATTGTTATCCATTAAATAAAAATTACATAATTACAGGACCTAATGCATCTGGTAAAACAACTTTACTAAAAACTACATTAATAAATGTTATTATTAGCCAACAAGTTGGATTTGGATTTTATAAATCTGCAAATATTCGTCCATATAAACAAATACACTGTTATCTTAATATTCCAGATACATCTGATAGAGATAGTTTATTTCAAGCAGAAGCAAGACGATGTAAATCTATAATTGATAAAATAAATACTATAGATAATAACTATAAGATATTTTGTATATTTGATGAGCTATATTCTGGAACAAACCCATATGAGGCGACAGCATCAGCCCAATCATTCCTTGAATTTTTATCAAATAAAAATAACGTTACATTTATGATTACAACACACTATTTAGAATTATGTAAAAATATTCGTCATAAAAAAAGTCAAAACTATAGCATGGAAATTTTAGATGAAAATAAAAAAATAAAATACACTTACAAATTAAAAAAAGGAATAAATGAAACGAAAGGAGGAGTTAATGTATTAAAAAATTTAAACTATCCTAAACAAATTATTGAAAAAACAGAATCTATATTAGCAAATTCGTTTAGTAGTCCTTAATATTTTATCTAAAGATTATAATGTTTGGTTTAGAAGGTAATGGATTTATTATATCAATTAGTTTAACATTTTTACTTGTTGGGTTAGCAGTATATCTATTTAAAACTCAATTAAAAAGCATTAATCATAAATTTATGAATATATTTCAAATAACACAATCTTTAGCAACATCCGTCCAAACACTACAAAAATCTAGACATGTAGTTACAGATAATGAAAATCCAGAACAAAATGATATGCACTTATCTGAAGTTGATAATAGTGATATTCATGAGAACCTGATTCATGATAAATTATCTAAAAAAGAACTAGATAATTGCTGTAATGATGATGATGACGAAGATGAAGATGATGATGACGATGATGATGATGATGACGATGATGACGATACTAGCGTACAAGACTATAGTGATAATGATAACAACTCTAAAAAATCAAAAGATAATCCTTTATCAATTAAATTAATAGATATTGCAGATAATAATGAAGATAAATCTAATGAAGAACCATTTAAATGTAGCGGTAATCGATGTGAAATATCTAATTTATCAATGTTATTAAGTGCTTCAAATGATATTAATAGTTTAACTTCTCATACAAGTGGTTCATCAAGTGAATCAAATACATCTATATCTGATGCAGAAGAAGCTTTAGATACAATTGATAAACAAGAAATTATTATTTGTAAAAAGCAACCAGCTGAAGAAAATTTAAATAGTCTTAAAAAAGCTGAATTAATAGATAAAGTAATTGAAAATAAATTAAAAAATGAAAAAGAAGCCAAGTCATTAAAAAAACAAGATTTGATTGATTTACTAAAAAAAAATAATTAGATATACTATGAAAGGTAATTGTTTATCAGGAGGTGATAATAAATTTTTAAATTTCCCAGCTAGAATGGAAGATGGTAGAGGATTTGCCGATTGGTATTCAGAAGGTATCTTAAATAAATCAATAAGAGATCAATATCATATAAAAAAAAACTGGGAGTATAGAAGATTTTTGCAAAATCATACAAATGATATTATAGAGGCAAATCAATTATTAGCATGTGATGAATGTAGTACATGTCCTTATTATGTACCAAATACAGAACCAACATTTAATGATACAAAATTTATATCAGATTCAGAATTAAATATACCAGATCCATATGGATTTAATAATAGTGATTTGAAACGCGCCTATTTATCTAGACAAGAATTACAAAGTAGAATGACAACACCAATTTTATCACAAGATTTATTATTATCACTTAAAAGGGCAAAATAAGATATAATATATAATGTTAATTTTAAGTTTTGATGTAGGTATCAAAAATCTAGCCTATTGTCTAATTGATATTGATAATAATAATTTACAATTAAAAAATTGGAATTCTATAGATTTATCACATAAATATGTATGTTCTTATTGCAAAGAAGCTGCAGAATATAAATCAAAAGAAATATTTATATGTGATAAGCATAAAAAAGAAAAAAATTACAAAATGATAAGAAAAAACACAAAAGAAATCACAACCAAACATTGTGAAAAAATAAAAACAAAGTCAGCTGGTAAAATAGATTTAATAGAATTAGGAAGAAATATGAAAGCAAGTTTTGATACTCTATTTCTTAATAAAAAGATTGATATTGTTATTATTGAAAATCAAATTTCTAGAATAGCTATGAGAATGAAATCATTGCAAGGTATGATAGCACAGTATTTTATTGATATTAACTGTCCTGATATCAAATTTGTATCATCAAAAAATAAATTAAAATTATTTCAAGACAAACAAAAAACTTCTTATAAAGAAAGAAAAGCATTAGCAATAAAACATACTGCTGAACTATTAAAAATACATAAACTATCTCAAGTTGATTTTTTTAAATCACATAGTAAAAAAGATGACCTAGCAGATAGTTTTTTACAACTATTATATTATATTATTAATTCGTTAAACTTAAAGTTAAATGATATAATCTTATCATAATGGTAGATAAAATAGAAACAATAGATCTAAATAGTCCAAATAAAAATATAAATACAGGTTCATTACCCGGTATAGAATTATTAATGAATGAAAAAAAACTTGATAAAAGTAGACCATCAACTCCTGTAAATGGTGAAGTAAATATAGCAGACCTTAATAAATTAGAATCAGAATTAAATGAATTAAGTGAACCAAAAAAATCATTGAAAAACGCACAATCTGATTTATTTAGTATCAAGAAAGAAACAAATAGTGGTCCAGAACCAATAAAATTAGATATTAAACCAATTGAAATAAATAATAATTCACCTATTAAACCTATTCCATTAAATATAAAAAATCCAGAAAAAAAAAATGAAACATGGGATGGATTCAAAAAATTTAATGATATTCCAATTAGTGATCCTGAAAAACAACCTGTAAAGAAATTAAACCATGAAGAAGAATTACGTGAGAAATTTAAGTATTTAAGAAAATTAGAGACAATAGAGAAAAAAGGTGTAAAGTTAAGTAAAAATTATACAATGGAATCTTCTTTGATGGAAATGCAGGGTGAATATGAAACACATCTTTCAGAAAGAGAAACGAAAAATTCAGTAAAATTCCAAGGAAAAATGCTTATGGCAGCTATTACAGGATTAGAATTTTTGAATAATAGATTTGACCCATTTGATCTTAAATTAGATGGTTGGAGCGAACAGGTGAATGAAAACATAGATGATTATGATGATATATTTGGAGAGTTACATGAAAAATATAAATCAAAGGCTAGCTTAGCACCAGAAATTAAGTTATTATTTCAATTAGGAGGAAGTGCTGTTATGTTACATATGACAAATACAATGTTTAAATCTGCTATGCCTGGCATGGATGATATTATGAAACAAAATCCAGAATTAATGCAACAATTCTCACAAGCTGCAGCAAGTCATATGAGTTCACAGAGTGAAGGATTTGGAAATTTTATGGAAGATATTATACAAGATAATACTCCTCCACCTCCACCTGTAAAAACTAGAGAACAAAACACTCAGTTAAGACCAGATATTGGTTTTAGTAGAAGTACAGGATCTTCAATAAATAATGATGGAATTGATTTATCTAAACCTGAAGCTAGAGCTGATCCACCTTTAAGATCATCAAGAACACAAAGAGCTGAAATGAAAGGACCTTCAGATATAACAGATCTCTTATCTGGACTAAAAAATAAACCTGTAGAAATTCAAAAAGATGTAAATAATAGTAGTACTGTAAGCATATCAGAACTAAAGGAACTAGAAAACCAGAATTTACCAAAAAAAACTAAACGACGTCAGAAATCTGATAAAAACACAATAAGTCTAAATATTTAAATGCTGTTGCTATTCCTAACCATATGATATAATTAATAGGCCACATAGAAGTAAACGTCCACATTTTAATATCATGAAAAGGCTGAAACATTAAACGAATGATATTACTTGGAACAAAGTGACCGGAACGTATCCATATATTACCCATAGACGGACTAAATTCTATATATAAAATATAACCAATTGTAGTTAATGTATATATCATTTTATATATATATAAAAAAGAATTGAAATAAATATTTGTATTCTTTAGTAATAATATGTCTGAAAGCCCAACAATATTAATAGATGGTAGTTATTTTATATTCTATAGATTTTATGCTCTAGTTACATGGTGGAAAAATGCAAAACCAGAACAAGATATAAAAGAGCCTGCAGAAAATGAAGAATTTTGCAAAAAATTTATTGAATTATTTCCTAAAAAACTAAAAGAAATAAAAAAACGATTAAAGATGCCAAATGCTGAGATCATAGTTGCAAAGGATTGTTCGCGTAAAAAAATTTGGAGAAACTATTATTTTCAATTATTAAATCTAGAAGATAAAGATCTTATTGAAAAATGTTTATCCCAAGAGTATAATGAATTTAAAAAATTCATGGATTCTAATAATAAAACCAAAAGTGAATATAAATCTGGGAGAAACATTAAATATGATTGTAGCAAATTCTTTGAGTTAAGTTATAAGCATGAATTATTTTTAAAAGAAGCCAATAAGATTATTGAATATAATGAATTAGAAGCAGATGATTGTATTGCATTATATAGAAACTTATATCCTAATAAGAATATAATTATAATAGCAAACGACCATGACTATTTACAACTTTTAGATGATAGTTGTAAACTATTTAATTTAAAATTTAAAGAAATTACAACAGAGGATAAAAAAATCTCATTAGAACTAAAATGTATTTTAGGAGATAAAAGTGACAATATTAAAGGATTATTTAAACGCTGTGGTAAAAAAACTGCTTTAAAATTAATTGAAGACCAAGAACTATTTAAAAAACGATGTAAAAATGAAAATAAAGAAGTTAATTATTTACTAAATAAACGATTAATTGATTTTAATCAAATACCTACTTCATTAAAAGAACAATTTAATGATTATCTATGTACTTCTGATAAACGCTGATTCTTAGTCTGTACTTTTAATTTGTGTATTGTTTTAATTGCATTATCTAATTCTTTTTCAGTTATAATACCATCATTATTTACATCTATTGCTTTTTTTATTTTATTTGATAAAATACAATATTTACTATTTTCATTAAAAATATGGTCTGCTAATACCACAAATATAGCCGTTAAAATAAATGAAACCAATAAGTTTTTTGTTCCACTCCATAATATAGTGAAAATGATGATTTGTCTACCTATATTTGCCTTTATAAATTGTTTTTGATTTTCGCTTAAATCAACAACTACGTGTTTTGACGCGATGTTTAAAAATAAAATAATTAACCCAGCAATATAACTATTATTTTTCAATGCTTTTGAGAAAATATTTGATATATTAATAATTTGGTTTATTATTTTATTTAATCTATTTTCTTCAGATTTAATTCTCTTTGCCATATAATAATCATTAGATTATTTACTCTATAAAATTTTTAAATTTATTTAATAAAAATTATTATCTTATTTTTTATTAAGTATGTCATCTAGTTTAGGATATTCATTATTTGAATCAACGCCATTAAAAGAAATTATAAATAAACATAAAACAAAAAAAATGAAGGATGTACCAAAAAAAGTGAATATAGAACCAAAATTAGATGATGAAGATCATTTAACTGGTGATTTTTCAAAAGACGTTAGTTTTCCTAAAATGGAAGCCGTACAGCAAGTAAATCATCCATCAACAGTAAATAATATTAAACCAGAGAATATTGAATCTATAAAAGTTCAACAATCTACTACAATAGATAATAAAAACTTGCCCTATAAAGGAGCAAATACTAACACATGGCATAAAAATGATTATCAAAAATTTATACCACAATTATCAACCACAAATCAACACACTAGTTCAGATGATTTATCCAAAAAAATAAATTATATGATACACTTATTAGAAGAACAACAAGATGTTAAACAAAGTAGTTTAACAGAAGAATTAGTACTTTATTGCTTTTTAGGCATATTTATAATATTTTTAGTTGATTCATTTGCAAGAGTAGGTAGATATGTTAGATAAATATTTATATATAAATTATATATTAATTTATATATATATATATAATTTATGTCTGGTGAAAGTGATAATAGTCCAGGAGTTATATCAGAATTACCTATTATACCCTTTATAGATCAAAATAAAGGTGTATGGAACATCACTATTAAAAATTATAGAGATGATATTGAAAAAGATACCATTGGATCACATGCCTTTATACCAGGAATAGATACTACATCAAGTTCTGAAAACTTAATAATAGGCAGTACCTATTATTTATCAAGTAAAACAGATAAAACAAAACCGGATAGTTCTGTTTATGGAAATGTAAATGTGCTAGATTATGGTATGCCAGGATTTTTATACCATAGGAAAACAAATCAAAATGATTATCTTTTTAAATTTAAAATTAAGAATGATATAATTGGTAAAGATAATAATAATATTAGTAATGGTATTGTATTTCCATCGATTGAAAATATTGATGGAAAAGAATTATCAAATAAGTTAGAAAAAGAAACTTTAGAACATTTTAACTATATAACAAATTTACATTCTAATGGATTATTTGTAGACCCATATAACAATGGCTCAAGTGATTATAATGTATTTGGAGATAAAACATCTATTGGAAATGAAAAAATTTACGAATATCCTATCCATAATAATTCCATGACTGGAACATGGCAGTCTATGACTTCCAATAATGCAAGTAAAGGAATATATGGAGGTATATCTTTTCCTTTTATAATTTATGATGAATTAACAGGTAACGGCATTGGTTATGATAATAATATGAAAGACCCAAATAATATTGATAATTTTTTTGTTCTAGCAAATATAGATTATTTAGGTGGTAATGATATTCCTATTGTTGTTAACTCAATTGATATTAATGAAGAAGGACAAAAATTTAATAAACGAATATATCAACCTCCATATTGTAGTAATAAAGATATAAATGATAAATATATACCTTCGCTAAATCCAGATAATCCTACACCTGAACCATCTGATGATTCTAATGAAAATCCAGACGATAAACCACAAGATGACCCAGTTAGCACTTTATCACCCACAACGACTCCTGCAGGGATTCCAATACCATTTATACCTATTCTTCCTGATCCCATACCACCAGGTCCAGTTCCACCAGGTCCAGTGCCACCAGGTCCAGCTCCACCAGGGCCAGCTCCACCAGGGCCAGCTCCACCAGGCCCAGCTCCAGCAACAATTAGTCCAACACCTAAGCCTACAACTAAACCAACCCCAAAACCTACAAATAAACCAACACCTAAACCTACACTAAAACCTACACAAAAACCTACACCAAAACCTACAAAAAAACCACATGTAAAAAAAGCAACTTGGTGTGTAACTCCCTGGAGTACAAATAAAGATCCAAATAATTATTGTTTAAAAGCAACTGATAAATGTTCTAAACATAAGGATGCTAATACATGTGTGGATTTTTTCGTACAAGAAGGCACAATTGGATACGGTTGTTATTATGACTATGATACTGACAAATGCAAATCTGGTAAAAATGCTCCTCTAAAAGAAAATGATGCAGAAATAAAATTAGAAGATGAAAAAAATATATCTAAAACAAAAAAGTTATGTGATTCAAAGACAGGATTAGGTTGTTATCGTAGAGAACATATATGTTCTACGTTATATTATGGGGAGGAATGTGTATGTATGAAAGCAAATAATACAGATGGATATGAAGACTGTGGAGAATTAAGAAGTGAAACTTATGATTCTAATCCAATAATAAATAATTTACATAATAATTTAACACAAAGATTCAATACAGAACCAATAACTTATTTTGAAAGCCAGCCTAAAATTACTATTAATGACAAACCAGTCAATTATTTTGAAGATGAACCATATTATCCGGAACATACCGTTTTATTTAAAGTTTCTGGTAAGTCAATTACTAATGCGTTTCCAAATATAAATTTAATAACAATAAATGATGAACTTTATTATAATCCAACAGTAAATGCTTGGTTGGGAGACTTTTTAGAAGTAAATAGTAAAGTTTCAAGCAAATTTACAACTAATTTTTGGTGTAATGATATAGATAAAAATGATGCTTGTTGGATGAAAGACTTCGCTCAATTTAGTGAAGAGGCACCATGTCGATTTAAATTATACGATCTACAACATAGTAATACAACTAATAATTTACTCAAATTAAGACTTGTTAATAATGGTGCCAGTAATAGAAATATGCACTTTGGTTTTGTAACTGATAAAAATATTGATAAAAAATTTGATTTAGATAATCCACTTGATTGGCTTAAATTTTTTGAAACATTTTATGTAATAGGTAGTGGAGGAGGATATCATATCCCTTTTTATTCAAAAATGATTACTATTAGTCCTTTCAATCGTAAAGAAATAGTTATTGATATGTCAGTAAATGACCGTAAAAAACTACATTTAATAGCTTTTGATTTTGACCTAAGTGTTCTTTTAAAAATTATACCTGCTATACCCTTTTCTGATGACTTAGAAATTGATGGTTTAAATAGAGGTAATATTAAAGATTTCTATAATTATTTTACTATTAATAATATCTTTAACGAAGAATATTTTTATGGTTCTAGTAAAACACAATCTATTAAAATTTTAGATACTTTATCAAGTGGTGAATCTACAGAGTTACTTGTTGATTTATTAAATATAGTAAGACCTAAAAATAAAAAAATTAAAACACTTCAAGATTTAATTAAACCAGTTACAATGTTTACATGCGATAACTCAAATTATGTTAATATTGATGCTTTATTAGATAAAATTAATTTTCTTGTTACTAATAATAAGTTAGAACATATACAAGATAGTTATGCGCAAGATAGTAGCTCTACATCAAAAGATACTAATAACTGTCCACCTTTAAATAATGATACAAATACTTATTACCAAAAGAATGGATTTATTGATATAAAAGACTCGGTGCCAAAAGAATTACCAGATAGTTATTATTTTAATGCACCAAAAAATGATGACTTAATTGCCAATTATCCATTAAAAGGAATTATTAATATTAAATATTTAAAAGATGTAATAAATTCAAATAGTGAAATATCACCAAATCAATATGCAAATATAAGACCCCGTCAAATTGCTATCCATGATTCTAGACAAATATTTCAGGATTCTTGGTTTTATATGAATGATGAATACTATCTTAGAAAACCACCACCTAAAAATCCTGAAAAAGATGATAAAAATATTACAAAACCAACAATTAGAATTAAACTTATTGATGCAAATTTAAATCAACCAAATAAGACTAATTTAATGACTACAAATTCACAATTTAGAATTGCTAGAGTAAATAAAGATGGAACAGAAAAAGATAATCCAATAATTATTGATTTATTCAAAGATGAAGATGTTAGTCAATTATTATTTCCTAGTGTACCATGGTCTAATATTAGTTATACTATTCATCCTAAAACTAGAGCTCCTACTACTGCTAAGCCTTCATCTACTAAATCACCAACCTCAATACCCTCTAGAAAATCTCCTACAACTAGTTCTAGAAAAAAACCTACACCAGTTCCTGATTCATCGAAAGGTCCTGGTGGAAAATCTAGCCCTGGTGGAAAATCTGGTCCTGGTGGAAAATCTAGCAAACCAACTCCAAAAGGTTCTGATTCAAAATCAGCAAAAAAACCGTCGCCTACCACTGTACCTACCTCTATATATGGTAAAACTTATATAGTACCAACTACAGCTCCAACTACTTTACCAACAACTGTGCCAACTGCTATGCCAACTCCTGTACCAACAACTGTACCAACAACAGTGCCAACCGCTGTGCCAACTGCTGTACCAACCAATGTACCAACTCCCGTACC